>Ga0194047_10000181_pt1 | contig 43130 bp, 32 predicted proteins | sample JunL225m_MetaG_2_FD_160070 | JGI IMG/M metagenome (GOLD analysis project Ga0194047, IMG submission 160070) | Anoxic zone freshwater microbial communities from boreal shield lake in IISD Experimental Lakes Area, Ontario, Canada - Jun2016-L221-5m | ecosystem: Environmental > Aquatic > Freshwater... | reverse complement strand
AAAACAAAATTGCAGATTATAAATGTGGGGTAGTACAGGAAAGAGTTATCTCGGCGGCGTTGGAGGTAGCAGTAGAGTATAACACTCCCATCATCGTTGACTCTCAGGGAGATTTGAGCAGTTTTCGGCGTTGTACCCTGATTAAATGCAATTTACAGGAAGCAGAAGCCTATCTTGGTTTTACGCTAGAAAATGAAAGCATCTTTGCAGAAGCGATGAAGCGTCTTTGCAGCGAATTACAGGCACAGGTGGTAGTAATCACTCGCGGCGCTGATGGTATATCGGTAGTGGATGCGAGCGGACAGTATTTTCACACTCCTGTAGCTGCACCCAGTGAAGTTTTTGATGTCACAGGCGCAGGAGATGCGGTGATTGCTGTGTTGGCGTTGGCGTGGGTGGCTAAAATTCCATTACAGGATGCGACACACTTGGCAAATTCTGCTGGTCAGGTTGTGATTCAAAAACTCGGTAATGCTACAATCTATCGTCGTGATTTGGATGAAGAATTAGGCAAGTTGCGGGGTTAAGATGAACGAGCGAATATTAAAGCGTGAAAAGCTGGCGGAATTTGGTGAAATCTGCCGCAAACAAGGCAAGCGTCTGATTTTTACAAATGGCGTTTTTGATTTGATGCACGTTGGACATGTGCGTTGTTTGAGCGATGCTCGCAATATGGGCGATTTGCTAGTGGTGGGCGTAAACAGCGATAGCTCTACCCGCAAGTTGAAAGGCACTCTTCGCCCACTTATGCCAGAGCAAGACCGCGCTGAAATGTTGCTTTCTCTGCGCTGTGTGGATTATGTTACTATTTTTGAAGAAATAAGCGCAGATGAAACCCTTACTCTGCTTAAGCCTGCGCTTTATGTAAAAGGTGGGGATTATACCCTTTCTAACCTTTCAGAATCCAAACCGGGCGCCAAACCGTTGATGGAAGAAAAAACCGTTAAGTCCTATGGTGGCGAGATAGAGTTGATTCCTTACATAAAAGGTTATTCTACCACTGAATTGATTGAGAAAATACTAACTGTCTTTCATGCCAAGTAATTGATTGATAATAAAAGTATTTGTATAATGAATTCGCTGTACTTTTCACTAAAGGGCATTATTACAATTTCAATTTGTATAATATTAATATCCAGCTTTATTCTGGCGGTTAGGTTCTTGGACAAAGGAATAACTTTCACCCGCCAACGCGCCATAGTTAAGAACTAAGAAAGGTAGGTTATTACCTATGCAATTGGTAGTGCAGAGCGGTGCTGAGCCTGGACGCACATATGACCTGAGACCCGGCAAATTATCTCTAGGTCGTCAGTCTGTAAATGATGTGGTAATTAGCGATGAACAGGCTTCCCGGCGGCATGCCGACTTGGAGGTGACTGCAAACGGTCTATTAGTAACCGATAACAATTCTGCAAACGGTACTTTCGTTAACGGTACACGGGTTAGTTCGCCTCAGTTGTTAAAACCCGGAGATACTTTGCAAATAGGCACTACTGTGCTAAAACTTGTGGATGGGCAAAGCGGAGCCAGCACCATTCCAAGCGGTTACGAGCAACCTGCTCCTCCCCCCGCTCCAGCACAAGATTATAACGCCCCTTATTCTGTGCCAGCCGCCCCCCAACCGGATTATGGCGCACCTGCTGCCCCAGTCTCTCCTGTCTCCGATTACGGAGCTTATACCCCTCCTGTGCAACCGGCATACGGAGGCTACGAGCAGCCAGCACAGCAGCAATATGGTGGCGGTTACGGTCAGGCGGTACCACCTGCCCAACCGGCATACGGAGGCTACGACCAACCCGCACAGCAGCAATATGGGGGCGGTTACGGTCAGGCGGTACCACCTGCCCAACCAGCATATGGAGGCTACGACCAACCACAGCAATATGGCGTTCCACCCTATGGTGCTGCCGCGGCTACTGCTAAAAAAGGCAAAATGGGCTTACTTATCGGCATTATTGGGGCAGTTGTGGTAGTGGCGATTGTAGGGGTAGTCCTGTTCGTGTTCGTTCTTGGCGGCGGCGGCGGAAGTGGCGTGGGAGATTTACCCGCGCCTAACAATTCCGAGAAGCTTAGTCTGAACGATGCGGATCAAACCACGCTTCAGAATAGTAGCGGCTTTCCGAAGGGCGGCAAATTTGCTTTCTATAAAACTTCTGAAAAACCTGATGCTCTGAAAACCTTCTATGAAGGTAAAATGAAGGATAAAGGCTGGACTCCAAGCCCAAGCAACACTGTTGTTAGCGGCACGCTGATGCTGTCATTTACTAAAGGTACAGATGGGGCTTCGGTGCTTGCTGCTACAGCTTCGAAAGACTCTGATATTCAGCAACTTGAGAGTGGCGCCTCCTCCTTGAAAGGTAAGCTGAAAGTTGGCGATACTTTGGTGATTCTCGTTACTGGTAATGCCAAAGACCTTACAGGTAGTTAGGCTAAACCCGAATTTCGGGCTGTCAGTCACGCTTTCGGGCTGGCTGTCAGCCTTTAATTTTTATACTGATGACGTATAATAGATTTTTGGGCGCAATGTTATGGGCGCAGCTAGGGAGGCTTGGCGAAGTAGGCTTGAGCTTGCTCTTTATTGTGCTGGTGGTGCGTTGGCTCTCCGAGTCCAGTTATAGCGCATATACCACCGTAATTAATCTTCTGAATCTGTGCAGCTTGCTATTCGGCATGGGGCTTTCCGAAGGGTTATTGAGATTTCTGCCGATAGCGCGGGCGCAAAGCCCCTTTTCCTCTTTCTGGTTATTTCGCCGTCTCTTATTCGCCATGCTGCTGGCTTCCGCTTCTCCTTTCTTTTTTTTACTGCTTGGCAAAGATTGGCTTGCCGATTGGCTTAATCAATCTGTTTTTGCGGTTGCCCCTTGGTTACCGGCTACTCTGTTGCTTTTGTATAACCTGCTCGACCTTTCAAGCGCTTATTTTATTGCCTCGTTTCGGGTAGGGCGCATCGTCCTGATTCGCTTTCTGGGACAGCTTGTGAACATTTTGACACTGGCGTTGTGGTTCTGGTTCACCCCACCCACGGCTGAGATTTTGCTGGCAAGTTTAGCGCTGGTCAATACCAGTATGGTGGTAGCGGTTCTGACATTGCTGGTAAAGGACGGTTTGCTGAATAAAAAAGGCACAATAATTCAGGAAAAAATAGGACAAGTGGTACGCTATTGTAGGGCGCAATATTTCATTGGACTAGCCAATATCGGGCTGCTGGGGCAAATTGACGTTATATTGTTGGCGTTACTAGCTTCGAATGTGGCGGAAGTTTCCTACTACAGCCTAGCAGCCCTATTAATCTTACGCATTTACAACCTGATTACAGGGTGGGGCGCTTCCCTCAACTCGATTATTTCTACCGTTTATCTGGAAAAGGGTCAGGAAGGGTTGGCGCGTTATTTTACCTACTACTACCGTTTCAGCCTACCGTTGCATCTCATTTCGGTAGTAGGGCTTTGGGTGGTGTCGCAGCCGTTAGTTACGTTGGTTTTCGGCGAGCGTTACCAACCGATAGTAAGCCTGCTCAATTTGTTTGCACTTCAACAGATGTTAATGGCTTTGCTGGGAGCAAGCGTTTGCCCCGCTTTTATCAATACATTAGGGCGACAGAATTATGTGGTGCGCTTGCGTTGGCTATTTGGTCTGCTCAATGTGCTGCTTGATATTTTACTCATACCCTCGTATGGAGCGTTGGGCGCGGTAATTGCCACCTCTCTGGCAAATGTGCTAACACGGTCTGCTGAAGCGTGGTTAGTGAGAGAGCTTTTCGCGGAGTTGGGTTTTGCCTATATTCTGAAGATTGCTGGTGGTGTAGCCGTAGCGGGCTTGCTTTGCGCCTTTATCGGTGATGGCGGACTAATAACCTTGCTGGTACGTAGCACGTTTTTCGTCACAATCCTGTTTGGTATTTTTTATCTGATAAAGCCTATGGAAGCTGCCGACCGCTTATTGATAACCAATTTACAGCCGCGTTTGGCGAGATTTATACGCCTATTTTAGCCTTACATACAAACGCCTTACTCTTTCTGTTGCGTACATAAGGCTGAAGTACGTCAGCTAATTTCCCCCTTTAAAATCTTTTACTTTTAAAAAGCATTTACTACTAGGAGAGGTTACAGTGCAGATAAGAGCAGCCCAACTCGATGATTCCCTCGCTATTGCCGAGATTTACAATCAGGGTATAGAAGAGCGCATTGCTACCTTTGAAACGCGCCCACGTTCCCCTGAAGATATATTGGGCTGGTTTGATGAGCAACATCCAATCGTGGTGATAGAAGAGGCTGGGAAAGTAATCGGTTTCGCTTCCACCTCAGATTACCGGAAAAACCGGGAATGTTATGTCGGCATTGCCGAATTTTCGGTTTATGTGGCGCGTGAAGCACGAGGGCGCGGTGCGGGTAAATTGGTGTTGGACGCGCTTATATATGCGGCGACAAAAGCTGGATTCTGGAAATTGGTTTCGCGGGTTTTTGTGGAAAATACTGCCAGCCTTAGCTTATTGCGCTCGGTAGGGTTTAGAGAGGTTGGCATTTACGAAAAGCACGCCAAATTAGAAGGGGTCTGGCGTGATGTGGTGATTGTAGAGCGGCTGATTGAGGCAAATCCTTGATAAGTAACTTTACATAATCATAACGCTCCTAGATTATACCATATGCAAAAAGCTGATTTTGCGCTTGCAAAAATAATGCGCTTGTGATAATATTTTAGATGCGCCGGGAGACCGTCGCAATAAGGTTAATAACTGCGAACGGAAGCAGTAAGCCACCGCATAACAGAGAGTTTCCGAGGGTGGGAAGGAAACAAGCAAAGGCTGAACTCGTCCGGGAGTTGCAATGGTAAACCACACAGGTAGCCGTTGCCGGGAAAGCCCGTTATAGCCGAATCAAGCGGATAGCGCCTTCTACGTTTGCATGGGGATGTAGCTCAGTTGGGAGAGCACAACACTGGCAGTGTTGGGGTCAGGGGTTCGAGCCCCCTCATCTCCATCTTTTTATTAAAGCGTAGGCTCTATCAAGTAGGGTGGTACCGCGCAAGGTCAAACGCCTTTCGTCCCTAAGCAGTTAAGGCTGGCTTATGGGAACGGGGCGTTTTTTGTTTTTATAATTATGATTAAATTTGACACACAAGATTTGGTGAGTTGTACTATCCGGTACGCTACAGAGTCAGATATTCCCGCGGTTCGAGATGTGGCACGCATAAGCTGGGATGCCACTTATTCGCAAATAATTCCGCCTGAGACTCGCGCTATATTCATCAAGCGCAGTTACTCCGATCAAACTTTGAAACATTTTTTGAACCGTGCCGGAAAAGATAATTGGTTCTTGGTGGCAGAATCGAATTGTTCGGGCGTGGTTGGCTTTTGCGAAGTAATGTTGCGACCCGGCTATAACCCTGATGCAGAAATAACCCGTCTCTATTTCCTGCCAGAGTGGCAGGGTCGTGGCATTGGTACTGCTCTTTTGAATGAAATGCTGGCGACTCTACGCGGTATTGACCCTGAATCCGGTCATAGACCGCCCCGTTTGTGGTTGACTGTGGCGGCACAAAACCAGCCTGCCATTGCCTTCTATCAACAGAGGGGCTTCCAGTTTTATCGAGATTATGCTATCAACCTTCCCGAAACGCGCGGTGCAGTGCAAGCGTTAGAGGTAAAAGAATATGCGCTGGAATTAAATTCACGGAGATAGATTATGGATACCCAAATAAAACCTGAAGCAAACAGGGCGGAAAAGCCGGTATATCGTCCGACAGATATTGAGTCGAAATGGCAAAAAATATGGGAAGAAGCTGGGGCAAATCATGCCCCTGATGATGATTCTCGCCCTAAATTCTACAACTTGGTGATGTTTCCTTATCCTAGCGGTGATTTGCATATCGGGCATTGGTACAACTACACCGGGGTAGATGTATTTGGTCGTTTGATGCGGATGAAGGGTTACAATGTGATGCAACCGCTGGGCTTCGATGCCTTCGGGTTGCCTGCCGAGAACGCCGCTATAAAGCGTGGCGTACAGGCACGCAAATGGACTCTGTCCAATATTGCCAAAATGCGCTCACAATTGAAAACGATGGGCGGTATTTGGGACTGGCAGCGCGAGGTCATTACCTGTAACCCGGATTATTACAAATGGACTGAATGGTTCTTCCTGAAGCTGTACGAGAAGGGGTTGGCATATCGCGCCAAAGCTCCGGTTAACTGGTGTCCGAGTTGCCAAACGGTACTGGCAAACGAACAGGTACTGGCAGATGGCACTTGCGAACGTTGCAGCACACTGGTGTACAAGCGTGATTTGGAGCAATGGTTCTTCCGCATCACTGCTTACGCCGACCGTTTGTTAGAGTATAAGGACGTTAGCTGGCCCGAAAAAACTATGCTGATGCAGCGCAACTGGATTGGGCGCAGCGAAGGGGCGCGTGTCAATTTCAAGGCTACCGGTTGGGATAGTCAGGAATACGATTTGCCGATATTTACCACCCGCCCTGATACGGTGTACGGCATTACCTTCTTTGTGTTAGCGCCGGAACACCCGTTGGTAGAAAAGCTGACTACACCCGATAAGCAAGCTGAGGTAAATGCTTACATCGAGAAGGCGCGTGGCGAAACTGACATCGAGCGGCAAAGCACCGACCGCGAGAAATCGGGCGTATTTATCGGCAGTTACGTAATCAGCCCCTTCACAGGCGAGAAAGTGCCGATTTGGATTTCGGATTATGTGCTGATGGGCTATGGCACAGGCGCAATTATGGCGGTTCCTGCTCACGACCAGCGCGATTTTGAGTTTGCCCGCAAATTCAATCTGCCTATTCGCTTGGTCTATATGCCGGACGATCGCGATTTGAGCGAAGATTCGATGAATGAAGCGTTGGTACATGAAGGGCATGTGGTCAACAGCGGGGCGTTCAACGGGTTGCCGGATAATCAGGAAACCGTCAAGCAATTTATTGACCATATCGAGCATGAGGGCTTGGGCAATGCGGAAGTAAACTATCGTGTACGCGATTGGTTGATTAGCCGCCAACGTTATTGGGGTGCGCCTATCCCGATGGTCTATTGCGACATTGACGGTATCCAGCCCGTGCCGGAAGAGCAGTTGCCTGTATTGTTGCCGGAGGAAGTAGAATTTAAGCCTACCGGGGAATCGCCTTTGAAGTACATCCCTGAGTTTGTAAACACCACCTGCCCCAAATGTGGAGGTCCCGCGCGGCGCGAAACCGACACGATGGACACTTTCATGTGCAGTTCGTGGTACTTCCTGCGCTATTGTAGTCCGCTTTTTGATGGTGGCGCGTTTGAGCCGAACCTGATTAAAAAGTGGATGCCAGTTGACCAATACACCGGCGGGGCGGAACACGCTACCATGCACCTATTGTATGCGCGTTTCTTTACGATGGCGCTGCACGATATGGGCTACCTGAACTTTGAAGAGCCGTTCACACGCCTGTTTCATCAAGGTACAATCTTGCGCGACAGCAAGAAGATGAGCAAGTCGAAAGGGAATGTAGTAGCGCCGGACGTGCTGGTTAATCAGTATGGGGCAGATGCGGTACGTGCCTTCCTAATGTTCCTAGGACCCTTTGACAAGGGCGGTAACTGGACAGACACTACCGAGATGCAGATTGGGGGAATCTACCGCTTCCTAAGCCGCGTATGGGCGCTGGTGACAGATACGGTGGCGTTCGACAAGGGCGGTAGCGTCGATTCTAAAATCGAAGCGGCTGTACGCCGTTTGCAACACAAAACGATTCGGCGTGTGCTGCAAGATTTGGAGTCGTGGCAGTTTAACACCGCGCTGTCTGGCTTGATGGAATACAACAACGGTTTGATAAAGATGGCGCAGGATACTCCCGCCGTTCAAGCCAGCGTTGCTTGGCGTGAGGCGTTGGATACAATGCTGGTGTTGTTGGCTCCATTGAGTCCGCATATTACCGAAGAGTTGTGGCAAATTACCGGACACGAAACCAGTATCCATATCGAGACTCTGCCTATCTACGATGCGGCATTGGCAGCCGACGACTTGGTGACTCTGGTGGTGCAAATCAACGGTAAGTTGCGCGAACGTATTGATATTCCCGCCGACATGGGCGAGGAAGAGGTCAAGCAGACGGTGTTGAGTGCGCCGAAAATCGCGGCAGCAGTCTCCGGTGCTACCCCGAAGAAAATCATCTATGTGCCGGGCAAACTGGTGAATATAGTGCTGTAGCCAGAAGAAAAACGGAAGGGCGGAGCGTGCTGCTTCGCTCTTTTTTTATACAAAAAACTTTTTCTAAAATCTATAAATCAAGATATAATTATATAAAGTAATCCATACCCTAAGCTTTTAGACACTGTTTAAGTGTACCTCTTTTAACTTAAACCCCTAGTGACAGGTGAAAAAACTCTGCCAATACTTCCATAATCCACTGTCCATAACATATACAGAGCAACTATGAAAATACCTAACCCGATGTATAGCCCATGGCGAAACATCCTAAGCCAGCGTGACTCATTCTGAGGTCTGGTAATAATGAACCAAAGTGCCAACCCAAATACTGTAATTGCCACTATCAAAGGGACAAGTGTATAAACATCCATGCCGTGAATTTTCAGAAGGGAACAGAATCCTCCAAAAACTACAAAAAGTAAAAACGCAAAGAATAAACCCACCAGCAGTAGCACCACCAGATTTAACAGGCAACTGTAGCTCTTGTCGTTATAATCGTTATACTGCCAAATCTTTTGCTTTGCATTGGCATTTGTTTGCGGATACGGTTTCGAAGACTCTTCTGCGTTTGGCTCATTATTCAGCATGCTTAACTCTTTTTTTCTAACTTATCTACTCATGGTTCGCTGATTTTTTGTGGGGTATAGAGATTTAATTCCCCACTTCTTCGCATAGAATCGGAATTTACTGTTGATATAATACCAGCAAAACTCGGTCTAACTCAACCGCTTGCACCCGCGTGTATTTGCTATCGAAATCTGCCATTAGGCTTACCTGCCAGTCTTTGCTGTGCGCCCACGGTATCTCTTCCCCAATCGGCAACGGGCGCGGCTTGGTTATCGGGTTATCGCCTTGATATAGTTCAAATAGTACCCAAAAACGCTTGAAGCGTTTACCCACATTTGCGCTGGAAATGGTTTCAGAATGTAATTTTTCAACAAGCAACGGAAAAATGTTGGGGGTAGGGTAATCCGAGAGGGAATATTTGGGCGGTAGCGCCTGCGCCCCGTAATAGACCAGCGGCAGCCACGCAATATCGGTGGCAGTTAAAACCGCCTCGGCGGGTTGCTGTGCAAGGTAAGTGTTAATCTGGTTAGCATTATAACGGGCGATGTATAACGGTTGCAGTTTGCCGTTGTAAATATCAGGTATATAGAGGGAACTCCATAACAGCGCAATGACCAACGGAATACCCACTAAAATTGCGCCACCCCACTTTTGAGTACCCGGCTTGAAAATTACCCAGCCTAGCAACAGGTAATAAAACGGCGAGCATGCGATGAGCGCTTTATCCAGATAGAGCGATTGGAATACCAGCGAAACAAGAATTACCAGCCCAATCGGCGCAAATAGCAACCACAGGGCGCGTGCCAGCCCGGAATCGCGCCTTTCGCGCCACCATGCCGGAATCGCCATACCAAGCGTTATTGCCAACAATACGAAAGCCAGCGCGAAAGCCAATAAAAATAAATCAGCGGGCGCAGCCCCGAAGATAAATGTAAAAAAGGTACGAAGTACGATTAGCGGTTCAGGTTCTGGTATCCAGAAATTATTTTTAATTGCGTCCAAACGGCTGGTAAGTTTGGGAAGCAAGGCAACTCCCGCTACTACCCCTCCACCTGCCCCTGCCCCCCACATTCGCAAGAGGATTCCTTTTTCCCAATAGAATTTGGCACGAAACAACGGGTAAAGGTAAAGAGCCGCTAGGTAAAAAGCTCCGGTGAAATTATAAATAATAGCCAACGCACTGATAACGCCCAAACCTACCCAATCCAACCAGCGCGAATTTTCCAAGCCTCGCAACCAGAACCAGATTGCCAGTAAGACCCAAAATTGCATAAAAGAGTAGTTACGGGCTTCCTGTGAAAAATATATCTGGAAGGGGTTGAGTGCAGTGATGGAGGTTGCTACTAGAGCGATAATGGGTTGTTCTGGGAATAGGTGGCGACCGATAAGCCATACCAACCAGATTGCTCCTACCCCCGGTACTACCGAGAGCAAACGGAGGGTCGTATCATTATAGCCGAATAAATCTATCCAGAATTTAAGAGTTAAATAATAGCCAAAGGGATGGTTATCGCCGTTGTTAAGGGCAAAGAGGGTTGGAATATCCTGACGGGCGTAAACTGCGCTAATCGCCTCGTCAAACCATAGCGGTCGCTCCCCTAATCCGCTTACACGCCGCGTCAAACCCAATAGCACCAAGCCTAGCGCGGCAATGTCGGGATTTATTTCATTCCAGAACGAGGCTATTTTCTGTTTCAATTTAATTCAGAGGATTGGCTTGAACATTCAATAAAGAATGCTCAAGCCATAATGTGTTTTAGAGCTGGTCGGGGGCAAGATATTCTACTTCGCTATATGCCATAAGCTTATCAAGGCTATGACGCGCTCGAATGTCTCGCACCGTGCCGGATTTGCTACGCATAACTAGCGAGTGGGTTTCTATATGCCGCTCTGAATATTTAACGCCATCCACTAACTCACCGTTAGTTATGCCAGTAATGGATACAAAAACTTGCTCCGAAGCTACCAAATCATCAATGGTGTAGAGCTTATTTAAGTCTGCGCCCATTGCCAATGCTTTGCGTCGGTCTTCCTCGTGGCGTGGGTAAGGGCGGCACTGCATTTCGCCACCGATACATTTTAAAGCGCAAGCCGTAACTACCGCTTCTGGCGAACCGCCGATACCCATCAGTACGTCCACGCCCGTATCTTCAAGTACGGTCATAAGCGCACCAGCAATATCACCGTCGGTGATTAATTTAATACGTGCGCCGGCTTCGCGAATTTCCCGCATTAGTTGTTCGTGACGGGGGCGATCCAGCACAACCACGGTCAACTCTTCCAAAGGAAGGTGTTTGGCTTCAGCAATACTTTTCAAATTCCATTCGACCGGTTTATCCAGATCAATTGCGCCCTTAGCGCTGGGACCCACGGCAATTTTATTCATATAAAATATTCCGGGGCTGGTATAAAGGCTGCCTGCTTCGGCTAAAGCTACTACCGATATTGCATTGGGTAAACCTAGAGAAAGTAAGCGAGTACCGTCAATCGGGTCAACCGCAATATCTACTTTGGGCGGTTCACCATTACCGATTTTCTCACCGATAAAAAGCATAGGAGCTTCATCTTTTTCGCCTTCGCCGATTACAACTGTACCGTCCATACTAATACTGCCCAAGGCTATACGCATTGCTCTTACTGCTGCGCCATCGGCTTTGTTCTTATCGCCACGTCCCATTAAACGTGCGGCTGCCATTGCGGCTGCTTCTGTTACACGTACTAGCTCAAGTGAAATATTCCTATCAATTTTTTCAGGCATACAGTTCCTCCTAACAATACCTTATGTTTACGTAAGTATTGTTGCACATAATTTTAGTCCACACATTACATCTCTCTCGGTACATTCCCCGTCGCTTGCAGTGTAACTTCGGGTATTAGCCTCAATATAAGTGGCTGAATATCCATTGCTTGCGGCGGATTTTTTATTGGCACAACATTTTTTGGCATTGAACAACACGCCTGATTTGCCGCAGTTCCAATTATGTTTTATATAATAACCTTAACTTATCGAACAATCAACGTTAAAAGCGTAGGAGAAATGCATGCAAAGGATTAATTCGCAATTCTTAATTCTTTTGATTCTAATCTTAATTCTTTTGCTCTGTTTGTCGGCATGCGGTGAAGAGAAAACGCCTATTGTTCAAGTAGTAGTGGTTACTCATCCTACTGCTACACCTACAGTTACTCCGCAACCGCTCGCCCCTTTACCAACTCTGGTATTTGCTATGCCCACCTTGATACCTATCTCCTCTCCGACTCCATTTCCTACGCCAACCTACCGCCCCACCTCTACTCCTGAAATCAAACCTTTGCCTGTCCCACCACCGTTTACTATTGCTAAACCCGACCAACTTGCCAGCAGTATCGCCGTTTGGCTGAACAAGCAACCCGATGCCTTACCTTCCAAAGACCCGGTAATTGCTAAGAATCGCCTTCGTGATTTATTGCTAAACTGGAATGCAATAGGTTTAAATACCTCTGTTGAAGCCGCAGATTTGGATGGAGATGGGCAACTAGAACTGGTGGCGACTGTTGCTGAAAGCTGGAGCGAAGTGCCAACTATTCAACGAGATGCGGGGTTTCTGCTGTTGCTAAAGGGCAATAAAAACCAGTGGAATGCTAGTTTTTTGCGCTCTCGAACCCTCAAGCCTGATGCCGAAGAAGATTTTTTACACCCACAACTAGAGAAGGTTATTGATCTCACTGGCGATAAATTACCTGATATAGTTTTTTCGGAGCTTACTTGTGGTTCAAACACCTGTGTTTTGCGGTTACATGCGGTAAGCTGGAATAATGGTAAGTTTACTGACCTGACGGCTGACCTACCTTCAATGCCTACTGCACAACTAAGTTTTGAACAAACCTCTATCGGTGGAGCGCTACCTGCTATTGTACTTACCGGAGGAGCTATTAATTCGTCAAGTGCCGGTTTGCAGCGCACTCGTTCCGAATATTGGTGCTGGGATGCAACTAGTAAAAGTTTGAAGTTAGCTGAAACGCGCTTTGCTACCTCTTTCTTCCTTTATCATCGTGTATTGGATGGTAATGCGGCTCTGGATAAAGGTGATTTAAACCAAGCGATTGATTTATATAATGGCTCGCTAACCGATTCCACTCTCAAACTCTGGTTCGTTGAGTCTCAGGGGACTTCTGAAGATGCCCGTCAAGAACGCGAGGTACTCACTGCTTTTGCACGTTTTCGTTTGGGCATTGCATACGGCTTGAAAGGAGACCTTGAAAGGGCAAAAGCGGTAATGGAGGAAGCAAACTTGAAGGATGGGAATTATGCAGGTTGGGCTAAAGCTTTTAGTAGTGTGGTAAGTTCTGGCAAATTTCCATCAACTGCTACGGCAATGGTCGAAGGTTGTGCAGCGGCGATTAGCTATTCACAGCAAAATCGCAGTTTGATAGAGGCAATGAACCGTTTTGGGAGCGCCAATCCGGTTTTCAAGCCGGAAAATATCTGTCCAAAATTATGAGATAGGGTTTTCGATGTTCAGGCAAGGGGGTATAGGTTCATTTTTTCTGTTCCAAGCGAAAGCCCTATGAAACAAAAACCCCCGCCCTGTGTAGGCGGGGTGTTGTTGAGTTGAAGTGGTAAACAGCGAAAGTTAGTCCATCGGGTTTTCTTACGGGGCTAGAAGCGGTGCTAAAACTGGCACCCCGACATTTGGCCTCCAGGCATAACCTACTGCTAGGTAGGTAAAGATGCAGGTAAAAGTACCGCCATAGTAAAAGCATGTACCGATGAAACGGCTACCCACCAAAGTAGTGACGAATTGCTCAGGCACAACATTGATGTTAAAGTGCCGTTTTAGGAAGCGCGATAGTATGTACGCACCTTCCAGACGCGAACCACGATACATAAACCAGAACATAAAGCTTAATAACCAAATCAAATGACCATAGTATAAGGTCATAGTTAGATGACCATCATTCCATATCTTACTAGTAGTTTGGAAGATATAGAACAAAGTACCTGGCCTGCCGGGGAAACTCGTTGGTCCGGCGGGGTCTTTCGGGTTGATAGCGTACTGGAAGCTACCAAAATACGCACCCATCATGTACCAAACAATGACGCTCAATGGTTTGATAGCCCACAACATCGCCAACCAGATTTGATCCTGGATGGAGAAACCGCAGGTTCCACCATAAGCGGGACCAAGACAAGGATAATCGAAGCTACGTTTGGTTATGCCTTTTGCATCAAATAGCGGACTACGTCTGGTGAAGAAGACCGCACGTGAGAGCGGTATCATCACGAAGAAGAAACCGGATGTTAAGGCGTGTGCAAATACCCAATCACTTACACTGGTTTGATAGCCGGGCCAGACATGCAATATACCGGGCCAGACGGTTTCAAGTATGTAAGGGCGTAGCCAATCAATATACCATTCCGGTGGGAATATCTTGAAGTCCACTAGCGAGTTTATGCCCATTACGCCCCAAGCCGAGAAACCGGTGAAGAAGGCGAAGAAGAAGCATATGACTGATATATCTACCTGCCTATCTTCTTTGTCGAACCACCTGACCCATTTGGATATAACCCAAGGATTCTTTGTATCATCGTCACGTACATCCCACAGGTATTGAGCGCCGTGGAAAACACCACCGATGATATAAAGTGCACAAGAGTTTACATGGTTCCAAACGAATAGGTTCAGGGACACATCGCTCCACTGACCAAGAGAAGCATCCGCTCCTCTGGGGAAGGTGAACCAAGCGAACGCGCTATAAAGCATACCCGTCCATCCGAATATAATGAGATTGACGTGCAATTGTGCTTTCGGGTCTTCCAAGTGTCGGTTAAATGTTGGCGGTTTTCTATAAGTAACTACACCAGCTACAAGTAAAGCAGTTGCCAGCAACAATAGGAAACCGTCAAAATTCATGAGCGGAATGATTTTAGCTTGCCTCTGGGCGGCATCGGTCAAGCCTATTCCAAAGAGAACAGGACCGCGCTGCATAACCAGCAGCGACCACAGGTTCCAAGCAAAGCACCACCATGCAATGTAAATTAGGTGACCGCCCCATGCTTTAGCATAGGTTAGAGCCGCAGCTTGCAAGATGCGGTTGCGGTAATGCCACCAACCAAACAAAATGAGACCCAGACCACTGATTATGTGAATCAGTGCATAGGTCAGCACCTTCTCTTTAGTATCGATGCCGAGGTTATAAAGTTGCGGCTCGATTGAGAGAAAAAAGTAGTTTCCCGGCGCTGTAATACCACTCCCGATATTAAAGGCTACCATTACCCCGATCATACCTGAGACAATCAGGTGTCCACCGAAAATTTGGTCTTCGGTACGTGGGAAGGCGAATAACTGATACCAGTTATAGCCTCTCACATGGAGTTCGGCGGCCTTGTTTAAGGCGGGACGGTTGATTACTGGTGCAGCGGGACGTAGCTGAATACTCATAAAGCTGCGCTCCTGTTCCAGTGTCCAGAAAGCCCGTATGGGGATTTTGTATCTGGACCTTTACAAAACCCAAATAGGATATACGGACCGACCCAACCAGTTTTTGGACAACACCAAACCGAGCTAACTTAAGCCAGCCTGTTTCAACCAGTCGAGACAGTTTGAGCCATTTACCTTGGGTGCATGATAAAGTAAGCTCAAGAATGCTTCAGTAGTTTCCACTACACCTGTGTTTTTGCATCGTTGCTAAAGGTAGTGTATTTAATAATACTATCTTGCTGAGATAGACTTTGCTATTCTGTATTAGCTACTGTGTTCTCCTTCACAATCGGTTTAGGCACCAACCCCGTATTTATCCCGATTTTACTTTTTCAAATTTCTAATCTATTATTACCTCAAAAGTTGGGCGGCATGTTGTAATCAGAAATTTTGTTTAGTGTTTGGCTTTATTTCTGCGTTGACCACATTGGTGCTGCAAATTTCAAATCCTCGCTTTTGTGGATCGGTTTTCAAATCAATATTTGACGAGGTGCTAAAATAGACACTCCAACAGAGTCTTCTCAAAACGTTGCCCTATCAGTCCATATGCTACCCCGCTTGCAACGGCTTACGGTTTTTCACCTGTTCCCTTTAGTATTATTTTTGCTAGGGTCGCTTATTTTTACATGGCCTACTGTGTTGCATCTGGGTCAAAATATTATCAGTAATGGAAGTGGTGATGTGTGGCAGCATCTCTGGAACCAGTGGTGGACTACTTTTTCGCTATTTGAACGGCATTCGCACCCCTATTACACACCATCGCTTTTCTACCCAGATGGGGCTAATCTCTTTTTCCACGCTCTGAACCCCTTGACTGCTTTTCTTGCGATACCGCTTAAAGCTCTGTTTGGGTTGTCGGCTTCCTTTGTAATGGTGCAATTTCTACAAGTAACGGTGGCAGCTTATGGCACCTATCTACTGACGTTCTATATGACCGGGTATTTTGGCGGCGCACTTGTGGCGGGTATTATTTATGGTTTTTGTCCGCTCCAAGCTGAGTTGCTCAATCTCGGTCAACTAGAATTGACCTCTATTGAATGGTTGCCTCTTTTCACACTGTTTTTCATAAAAACTATGCGCGGTGACTCGCGACCATGGCTAAACCGGATTTTAAGTGCCTTTTTCCTGATAGCTCTATCCTTGACCACATGGTATTACACTCTTTATGCCTTGCTTTTCAGTGGGCTGTACCTGCTTTGGGAAGGTTTTATAAGCTTAAAGGAGTGGAAAATAAAATGGCACATTTTAGCGGGTCGCTATTTCAGCGTAATAATATTATGGCTAATACCCGTCTCCCCTCTACTATTTTTTACCTTGCGCGATGCAGCCGGTGGCAGCACACAGGCAAGCCAATCAATTTTTAACGTGATATATAATTCTGCTGATTTGGCAGGTTTTTTCAGACCGGGAACCTCAGCCATATGGGGTTTGTTCGGAAGTCAGGCAGGAGATGATATTCGCGGACAATTTTTGGGATATACTGTTTTGGGGTTAACCGGATTCGGTTTGGTTGTTAAATGGAAAGAAGCGCGTTTCTGGTTCTTTATCGCCTTCGTTTTCTTTCTGCTAGCGCTGGGACCGGTATCACATTTTACTTTCGACCCAAACTGGAGTGCTGCTAATGGGGAAGCTGAAAAAGGGTTGCCTTTACTTGGTCGGCTGTTATATACTATACCTCTGGGCAATATATTGCGTGTGCCTCTCCGTTTTACCCTGATGGTAATGTTGTCGCTAAGTATATGTGCAGCTTATGCACTTGCTTGGCTGAATACTCGTTATAAGCAAAAAGGCTTACAAAACTGGAAACTCGTGGTGTTACCGACAATTGCCGGGCTGTTGGTCTTCTTTGAATTTTTACCCATTCCTCGTGTACTGGTGAATACAGATATTTCCCCTTTTTACCAGCAAATCAGAGATGAAGGAAAATGGAACGATTTTGCTATTGTGGAACTGCCCCAAGCAGTTAGCGCTAGGGCTATGTATTTTCAAACTCTCAGCCAACACCCAATAACAACAGGTTATATTTCTCGAAAACCCACCAATTATCGTTTTTTTGAAAATATTGGGGTTAATCGAGAAATAATAGATTTGGAAGATATGCCCCTCTTGGATATTTTCAATTGGTCTCGTATAGAAAATGTGGCAAGCGTGCTTTCGGCAAACGGGATACGTTATGTGGTATTACATCCCAACTACTATTCGCCGGAAAACTGGAAAACTGCCAGCGAACGTATGCAGGAAATATTCGGGAGTGGTAAGCCGTATTATCAGGATAGCGAGTTGGTGGCGTATCGGGTTGAACCGCTGGACAACGCTACTCCAAACGCTTCAAAAATATTTCCAAAGTTGGGTGACGGTTGGGGTGGTAGAATCCTCCTAGATAATAAAGCTAGTCGTGCCATCGGAAAACAAGCTGTATTGACCCTCACCAGCCCTTATCGGCAATCTTTTAAGGCTACTCTCAATGTGCAGGTAAGTAGCCTAGATAAGCCTCATATAATGAGTGTTATACTAAACAACAAACAGATATTTTCTCAAACCATTCCACTCACTGCAACATCAATTGATTTGCCGATGGATCTATTATATGGGCAAAATCTGCTTAATTTCGAGGTGGATGGGGAAGGAATGAATTTGATTTTTGAGTCTTTCAGCCTGTATTGATTCTATATTGCAGGTGGCTAGTACAAACAGCGGGCAATATTTTATAATACAGGGATTGGTGACTTGGCTTTCTGGAATAAATAGAGGCACATATCCCCTCTAGGGCTTGTCAAGGAAGTATCTGGAATAAATGCGCTCTATATTTAGTTGACGTTTAGATAAACCAAAGGGCAAGAAGTGTTGCCACAACTTGCCCAAACGAGTAATGTTCTAATTGAGAAAGGACAGTACTCGTATGAACCTTAACACACTTAAAGAATTTCGGCACGAAATCTACGTTTGCTTCACCTACGCCAGAGATGCTTTGTTTAATCTGGCGGATGCCCTTATGACAGAAAGCCAAGCACAGTTTGTGCTGGAACTGACCCTTTTGCCCAGTTTTGAGCGGAAATGGTCCAGTTTGTATGAGGCTTTGCAAATGGGTCGAGTTAACCAAACTCGCTTCGAGCAAACCTGCGGTACGCGCCTTGTCACCAAGCTGGTGAAAGATTGGTGCTGGCGGTGGATGCTACAAATATCGAGCGACCCTATAGCCACACTTCTCCAGACCGGGGTTGGCTTTACAAGCACAATCTGCTCAATTGTGATAAGCCGGTAACAGTGGGTTGGCAATTCTCGACAGTGGTGGTAGTACCACCTCAAACCAGTAGTCATACTTACATTGTCTCCAACCGCAGAATCAAGACCAGTCAAACTCCGGCAGAGGTAGCCACCCAGCCCTCTGAGTGAATTGCGCCCATACTTTGCCGAAAGACCGCTCAATCTGGGAGATCGCTACTACCCTACCAAAGCTTTTATGCAAAACAACAGTAAGGACTATGACTTGCTGCTGCGGCTCAAGTCTAACTGGGTGTTCTATCAGGAAGTGGGTAGGCGCATTTTTGAAGAGCTCATCGCGGTTGCCAGCGGTAAGCAAAGTAAGAGCGAGGCGCAGGGCGTGGGGGAAGAAGAATTTTGCCCTTGGATTTTGGGCGCTACCATGTAAATGTGGTTTGTGTGGAAAATAATAGTTAGAAATAAGAAGGTTGGGAAATCAGAAACTCCCGACCTTTTTTTCTGAAATATATAGAACATTTTCACTAAAATTTATGCCGATTTTGACTATCGTTTGTTATACTACTCGTGGTTTCTATGGCTATATAAATTTTACAGAAGTTGGTTCAATCCAAAAGGAGAACAGGCATTATGAGCTTAACCTGTGAACTTGAAGAGTTAACCGCGCAACCTGTATTATCTTTGCGTACCAGAACCAGTGTACAAGAACTATCCCAGTTTTTTGGCAAAGCCTATGGGATGGTTTACCAGTATTTAGGTAAGCTGGCTGAGCAACCGGCTGGACCACCCTTTGCCATGTATTACAATATGGATATGCAAAACCTCGATATAGAGGCAGGCTTCCCTGTTTCAAAGCCACTTATCGGCGAAGGCGAGATTATTGCCAACGAAATAGCGGCTGGAAAATATGCTACCTGTTTGTACAAAGGTTCTTACCAAGAAATTGGTTCTGCCTATGAGACACTTTCTGCGTGGGTTAAAGAAAATGGCTACACCACTACCGGAATTGCTTACGAAATCTATTTGAATGACCCTGCTAACACTCTTCCTGAACAGTTGCTAACAAAAATCATGTTCCAATTGCTATCATAGCGAAAGTAAAATCTGCTATTTCCAGTAATATTCCACTAATCAAAAAAGGGCTTTCCGGTTAATATCCGATAGCCCTTTTAGTTTTATTATTGTTGCTAACTTTAAACCGCGTTGCCCTGACGACGGTAATTCTGGAAAGAAATAACGTTGTCGGTTTCGGCAATCTGCTCTTCTACCAAATCTCGCACTTCTAGCAAACTCCTCAGTTCGTTTGCACAATATAGTACCGGATGGTCGCCGGGTTTTTGACATACCTTGAGGTTTAAAGCCATTACATCCAACGCCAACCAATCGCTGTCTTGCAACTGCGCTTTGTTTTTTTGCCGGGTTACTTCGGAGAGAAAAATCCCACCTTTGCGCTTGCAATAATGGATGTAACTTTGCAATCTTTTCTCAAATCCAGCGCGGGTTTCAAGCCGCATATCCACTTCAAGCCCCGATGCTTTAAGGTCACAAAATTGATTCCAAAGTGCATCGCGCATAATAGCGTAATGAATTTTGTCCTTGCCATTTTCAACTGTTTCCAGCAAGTAGCGGCTGGCAAGCCCGCTCATAGTAAGAACGGCTAATCCGGCGATTTCCTTGCCCACCAAGTCAGCTAGTTCATTTTTGGGGAAACATTTAACATTGGTGATTTCTTTGCCGACAACCATAATGGCTTTAGGGCGGCGAGCCGAGTCCATATAATCGTAGGTAACATTGGCAGGAAGCATCCGAACTTCGGTACGCGCTCCTTGCACTACTCTGGTGAGGGCGGCGCGTATTTTCCCGAAACGCCCGTCAGGAGTTACCTTACCTTCGGGGAAGATGAAGATTGAGCCGCCTCTTTCGAGGATGCGTGTCATACCATGAAGCTGTTGTTTCATCAACTGGTAATGGCGATCGCGAATACGGATATAGATGTGGTCTTTGAAGATGCGCGGCGTTCCATATTGAGCTAACAAAGCTAGTGGCGCTCGCAAGAAAGCATCTTTCAAGGTTAAAAGAGGGTTATTCGCTTCTGCGCCAAGCATTTTAATCCGCCACTCGTCCTCAATCGCCTCAATCACTTTCAGATTACCTTCAATCCGAATGGTTTCCTGCAAAAGTTGGCTAATGGTTTGCTCATCCGGTAATTTAACCGGGCAGGTTTGCAGGTCGCGCATAGGACGCGCAATACTGATACGGGCGAGTAGGGGACGCGCCCAATCTAGCCATGGGAAATAAGCTACCAGAAAGCCCTTTTCCATAAAATCATCACGGGTTACTTCGTATAGCATACGCATGCGTCGCTGACGGGTAGGGCGGCGGAAATTATATAAATGAGGTATGACTATAGCGACATCGGCATCGCGCTTATGACTACATGCAATCAAGGTTCCGGTGGTAAAGGTAAAATTTTTACGCCCACGAATCTCTACATCAAAGAAAGCCTCCGAGGTAGCGTAGAAAAGGATTGAAACTCCATCCCGGTAACGTTGTCGCAACTCTCGCCGTCCTTGAGCAAACCAGAACGGTATAGGCGTTATATCTACCAGTTTTTTGCCGAGTCTAAATAAGGTCTGCATTTTTCAGCCAATTCGTGTAGTACAACTAAGCTTTGGTTTTAAGGATACGATAAGTTGGACCATACCCGTCATCAAAAGCGCGTCTGATTTTACGTATATCTATACGCGCTTCCAATTCAATTTTCCCGTCCACTACCATCACCGGAATAATGTATTTGTAACGTTCGTAAAGCGCAGGGTCTTCATTAATATCAAACTCTTCCAGAATAAAATCAAATTCGCCGGAGAGTGCATAAAGTGCTTCCTTTGCATTTTCACAGAGATGGCATCCGGGTTTGCTGTAAAGAACAATTTTGTGCGGATTCTTCATACCGAACCAATTATTGCAATAGCTTCTTGCGCCATGTTTTCCGGCACGTAGATATGTACTTCTTGCATATCCCCAAGCAGGACTGTTGCTTCGGACTCCAGATATACCGGAATACCGGAGGATTCAAGCTGTGCTTTTAAGAGTTGTGCATTCATGTTGCCGCCGATACGGGTTATCATTTTGCGCTTTTGCCCGTTGGGCCATTCTAACCCTGTGCTGATTATATTAGAAATCAAACCGGAATTTGCGGTTGCTTCTTCCAGTTTAACTTCGCAGAAGGGGCAATCAGCGCCATCCCAATCGAGAGGCTCATATATCCTGCCACAGGAAGGGCAAGTTTTATCTTTTTGCGCCATTATTATTTACAATCGCAATCGCGGTTTGCATGACCTGTCTATAAAGTTTTAGTGTAATATCCGGCAGATGCTTTTGATACCAACACTAAGTAACCTTGAAAGTGAAAACCATTCAATATTTAATATTATACCAGACTTCACTTAAAAGTGAATTTACCGATGGGCAATTATTTTGACCGCAAGTATTGGAGAGGCCATGCAATTTCCTGACCAAGTTCTTTGGCAGCCTGTAAAGGGAAATAGGGGTCGCGTAGGAATTCACGCCCTAATGCTACAAAATCTGCCTGACCTTTATTTACAATTTGTTCTGCCTGTTCTGCTTCAGTAATAAGACCCACGGCTACTGTCAATATCTCTGCTTCTTGTCTAACCGCTTCGGCAAAGGGGACTTGATAACCGGGTTCAAGCTGGATTTTCTGGTTATAGGCATTTCCGCCGGAAGAAACATCAATAGCATCAACCCCTTCTTTTTTCAATAGGCGTGCTAACTGCACTGTGTCTTCTAACTTCCAGCTATCGGGATTATCGGGTAGCCAATCGGTGGCAGAGAGTCGCACTAACAAAGGTAACTCAGTAGGTAATTCTGCTTTAACTGCTCTAACAATTTCTAGCAATAGCCTAACGCGATTCTCAAAGCTACCGCCATATTCATCGGTTCGCGAGTTTGAGATGGGCGAGAGAAATTCATGTACCAGATAGCCATGCGCCCCGTGAATTTCTATTACTTCAAATCCGGCTCTAACAGCGCGTTTAGTGGCGGTTCCAAAAGCGGCTATAACCTCTCCGATTTCAGCGAGGGTAAGCTCTTGCGGTACAGGATGCGATGGTTCAAAGGGTATTGCGCTTGGGGCAACGGTTTGCCAATTTCCCGGTTTGCTGCCATCCCACGGACGTGCCACACCGGCTTTGCGCCCAGCATGTGCCAGTTGAATACCTGCTACTGAACCATTCTCTTTAATAAAGCGGGTAATTCGGCTGAGCATTTCTATGTGTTCGTCTTTCCAGATTCCCAAATCGTTGGGGCTGATACGCCCGCGTGCCTCAACTGCGGTTGCTTCGGCAATAATCAAACCTGCCCCACCCACTGCTCTACTGCCAAGGTGTACCAAATGCCAATCGGTGGCGAACCCATCTTCGCCACTATATTGGCACATCGGTGAAACCACTATGCGATTGCGAAAAGTTATGCCTTTGATGTTAATAGGCGAGAAAAGACGTTTATCTGTGTTTTTAGGATTTTGAATATTTTCCGGTTTATTATCGGTCAAGCTCACGTTATAAAACCTTTCTAAAATAAAAAACCTCTATTGTATAAATTTGTACAGCTATTATAAATGTAGCTGTACCCGCTTTCAACAAATTCAAAACCTCTTTTGTTTTATAGAGGTGTTGAGTACGCTAATTTTTACTTAAAGATATCCCCGATTGGGTTGTGCTTCCATTTGTAGTTTCGGAATTATTGCTTTGCCGGGAGCTATAATCAGATGATGTCATATTGCGGGCAATGCCTGTGCGAATTTCAGTCGCTTCAATTTGGGCAGGGGTAAGTTTTCCATTGTGTTGCTTTTCTTCCAGTTGTTCTTTGCGGGAATTTGGCAAGTTACCGGAACGCTTGACCTTAATGCCTTTCAGCCGTTCGTACTCCCGAATGTGTTTAAGACCATCGTTGGCATTTCCCATCCGTAAATAGGTTGCGCCCAAATGGAAATGAGCCATGTAATGCTCCGGTCGCACTTCAACTACTTTGCTGAGTAATTCGATAGTTTCTTCTAAACGTCCGATTTCTTTATAGGCAACTGCTAAAAAGTATGCAGTTTCGAGGTCATCAGGGTGCATTTTGTAAACCGACTCGAACGCTTCTGCCGCTTCGTAGTAGCGCCCCCGTTTGAGATAAAGTAGCCCTAAATCGTAGCGGGCGGCTCCCCACCGCTCGTCCAACTCAATGGCGCGTTTCCATGCAGCTAACGCCCGCGATTCATAACCGGCACTTATCAAGGCGCGTCCGAGTCGGTAATGTACTTGTGGTTCTTCTGGTAGCAGGTGTGCTGCACGTTCAAAGGCTTTTATAGCTAGGTTTAGCTGCCCTAAATCGGTCAGCACTATTCCCAGACCTAGAAATATTATGCCATCATAGGGTTGCTGTCGCGCACATTGCACTAAGGTATGATAACTTTCTTTGAGGCGTTGCAATGCGCGATAAGCCAGACCAAGTTTATAACGCGCCTCATAAAATTCTGGATCATCTTTCAGAACTCGCTTGTACTCGACAATAGCACGTTCCCATTCTCGCTGCCGCGCTATAATATTTGCCATATAGTAGCGGGCGCGGGTTTCATCCGGCTTTGATTGCAAGAGCGCCTGGTAAGCGCGTAATGCTCCAACCACATTTCCCTGTGCCTTGAGTTCGTCTGCTAAACGATAATACCAACTGGGGTCTTGCTCACCGTTTCCGAACTCGGAGTCTGCCACTGCATTGGCGTTTCGCATATAGTCAGGCTCTATCTGAAGTGCTTCGGCAAAACACTTGGCAGCTTGTTTCATTTCACCGTGTGTCTGATGCAGCAAACCCTGATAATAGATAGGTTCAGCCGCATTTGGGCGAATTTGCCGGGCGATGGTGTAAGAAATATAAGCGTGTGCGTAATCTCCCAATTCGTGATAGCAACGTCCAATCGCAAAGCGAGCTTCGTATAATTCAGGGTTATATTGGAGGGCGTATTTGAAAGCTGCAACCGCTTCATATAGTTTACTGAGCGCCCGGAATGCGACTCCCATATTGTAATGCGCCTCTGCCAATTGACTGTCAACCTGAATGACGTTCATATATTCGTTTAGAGCTTCGTTCCAGGAATTCTGAAAAGCGTAGGAATTGCCGAGGTAGAGATGTATTATGGCGCGTTCGCGTTCCCAAATCTGGGTGTTCTCATTGCCTTCTACGTATGCTGCAATAAGAGCTTGCTTGAATTCTTGAACCGATTCGTTATAACGCCCGTCAAGATAGGCATGCATACCGGCGCCGAAGTCTGTTCCGAGGCTGGAACCGTTCATGAAACGCTCACTGCCGGTAAATGTGTCAAGGTCAAGAACCAGCAATCGGTCATCCAGCTTTTGATAGCCTTCTCCGGTTTTAGCAATCGGTTGGTTGCCGAGATATGCAGGTGTTGGAGTGTTACTTTCCCGACCAAAACTCATTTTTATCCATGCCTTTCGAGCTTTAAATTTGGAAGGGCTTTCCCCCTTTAGCTCTTTGAATCTATTACCTAGCAGTATCCGGTTTATACTAAGAACCGATTAGCTATGAATACCCCTCTCATAGCGGCATTATTTTGCCAACTGCTTAAGGCTATATCTATATATTATATTAACAAATAGATATGGCAATAGTATCTTAGAATCAATTAAGACCTTGTTAATCAATTCGGATTCTATTTCATTAATACATAGGTGACTACAGCCGTTGCAGCTAGAAGTTGGAACTCGCTGGATTCTTCATTTGCGAAGAAGCCTGCTTACAACGCTATAAACGCAGAAAAAACCAAGCCCTAATATAATTCAGTAGAGTCGTCTTTCAAAGTGGTTTTTTTGGTATTTTCAGGCTGCAAGACCATCAAATTGCTTTCGTTGAAGTTATGATTTTATTGCCGGTAGCACGTCTTCTATTCGAGCAATTGGCATATATCTCAACATATCTACCATTTCGAATACTTTGCGATGGTGGGCAGTGACGTTTACTGCATATAGTTTTTTGCCCTGCTTACGTGCTTCGATAACTAATTTGAGGAGCGTAGAAATTCCGGCTGAGTTGATAAACATTACTGCGCCGAAATCCATAATGGTGGTGGTTTGCATTTGGTCATTAACAGCTGCGATTTCATGTACAGAAGCGGCATCTATGCTGTCATTTATTATACGAATAATAGTGGTTTCATTAGCTTGCTCAATTTTGAGTGCCATATAGTTATATCCTATCTAGCTAAACAAAAAACCTGATGTTAATGTAAAGACGGTTATCTATCTAATAAATAGGTTCCGTACCTTCCATTTCGATATTTACGCTTTACGAATTGTGCTTTTCCCTCAATTAATTAGGCACTTGTATATAATATTCTATAAACATTACGAAAAGGGTTAAGAATTTACTACTCTATTTAATGCCACTAGTTATAGCCCAGCATATAAAAATTATCACATATTTGTGCAACAAATGAAACACCGACAAAAAAAGAGACACACCGGAGTGTGTCCCTCTAAGTTCTATTAATCACTCACTTAGCTATTTTGTAGTGGGAGGTGGCGTAGCTGTAGCTGTCTCCGTTGTTGTAGCTACTGTAGGCGCGGGTGTCAGGTTTAAATCTGGTGTCCCGCTAACCGCTACTGTAGGAAGTAGAGTTGGCGTAGGCGGTAACGTAGGCAACGGAGTAGGAGTGGGTGGCAACGGCGGCGGTTGGTCAACCCAACCTTTTAGTTGGTCAATTAAACCGGGCGATAAAACCCAGATTTTGGGGGAATCTGACAACTTAACATAATAAACTCCGGTTACAGTGTTAGTGATACCGACCTGAAGCGTTTTGGTAAAGCTGCTCCCGGAAATGGTGATTTCAAGCGACGGTTTGTCTAGCCCTGCGGTGGCAAGGTTCGTACCACTTTCATCTGCCAGTTGTTGGGTGCTGCTTAGGTTAGCAAGTGAGCGTGCCGTATCGGCAACTGTAGAGCTATCCAGCGCAAAGCTGTCCTGCCCTTCTACTTTCCAGTTACCATCCAGTTTGAAAACTGTTGTTTTAGCCGGAGTAGCCCGTTTAAGCTCTAACCGGGTGGGGCTTTCCTTTTCAGGAAATTTGATAATTTGCAACTTAAGCTGTTCTGCCGAGACCGTTGGCGTAACATTGGCAGGAGCTTGAATGGGACTAGGCTGCGTAAGTAGCACTAACACCAGTAGCGCTGCAAAGAAAACCGCGATTGCAATTGCGGGGCGATAACGTTTCAATTTAGCGCCTCCTCCACCATACTACAAAGCCGATAAAGAATACCAGTATTGGCAATCCAAATACGACTGAGTAATAAATAAAAGTGTCCTGCGCCTTGCTGATGGTGATAGGCGAAGTATCCTGTGTTTTGTTAGTGATTACCACTGCATCGTTAGCTTCTGCCAACCAGTTGATAGAGTTCACAAAAAGGGTGAAGTTATCTCCTAAGTTGATACCATACGAAGAGTTATCGCTGGCAAAGGTAGCACCTGCAAAAAGTACGAAACGAGTTTTACCGTTTCCGGTAGTGGCAGCCGGGGTGGGAGTTGTTCCAGTAGTAGCGGTAGCTGTACTATCGCTGGCGGCGGTTTCGTAGCTGGCAGCTACAATTAGCGGACCGAGCTTGTCTTTTTGTGCATCAAAATTGGCTTGATTCTGTGACAACTGCTTGGCATCCGTTTTTATGTATGAGGCTGAGCTGGTGGTAAGCAATGAAGTAAAGCCCGCCGTATCGCTGCCTTTATCAATAGAGCCACTTAGATAAAATAATACACGTTGGTTTGAACCAACACCGCGTGTAATATCTTGGGTAGCTTCTATATTGGGTATCAGTGCTGCTGGACTTTGATAATAGTAGCCGGGGTTTGTTTCCAGAACAATCCCTTCTTGGAATTTCGGCGCACCCTCCCATTGTTTCAGGATGTCGTTAAGACTGCTGGTAGTATCAGGTTTGTCCAGCCACTTAGCCGGGTCATAGAAGAACATCGCCCGTCCGCCCTGTTTCAAGTAAGTAGTTACAAACTGGATTTCATCCGCTTTCATTGGGCTGGAAGGGGCAGCAAAAATCAGAATGTCGGTAGCTGGCACCAATTGAACGGGCTTTTTATCACCGCCGGTTCGAGTGAGTAAATCCAACGTGTCAACTTTATAATTGTTGCTGGTGAGGGCAGTGGCTGCACTACTGAACCCGTCCCCTTGAGTGGTGTCATTGTTAAAACTAGGTCCTCGCTCCCCATGCCCGGTTACAAAAAATATTCGCCGATCAACCTTCTTGCCAAGATTGACAATAGCGCGGGTTAAGCCTTGTTCGTCTATAGTAGCGGCGATTTCTTGCCTGCTTCCCTGCTCCACCACAACCGTAGGGTCGGTAGCAACTTTCATCTCACGGGCTTTGGTGAAGCCGTCAAGTGATTGGAGGTCGTAGGTTTGTAAGCTGATTTTATCGGTACGCGCTTTGTACTCGTTGACCAAATCAACCGCGCTATCGCGTTGTGAAGCCGAAGTTGTGCTATAGAAAATATTGACTTTAACCGGCTCAGAAAGTTTTTCCAGCACTTTAACGGTTGGATTTGTAATGCTGAAGGCTTGATTCTTGGTGGTATCCACCCGTACTGTAATACGGGTTGCCAACACATTGACCAATACTACAATACCGATAACCGACAAAGCGATAATAGTGGTTACGACCACGTTTCTGACGGCGTGGGCGCTGAATATCATGCCAACAGTTTTGGGGTTGGTGGCGGTAAACAAGGCAAGGCACACCGCCAAGCCCAGTAGGAAGATTATAACTATAGGTTCAAATTTTTGGGAAGTAATCAGACTGATTAGACTAGCTATAAATAGCGGTACTATCAAGTACCCGGCGAAAAGCCCGACCTGTTTTATTGCAGAACCACGCATTTAGGCAGCCCTCCTTGTGCTGATGGATTGCCCCGTACCGTACAGGAAGAGCGTTATCAGGGATAGGAAGAAAATAATGTCACGCAAATCCAGTACGCCCTGTGCGAAGCCTTGCATATGGGTTTGCAGGGTGATGAAGTTAAGGGTGTTTCCAATCCAGTCGGTTGTGCCAGATCTTACCACCAAAGGACCTAAAATATACAGTATCAGGCTGAATACTAGGCTTAAAACTGCCGCAATCACTTGATTAAAGGCTAGGGCGCTGGCAAACAAGCCGATAGACGAGAATACACCTGCCTCTAGCAGTAATCCTAGGTAGCCAGATACTAACGGACCAAGATCAACTTTGCCGCCGAGTATTATAAGTATAAGCAAATAATAGAAAGTGAAAAGCAGCGCTACTCCGAATAGAGCCATTGAAGCCAGCCATTTGCCTAGCACTACCTCCCAGTTGCGTACCGGCGAGGTAAAAAGCAGTTCAAGTGTACCGGTGCGCTGTTCTTCCGCAATCAGGCGGGTAGTTATGATTGAGCCGAAGAACAGCATAAAGAAGCCTACCAGACTGAACCACGAGCGCATAATTTGGTTGGCTTCCTGTACATCAATGGCATAACTATAAAAGAATATGCCGCTGAATACCAGAAAGACTGCCATAATCACATAGGCAATCGGTGAAGCGAAATACGCATATACCTCTCGCTGGGTGATGTAATAAGTGTTTTTCATGGATTTATTTTTTCCTGTCCGAATCGCGTTTGTCCGACGAATCGGGGTCAACTAACTCGCCGTCTTTATTTTTGCTAAGGAAGGAAGGAGCCTGTTTGATTTCATTTTCTGAAGCAACAGGCGCCTCATCCAACTCCTCATCATTTTCCTCTTCGCCTTCATCCAGTTCTTCATCCAAATCGCTTTTGGTTTCAATCTCATCTTCGATAGGCAAATCTTCAGTAATAATTTTTACGAAGATTTCCTCAAGAGTAGGAACGGCTGTTTTAAGTTCCAACAAACCAAAGCCATTAGCGGTAAGAGCAGCTACTATAGCCTCACGAGGGTCGCCACCGGGTTCTCCATCTACGGTGTACCGATTGATTGTTCCCGGTTCCTCATCATTTTTTTGCTGAAGATTGACTCGGGTTATACCGGGCAACCCTTGTAAGGTTTGCAGAACCAGCGGAGACTTTCCTCTGACTTCCAGTTGCAAACGCTCGCTTTCTTGCCCCTGTCTTTCCAGATTGGCGAGGGTATCATCAACCAGTACGCGCCCCTGATTAATGATAATTACTCGGTCGCACAAAGTGCTGACCTCTTGCAGGATGTGAGTGCTAAGTATCATTGAGTGGTTTCCCGCCAGATTACGTATAACATGGCGGATTTCGATTATCTGGCGCGGGTCTAAACCTACGGTCGGTTCGTCCAGAATAATTACATCAGGGTTATGTACGATAGCTTGCGCCAGCCCAACCCTTTGTCTATAACCGCGTGAGAGTTTGCCTATTACCCGACCTGCCACATCGGAGATTCGGCACATTTCCATTACTTCAACGATACGGCGGCGGCGGTCACGGGAGGGAACTCCTCTTATCTTGGCAGTAAAATCTAGATATGCCTGTACGGTCATATCATTATAAAGCGGTACGGTTTCGGGCAAATAGCCTATCCGTTTTCGTACTTCTAGAGGGTTTTCGTTGACATCGAAGCCCGCTACTACCGCTCTCCCGCTGTTGGCATTGAGGTATCCGGTAATCATGCGCATGGTAGTGGTTTTACCCGCGCCGTTAGGCCCGAGCAAACCGACAATTTCGCCGCGTTCAACCTCGAAGTTGACTTCACGCACAACTTTACGGCGCCCATAATACTTGGTTAAATTCTCGGCTTTAATCATTTCTTGATGAGCCTATCTTCTTGAAATTATAATTTTGCAAAATCGCAAAAAAGCCATTAAATTCTACAGAGACGCAATAGGGGAGTCAAATGGAATATGGTTCTAATTCTTAAAATTTTGTAAAAAAGCTACAAATTTTATTCCATATCCGCCAAATTACATAACACTTGCTTTCATTCACACACCTGTTCAGAACTGTTATAATACAATATTATAGTTTCAAAATGCTAAGTAAATTTCAGGGGGAGTAACCGGGTAGGATGATGGGAGATAAAAACCATCCACAGTCTTTTGAGTGGGAAAGCAGCGAAAATAAAAGCGGGTTTGAAGCTTCGGACGAACAACTGATGCAATTGGCGCGGGGTCATAACAACCGTGCTAAAGTTTATTATGAAGCCGAAAGGTTCGCAGATGCCGAAGCAGAGGTGCGTAAAGCCCTTGAATACGCCCCTAATTGGCCCGCACTGCACGATAATCTTGGCACAATTTGCGCCGAACAGGGTAATTATCAAGATGCCTTGATGCACTACGTACAGGCACTCCGTCTTGACCCCAAACGCCCCGAAGTTTTATACAATCTGGGTTATTTTCTGCTTCAGAATGGATTGGATACCGCCCATTTTTTCCTTGAAAAAACGCTCGAAACAGACCCTAACTATCCTGATGCTTGGCGGGTTATGGGCGATATTCTCTACGAGCGCGGCGAAATTTCCAAATCAATTTCATCGTTGGGAAAAGCTATACAGCAAAAAACGGGCGATACTCGTGCGCGTTTTAAACTCTCTGATATTTTTTGGGAACAAGGCGACTATCACGAATCGGCTCAACAACTTGAGTCAATCCTGAAAATAGACCCTAACGACCAGATTGCATGGCATAATCTGGGGCTTTCTGCCATTATGCTTGAAGAAACCGAGCGAGCCGAAACTGCCTTGCTTAAAGCTATAGCAATTGACCCTGAATACTTGCTGGCGCATTACCACTTGGCTTGCTTTTATGCCGAAAACTTCAGAATAATTGAGTCACTTTACCATTTAGGACGTGCTGCGGCATTAGACTCCGAAGGAGTGCGCGAGTGGGCATTGGAAGACGATAAACTCGATCATTTGCGAGGAAACCCCCGCTTTGATGAGATTCTGAACGGGCATAACCTGCCGCCCCAGTAATAAATCAGACATGCTAACACAACTCTAACATTTGATAGATAAGATGTACTGGCAAAATATGAAACTTTCAAAACTGGCAGCGCGTAAATTCTTATTACAGATAGACTAAATAGTGAACCTTGAGTTAGTATTTGCTTGAACAAGCTTTAGGCAAATGGCTTTTTCAAATAAGGTTTGCTATAATTAAAGGGGTATTTTCAGTTAGTGAAACCGCTTTTTGCTTTTTTATATAAAAATACCTGACCAAGATGGTCATAATCATAATTCACTTCTGCCTTGCTCAAAGCTCCACGCATCTTGGCAGCGCGGAAAGGCACTCAGTTAGTTCCCAGTGACGGGAGACGGGCGAAGTGACATCGGAGGTTATTTATGGGTGAAAATAAATGGTTAAGGAACAGTTTCGTCTACCTGATAATCATGGTAGCCGTGCTTGCACTGTTCTTCACCATTCTGGGTAACGGTAGCAAAGATAGTAACAACACCATTACACTGGGTGAAGTCATCAGAACTGCTGCGGACCCAAGCCAAAGCAGCAAAATCAAAGAAATTGTTATTACCAATGATAGCGATGTTGGTAGAATACGGTACAACGATGGCACCGAAAAAGTTTTCCGCCGTGAAACCGGTGTAACCGATTTCGGTTCTTTGCTACGCAACGCTGGAGTTGACCTAACTAAATCCAGCTTTAACCTCAAGGTAAATGAATCTTCGCAGTGGGGCGGTATTCTTAATACCCTAACCTTCTTGCTACCTACACTGCTATTTATCGGAGTGCTGGTATTTATGATGCGTCAGGCGCAGGGTAGTAACAATCAAGCGCTATCCTTCGGCAAAAGCCGCGCCCGCATGTTTATGGGCAACAAGCCCAGCGTAACCTTTAACGATGTCGCTGGTGCGGACGAAGCCAAGCAAGAACTGGAGGAAGTAGTAGAATTCCTCAAATATCCTGATAAATTCGCCGCATTGGGAGCGCGTATCCCTAAAGGCGTGCTGTTGGTAGGTCCTCCCGGCACAGGTAAGACCTTGCTATCCAAAGCGGTAGCAGGCGAAGCAGGCGTACCTTTCTTCAGCATCAGTGGTAGTGAATTTGTAGAAATGTTTGTGGGGGTGGGCGCAAGCCGCGTGCGTGACTTGTTTGATCAGGCTAAACGCAATTCACCATGCATTATCTTCATAGACGAAATTGACGCGGTAGGTCGCCAGCGTGGAGCCGGTCTGGGTGGAAGCCACGATGAACGTGAGCAAACCCTAAACCAGATTCTGGTGGAAATGGACGGCTTTGATAGCAATACTAACGTGATTATGATTGCCGCTACCAACCGCCCTGACGTGCTTGACCCTGCGCTATTGCGTCCCGGTCGCTTTGACCGCCAAGTAGTATTGGATCGCCCTGACATTCGCGGTCGTATGGCTATTCTGGATGTTCATTCACGCGGCAAACCGTTCGATAAGGAAGTTTCAATGGAAACTCGGGCAAAACAAACGCCGGGTTTCAGTGGCGCTGACCTTGAGAACTTGATTAATGAAGCGGCTATTCTGGCAGCCCGCCGCAACAAGAAAAGCATCAGCATGGGTGAGTTGGAAGAAGCAATTGACCGAGTCATAGCCGGACCCGAACGCAAAAGTCGTGTTATTTCTGACAAGGAAAAAGCGATTACTGCTTACCATGAAGTCGGTCACGCTTTGGTCGCTCGTATGTTAGCTAATGTTGACCCGGTTCACAAAATCTCGATTATACCTCGTGGTATGGCGGGTGGTTATACTCGTGTGTTGCCAAGCGAAGACCGTTTCCTTGGCACTAAAGCGCAATTTGAAGATCAGATTGCTTGGGGTCTTGGTGGTCGGGCTGCCGAAGAAACTATCTTCAACGAGATTTCCAGCGGCGCAAGCAACGATATTGAGAAATCAACCGATATGGCACGCCGAATGGTAACTCAATATGGCATGAGCAAAAAGCTTGGTCCTGTTGCTTTTGGTCAAAAAGACGAACTCATCTTCCTCGGACGCGAAATCAGTGAGCAGCGTAACTACTCGGATGAAATCGCCTACGAGATTGATAAAGAGGTGCGTTCAATAATTGACGCTAACTACCAACGTGCCAAGAAGATTTTGAGCGAAAACCGCGAGAAACTTATTGAGGTTTCCGAACTGCTAATTCAGCGAGAAACTCTCGAAGGTGAAGATTTCGAGGCAATGTTTGACACCAAACGTCCTGAACCTAAGCCGTTGTTCCGGGTAGAGCCACCCGCTCTAAACGAAGGTCAGGCTGCCGCCGCTATCTACAAAGACCAGAGCATTCCGGGAGCTTTGCGTCCTGCCACCGGTCCGGCTTAAACATCACACAAATTTATTGGAACGGGGAGCGAGTGAAACATCTCGCTCCTTTTTTATTTAAGCTGCCTGTTCGGCTTCATTCTCTACTCGAACATAGAAAAGAAATTCATTCACATTCTGATTAGGGGCATAGTTGCGGTTATCGCGGTTCTTATCGGCACGGAAGCGGCGGTACGTAAGGCGATGGGTTTCTACTCTGCCTCGCATCCCGAAGATGCGTTCAATCTCTTTTAGGCTTAAAAAGCCTTCATCGTTATAACTCAGGATAATGTGGCGTGCGCGGGCGTGGCTTACCAAGTCGGTAAATGCTCTCTCTACTTCTAACTTCAGGCAATAACGGCTGCGTTGATGCTCATAGGGACGTAGCCCGGTTTTACCCTTTAGTTCCGGGTTATCGCCAAGCGCAACTGTCTCAAGCAAGTGGTAATTAGTGGCATATTGGCGGCGGTTATAGGGCGGGTCAAGATACAGCACATCGCAATCAAGTTGCTGGATTACTTGGTTCGCATCACTACAGAATATTTTGTGGGGCTTATCGCCGGGAATAATCACAGGAGGTTTCAATTTTAAGGGTTTGAGGGCAGTTGATTTCAGATGCTTCAGAAACGCACCATAAACGCTTGCAGTATTCGCCACGCTATCTAACGCATCCAGCAATGCCGCCAGCAACAAATAATACTCATTCTCATTTACTAACCCTGCAACTTTCCAAGTTTCCAAAATTTGCCGAATCGCATCGCAGCTTCGCCCGTTTTCATCAGAAAAATAATTGCGTGAATGTTCCGAATCTTTGGTGCCGCCATAGCAATAATTGTTGAAAACAAAACCTGTATCAATCCCCGACAACGAATTGAGCCAATCAATTATTTTTAGTAAAGGCAAGCGCAAATTGTATTCTTTATCGCTGGAAAAGGAGGGTAAAGGCGGCTGGATTGGAACCTGACGTTCTGAAATTTGCGGGTATGCGCTTAAAAGCGTTTCAAAGGTAGGATATTGATTACAACCCAGAAAGGCTTTGCCCAGTACATAGGAATAATACTGCCAATCGTTTGAAACAACCTGAAAACCCAGACGCTTGGCAAATTGCCCAACTGCGGTTGTACCTGAAAACAGGTCACAAAAAACCCCGCCGTTAAGCTGTTTGGCATCGAGAAGATTCTGAATAAAGGGAAGTAAAGACCATTTGCTGCCGATATAGTTCAATTATATGCCCTCTCCCAAACAAAAGTGAGCCATGCTTATGTAAACTTATTATAAGGTTAGGGGCATGATTATGTCAATGCAATCTCAGCATAATTTTTCTTGAATTGGAACTCCACACTTCAAGCCGTAATAAGCCAATGAATAAGATTAGCGAGCATTAAAAAGGGGCGCAAAATGATTACGCCCCGCGAAACTGCTCAATAGAGTTCATTCAGCTATCAAGCTTGACCTTCTTTTTGCTCGTCCGCTTTCTTACCTAAACCCATCTTTTGCTTGAGAGCGTCAAGCTCGGAATCTAGGTCGTCATCCGGCAATTTATTAATTTCGGCTTCAGTTTGAGCCGCCTTTACCTCAGCGCCACCCATTTGGCTCAAAGCCTCCTGCGCCATAATTTTGCGCTCCATCCGCGAATAATCTCCGGTATTAATTCCGGTAACTTGGTCTTTTTCTCCATAGACCTTATTAGTCAGCTTTGCCATACCATAGCGAGCCAGAAGAGTCGGCTTGTTACTCTGCAACTCATTGTATTTTTGCTTCAACAAAGTCATTTGGGAACGCAGTTGCTCTTGTATCTTCTTCTGCTCTTCGTACTGAGTCTGATAGGCGTTAGCTTCTTCTTCCGTCTGCGCCTGCATCCGCAAGGCTTCACGCGCCAAATCTTCACGATTCGCTTTCAAAGCACGCTCGGCTTTTTGCTCCCAATCTTGACCTTTACGCCGGGCTTCCTGCGCCTGCAATTCGAGCATTTTTGCTTGCGTGGAAGCACCTGTAACAGTATTTTCGGCTTCCTTGATGCTATCTTCCATCTCTAACATAAAATAGTTCAACTGGCGCTCTGGGTTTTCAGACTTCTCCAACAAGTCATTTACATTTGCTTTGACAATCAAGGTCACGCGGTCAATAATTCCTGCCATAAATTTCCCTCCATTCCAATAATTGAGGAAGTCAACTTTTATTCTCAATAAGCTGGTTCATCTACCATTAATCGTTTACGCTTTTTGCGGTCTAAAGTTTCCTGAAACAAGCGCTGAATTCTGAGCATTATTCGGACTGACGGGAGGCTCGTTACGTGGAAATTGGCTAGAACCATTATGTAAAATTTCGGACAACTTATCTAGACGGGTGGCAGTTTCACGGCTCTTCTCAGAAATTTTTACCGCTTCATTCGCTATTTGTAAAAGTAGGCTAAGCCCATTAGCAGTTTGCTGCATGCCATTGCTCTGTTGCTGCGAAGCACCCGAAATCTGTCTGGAAAGAACCGTAGCGTGTTGTGTAGCCTCTATAACCTGTGCTGTGCGCTGACTGGCAACATTCAAGTTGCTAACCGCCTCGCGACTCTGATCACGACTTTGCTCTATCCGGTCAAGTACACTTTCAACTATTTTACGCAAACGCGAAATAACCTTCTGAACTTGCAAGCTACCGCTTCTAGCACGTCCGGCAAGCTGATTGACCTCGTTAGCCACCACTGCGAACCTGTAACCATATTCTCCTGCTCCACTGGCTTCAATTGTAGCATTTACCGCCAGTAAATGAGTTTCTTCGGCTATTTCCTGTAATACCTCAGAAAGTTGGTTAATTTCTTTTGATTGGACTGCCATTTCGGTTGTCTGTTCTACCAACCCTTCAAGGCTTATCTGCAAATCTGCCAGTTCTACTAGGCTGGTATTCAACGAGTCTTGCCCAACCTCAGCCGACCTCAAACTCTGTTCGGTACTTTGCAAAACCCGATAAGCTGATTCGGCAATGGTTTCCGCGCTTCGATTTAATTGATCTACAATTTTGGATAATTCACTGAGCTGCATAAATTGCTGGGAAATACTAGCACTTTGTTCAAACGCTATATAGCTTAACTCTTCGGCAGAATCAGCTAGTGCATTTCCAGTACCGAGTTCACGCTGATGCACGCTCTCCAATTGGGATTTTTGCCGCGAAAGAAGGTTGTTTTGTGCTTGTAATTGTTCCTGTAACAGCACAAGATGATTGGTAAATATCCCGGTTGCCACAATCACCAAGCACCATAATACAATCATGCCATTATCATAGTTAGTTAATATAACGCTGTGCAAAAGTCCAATAGGTATTACAATTAACTGTATAGGCAAGGTTGTAGGCAATTTCTTTATAACCGTGAAGGGTTTTTCAACACCTAAAAGATAATCCCTTAAAACTATTAACCCATAATTGGATATAATCCATGTAGAAAATGCCAGCAAAACAGCCACTAGCTGCTGCCCGGTTAATTTTTCAATATTTGTAGAACCAAACAAACGGAAGGTAGCAGCCCCTGCAAAAAATACCAGATTAAACATTATAAAACCGTAAAAAGTACGCCAGTTTCCCCGGCTAGTAGGAAGCAGATAGTAGTAAATTGCTATTATAGTAAATGCAAACACCGGTAAAAGAGTAATCGGCAAGGTCAACATAGCCGAAAAAATAATAGTAGTAGCAATACTAAGGCGGGTTCCTGCTATCCGAATATTCATTAGCCCCAATGCCAGCACCAATACCAAATCAATCAGAAACTTCCAGAAAACTTGATTGGTGTAATTATTACCGGCTGAGTTACCGTAAAACCACCAGATTGTAATAGCAAGTATAGTCAAAATACTTGTTATAGAATAAACCAGTAATTTTGAAACAGCAGGATTTGGTAGCTGAGTCTGGTTAGCAGTCATTATTTGTTCCAATACTTGTGGTTTAAACGTTTATCAATAGATGGCAGGATTATAATATCGGTCTTACCGGGGTCAAGTCAATAGGCTATTTTGAAAATCTACAGTAGATCTCTTTGGGTTACTACTAAAATCTCTCCTGAGATTTCACTTTGCTCACTTTTTGTCTTATGGAGCGTCAAATGTATATAGAAAATATTTGTTGTAAAGTGAATCGAGATATTTAACATGAGAAGCAAGTGGCCCGTTTTCTAGCGCCTCTCGCTGACCAATCATTACAAACAAATGTGTGATTCTGAGGTGCTGTAAAGTGTCAATTACACTAAGATCAGATAACCTTTCGTTAATGCGATATTCCTGATTGGGAAATCCGCCTCCCACCATAAGAATAGTTGGAATAGTGTAAAACTCCTCTATGTCTCCTTCCATTGAGGCAATCCTAGCTGAAGCAGGTAATTTCTGGTTGAGCCACAGAACAGGCGAACCAAGTTGACTGCCCAACACCTGTTGGTAGCTTACTTTCCCAAAAATATAATCATAATTAACTTCGGGGAGATAATCACGGCGCAGATTTGCGAAAAATGGCAGGTTCAGAACTACCAGCAATAAGAAGAAAAGCGCAGGAAAGACAGACAATAATTTACCAGCATATTTTACCTTCACAGCCATTGAAGCTATATTCCATATTCCGTATGCTCCAAGAATTGCTAAGAAAGGGTACACCGGAAGCAGATAGCGCAACTGTTGTGACTCTACAAACCAGAAACCAGTGTATAACAGGGTTATAAGGCTTAGTCCCCAAATCAGGAAGCGGTTTTTTTGATCAAAAATAGCAATAAGAAGTGAGATTGGCATAAAAATCAGAAAAACCGGACCGCTGCTGCCGTGTCCGAAGGCTTTAATGTTTGTAGGGATTGTCCAAGCCAACGCTAGGAAATTGCTGATATGCTGCCCTATCCCATAACTATTTTGGTATCTAGTCAAGGATTCACTGGAATAGCTGTCCCACCATTTTTCACTAAAAAAAGAAGGTGATAGGGCAGGATAGACGGGATTGCCTAAATCAAGATAACCTCGAAACAACCACGGTGCAAAAACCAGCAAGGTAATTGTGCAGTAACTGCTAATAATTCCAAGACACTCGCGCCATGACCAATCCAATCCTCGTGTTTTTGAAAAAAAACCCGGTAATTTTGAATGCCAAAGAAGGATTATAATACTTCCCAAGAGTAAAGCTGCTAAAACCATTCCGAAATGTTTTATACCTGACATATATCCCGCTAGAAAACCTGTTAGCGCCAAAAACCACCAACCAATGTGCTTTGTTTTTGCTTCAAAAAAGCAAGACAGTGTATAAAGACTTAAAAGGAAATAGAGGGGGATAGTAAGGTCGTTATTAGCAGTGCTTACTAAGTCACGCACCAACGGGGTTGAATAAAAAAAGAGAGCGGCAGTTATAGCTACTGTGGTAGGAAAAAACCTTCGGGCAAACAGGTAAATTGCCGGTACCAGCATTATACCGTCCAACCAATGAAAAGCCTGTGCCAATCCCGACCCATTTATTAAGCCATAGGCGTAGGTATAAAGCATTTCCTGGTTGGCCATATAGCCCCCCGGCCAGATCGCGTATTCTGACACCATATTAACAAGACGATGGTTTTCGAAATAACGACGGGCTTCGTAGAGATGGTACCAGGCAGCATCATACCCAAAATCAGGTGTCAATATCGAAACTAGGTCAATCCAGGAATAAAGAGCGAAAAGTACTAATGCAATTATCCAAAATAAAAGTTTCACTTTGGGCATTGCTTGCCAGTCAAATTTTATTAAGCGCCAAGCTTTCCAGGGACGAATTATGGCTATTCGCAGAAGAGCCAGAACTGCGATTAGTATAGTTAGACCCCACAACACCTCTCCGTACAACAGCCCAACTACACCTAAAAAGAATATTATCAAGCTTAACCCGGCAAGCCCCAATGAAACGACAATTACAAAGCGTTCCAGCTGAGAATTCCATTGAGGAAATTTAAATCTTCGCTGAAAGAAACTCAGCAAACTATCCACCACCAGCCCCAGCGAACAAGCTATCAATAAAGCAAAAATAGGTATAACCACCCCTGCCGGTATTCTGCTAAAAATTATTGAGAGGTCATTCCAGATATAACCAATACGCCTCCACGCCAAGGGTTCGCTGAACCCCTCTCGATAATAGAAAACGAAGCTTGATAAAGCCCAGCCCATTCCAATCAAAACTAGCAAACCGGGACGGAGTCTGGGAAACCGAGAAAGGCAAAAAGCCAGTACCCCGACCATAAGGACAATTCCGGCTACAATTGCCAAGTTACCCCGAATAAGCAGAGAAAGGTAATCGTCTAGCAGTAGCAATAATACCAATCCAAGACCCAAACCATATCCTATAGGGGCAACAATCCAGCCCCTATGGACTTTTAGAAAAGCAAGTTCCAAGAGAAAATAGAAAATAGCAAAGGCAAGTGTTAGCGCCGCCCATCCGAATGGCGGAGGTAGGGTTGGGCTATTTGAATTCAGCTATTTTTACCAAATTAGCCTTAACAGTAATAGTAGGTTGGGGGTAATTGGTAGGGCGGAAAGAGGCAACATTGAAACTTAGCTGATATGGGTAACCGACCGAGGGTAACAAAACCACAGAGTGTTCACTAGTCCACTGATAAGAGCTTTCAGCATTAGTCTCTGCGCTAAAAGGCGAGAAGGATGAGAGATACTCACTAGCAGAAAGTTTTCCTGGTTCAATGCGTTGACTAAAACCAGATTGGTAAACCAAATATATCGCTAAGGCAGCAAAAACCGCTGCCAACCCTATTTTCAAAACGACCCAACGTGAGAGTAGTAGGTCAGGATTTTCTATAGTTCTCTTGTGAATGTGGAGCTTCAAATTATATTTATAGGTTTAGCTACTTTAGTCAAGATAATGTGGTCGTTCACGGGGGGTGTTTTCCTTGTAGCATCAAGTATAGAGCAACCACAATATATTGATTTAATTAGGTTGCACCAAATCTTATTTTTGGGCATCTATACAACATATGTCATGCTTTTACCCTAAATCATTCAACTTTTCTGAACCCCGTGAACGGTTACAATGGCTTGTATAAGTCTAGAACACGCTCAGGCTACTTCTTCGCCCAAATATGTACGCCTTACTGCTTCATTGGATAGCAGGTTTTGACCGCTATCTTCGAGTACAATCGAGCCGGTCTGGAGTACGTAGCCACGCGCCGCGATACTGAGCGCAACAAGTGCGTTCTGCTCTACCAGCAGAATAGTTGTGCCTTGCTTGTTAATATCAAGAATAATCTCAAAGATTTGTTCCACTAACTTGGGAGACAAACCCATGCTTGGCTCATCCAACAACAGAATAGAAGGTCTAGCCATCATGGCACGCCCTATTGCCAACATTTGCTGTTCGCCACCGCTCATAGTTCCGGCTTTTTGCTTAATACGTTCCTTCAAGCGTGGAAACAAGTCGAATACTTTTTCTAAATCCTCTTGGATACCTACTTTGTCAGTTCGGAGAAATGCACCCATCTCCAAGTTTTCCAGCACTGTCATACGTGAGAATATTTTACGACCCTCTGGCGAGTGCGAGATGCCCTTCTTAACCACTTCCTGAGCATCAACACCGTCTAGACGCTCACCCTTAAGATAGATATGCCCGGTACGGGGTCTGATAAGACCGGAAATGGTCTTCAGAGTAGTTGTCTTTCCTGCTCCGTTTGAACCAATTAGGGTAACAATTTCTCCGGGATTAACAGTAAGCGAGATGTTCCGAAGAGCCTGGATATTGCCATAAAAACTGGAAACTTTATCAAGTATCAGTAACGCCCTGTTGTCAACAGTCATTTATGCTTACCCTCTATTTTTGTTCATCTTTGTTCTGAGAATAGGCTTTACCAAGATAAGCCTCTACCACCTCAGTATTCACCTTTATTTCCGCAGGTAGCCCCTCCGCGATTTTCTTGCCAAAGTTCAGCACCGTAACCCGATCGCTAATTTCCATAACGACCTTCATATCATGCTCAATCAACAGTACGGAAATCTCACGGTCACGCCGTAACTGGTCAATAAAACGGGTCAGTCGGGCTGTTTCGTTGGGGTTCATACCAGCGGTTGGCTCATCTAGCAATAACAACTTAGGGTCTGTAGCAAGGGCGCGTCCAATTTCCAGACGGCGTTGATCACCATAAGATAGGTTTTTTGCAAATTCCTCGCCCTTACCCCCCAAATCTACGTATTCAAGCAATTCAAGCGCCTTTTTGTATGCCGCTTTTTCTTCTTTTACAACCCGTGGCGGGCGGAAAATAGCCCCAAACAACCCCGCTTTCAAGCGATAATGTTCCCCGACCATCACATTCTCAAGGGCGGTCATATTGGAGAATAACCGGATGTTCTGAAAGGTACGGGCAATACCGCGCTGAGTAACCTGATGCGGCTTCAGCTTTTCCAATTGCTTGCCATCAAAGGTAATTTTACCAGTTGTAGGCTCATAAATTCCGGTTACTAGGTTGAAAAAAGTAGTTTTACCGGCTCCGTTAGGTCCGATAAGGCTAACGATGCTTCGTAGTGGAATTGTAAAATCCACTTTCTGAACTGCTACGATACCGCCAAAGTTCTTGGATATACCGGCAGCTTCTAATATATTTACGCTCATATATTCCCACCAAGAGCCGATCTACTTGTTTTTGTGTTTCTTGTCATGTTTATCCAGAATTGTTGACTCAGTTATAGAAGGGTTGAAGGTCAGGGAATGGCTCTCTGCCATTTGCTCCAGCGGGTCTTCCGAACCGATCAACATCGGCTGCATATCTTTGCTGGAACCAGCATGCAACTCCATCTTGCGCCGTCCACTAGGGAATAAACCTTCAGGTCGTACCAACATCATTGTCACCAAAATCAGACCAAACAGCAGCAAGCGGGAGTTCGTAGCCACATTGGTTAAAATATCCTTCAGAATATTTGGGTCAGTGATTCTGACTCCATCTACCAATCTGGAATCAAGCTGAATCCCGTCCGCCAATTTACGAACTTGCTCTGTAAAGAAGGGTATAAAGTAACGGTCGGTCATGGCTAACGCCCCAGCCCCGAAAATAACGCCCCAGATGTTGCCCAAACCGCCGAGAATAATCATTGACAGCACGAAAATTGAAACGTCAAACTTGAATTGGGAAGGATTGGCTGAACCTAAGCTGTTGGCGAAAATTGCCCCAGCAAAACCGGAGAACGAAGCACCCAGACCGAAAGCCAGCAATTTGGTTTTTACTAGGTCAATGCCCATCGCGGAAGCCGCTATTTCATCTTCGCGCATTGCCATCCATGCTCTACCTATACGTGAATTTATAAGTCTTCTTATCATAAATATTGAGAAGAAAACTACCACTAGAGCAATCAGATACCATGCCTCGATAGTCGAGGAAGAAAACTGAAAGTCAAATAGCTTGGGCTGTTGCAA
>Ga0194047_10000180_pt1 | contig 43165 bp, 35 predicted proteins | sample JunL225m_MetaG_2_FD_160070 | JGI IMG/M metagenome (GOLD analysis project Ga0194047, IMG submission 160070) | Anoxic zone freshwater microbial communities from boreal shield lake in IISD Experimental Lakes Area, Ontario, Canada - Jun2016-L221-5m | ecosystem: Environmental > Aquatic > Freshwater... | reverse complement strand
GGTATTGCTGCAGACGCAAATCGCAATAGCACCAATCTATTAGTTGGGATGGGCTTGATTTTAGGATGCCTGGCGGGAATGGGATTTTGTTACCTGTTTAGCCCAAATGATTATCTGGCAGGTTTTGGCTTGATGAAAAATATCCATGGTTCTAGAGAGTCTCATCTGAAGATATTTTTTCAAACACTCAGATTTAACTATCAGATTCTAGCCCCTAGTATCGTGATGCTGATACTTGGTTTGTGGTGCATACGGAAAAATTGGAAATCGCTTCTCAATCAAGAGATTGGGTTGTTAACTCTTTACGTTCTCTCGTTTGGTATATTGGCTGGCTTCATGCAAAGTGGATGGGGGGGTGATGGCTTTCCTCGTTATTATTTGCCACCATTATTGCTCAGCGGAATATTTTTAATTACGCAGATACCTTCGGCTTTGTCCCAATCAAGTAAACCCATAGTAATGAAAAGCCTTGCTCTGATTTTTGGGTTAGCCATTCTATTTAATTACGGCTTTTTATTCATCAAGTTCGAAAGAGGTGAGTCTCTTACCGTCCCTAGCAATTATGTAGAAGTTAAAAAAGCCTTAATAGGAGCTGCCGCAATCAATAAAAAAGATCCTTATGGTGTGATGGTCCACCAGGTAGGCCTGGGGTTTTATTTTTCTGGTACCAACTTTATTGCTCTTGATATTGGCCGAGAAGAAGCTTTGAAATGGCCATTACCAAGCCCTAAATATTATTTGGTAATGTAGTCGGTAATGTATATATGGAATTAATAAATTCACTATTGGCGCATCCGCTAACAAAAACACTCTCTGTAGATGATCCTCGTACTACAGAAATTCGCCATGAAATTATTCAAAGCAAACCTTTCTTAAAGTCGATTTATCAAGAGTGGTACAGGCTCATTATTCAAGGTCTTGGAGATTCAAAAAATGTACTGGAGATTGGATCGGGTGCTGGTTTTTTAAAATCCTTCATCCCATCAATTTTTACTAGCGAAGTAATGGAAGTAAAAAATGTGGATCTCGTGGCAGATGCTACCCAGCTACCTTTTCCTAGTAGATCCTTAGATGCAATTGTGATGACGGATGTTTTGCACCATGTACCGTGTCCCAAAGATTTTTTTACTGAAGCTATTAGGTGCCTACACTCTGGTGGAAAAATACTCATGATTGAACCTTGGCCAACTCCTTGGTCTGAATTTATTTATAAAAATCTGCACTCAGAACCATTTAATAAAAATGGAGATTGGACCATTCCATTATCGGGACCCCTATCAGGCGCCAATGGTGCATTACCTTGGATTCTCTTTCATCGTGATCTTGCTCAATTTAAGAAATCATTCCCCGGCCTAGAAATAAGGAAAGTTGATCTCATGATGCCCTTTTCTTATTTGATATCTGGGGGAGTTTCTATCAGGTTTTCAGCCCCTGGTTTTTTATATAGATTAACGCGCTACCTCGAATCAAAGCTTAGTCAGCAAAAGTGGGCTATGTTTGCTTATATTGAAATTGAGCTTTTGCCAGCTTAGCTACTGATTCATTTGCCTGATAAGTTAGAGACTGGTAATTCGTTTAAAATAGCGTTACTAATATCGCTTTTAGCCAAAAACCCTTAAGAATTTATCCTCAATGGAACCTATTAAATACTTTGATGCGGACGTAATTGTGATTGGCACAAGTATTGCCACGCAGACGGTTATTGGGCAGATTAAAAATAGCGGTTTGAAGATTTTGGTTTTAGAAGGTGGCGACCTTGAGCAAAATGAGTTCTCTCAGAGTCTCACATTCAGTGACGAGCGTGGACATTATGTCAATCATCACTGGGGAGGTCATTGGTCACGAGTGTATGGTGGCGCCTCTCGAATTTGGAATGGATTTTCAGCGCCCCTAGAAAAATGGGATTTAGTTGGTATTGACGGCCGTCCAACTTGGCCAATGACTATCGATGAACTAGAAAAATATTATCGTCTTTCAGCGCCTATTATGGGTGAAGATCCTTCCATTGCAAATCTCACCAAATATAACGTTGCCCAATATTTTGTGGATCGTCCTTATGTCATCATGGATCCGCCGTTGTCCTACTCAGATCCAAAGCTACTGACTAATAATAAGAATATTGAGTTACGTTTAAAGCATAACGTGATCAAATTTACTGCCGATGAGAGCGGTAGCTTTATTAATGGCATTTGGTACTCCGTTGATGGTGATGTGCGCTTTGCTGGGGTCAAGAAAAACACCCGAATTGTTCTAGGCACAGGCGGCTTAGGGAATGCGCAAATTCTCTTGCAGCCCGCTGCCAATAGGCAGGTGCCAGTAGGCAATGAATCAGGCTTGGTCGGTAAGACTCTGATGGCACACCCCCATGTTCCAACAGGTGAGGCGTTTGTTGATACTACTGTTTTGAAAAAGCCAACTTGGGCGCAGGTGAAATATAAGAAGTGGTTACCTGCCTATATTATTGGCGCTGACTATAAAACAAAACTTAATTTACTCAATGCCTCTATATCTTTGAGTTTAGCTGCAGATACTGAGCTTAGTCCAAATGAAAAGGCAGTAAAAGAGTTTTATGAAAAAAAATGGGGTAAAAAATTATCCCGTCAGACTTTGTATGCTCGGACCGAGCAATTACCAAACCCAGAGAACCGCATTGAAATTACTGCCGAGAAAAATGCGGCTGGTTTGCATAAGTTGATCACCTATTGCGTTTTTGGTGCACGGGACATGATGTCAATTGACACTACAGCCCGCTTGATGGCTGACCACTTTATGAAAAATAAACTGGGTGTAATGACAATTGATAATGAGTCTATCTATTTAAAAATTTGGGGTTGGGCGCATCCTAGCGGAGTTACTCGCTTTGGATCGAATCCTAAAGATAGTGTTTGCGATAGCAATGGACGAGTCTGGTCATACCAAAATCTCTACATCAATGGCAGCAGCCTGTTCCCAACGGTGGGGTATGCTAACCCTACATGGACGATTGCAGCACTGGGCATGCGATTAGGAGATCATTTGGCAAAGTTGGTAAAGAATAATGCCTAATATTCTTAACACTCCAATATCTCGTCGCTCAGTATTGAAGCTCGGAGTGATTTCTAGTGCCTTGCTTGTTCTACCTTTGTGGGGCAACCGAGCCCTTGCTCAATCCACTCCTGGAGCTGCATCTAAGGCGCCAGAAGGATTGATATCCTTTAATGCTGGATGGGTGATTCCATTGGAGGATAAGCCCGCCTTATTGGCTTTAGAGCAATCAAAAATTAAAGAGGCAGAAGCAGCCTTACCTCAACCAGCTGGCCAAAACTCTGCTAACCCAAATGCGCCAGCAAAACCAGCCAATAAAAGTTGGACAGATAAAGCACAAGAGGCATGGACTAAATTTAAAGGCTTTTTTTAAGAGCGCTTAATGAGATTGCCATCGAATCATTTGATCTTCTAGGGCTACTTGATTTTTAAGAAATATTAGAGAGCCATTTTTAGTGCTTGGATCAAAGTCATAAAGCCAAAGGTTTTTTAGGTCCACTTTACCTCCATCATTCACAAATGCATTGTAATTTTGAATGCGTAATCCTTGCAAACTCATCGCGCGACTATCGATGACCACTCCTGAGTGAATTTTGTTACCTGTAGCAATTATTAAGGCTACAGGTAAATCCCAGGACTGACTAAAGACTAATTCTCGGTTGTAATTATTGGGGGTGTATTGAGGAACGTCGAAAATGATTGAAGCATCATTTCCAATATTATTTTTTTGAATTAAAGAGTCAATTTCTTTTAAGATATACATCTGAAGTTGCCAAGATTCAATGTACTTATCTCGCTGTATGGAAAAGCTGAGAGTGCTAAAAAAGATGAGAAATAAGGTGATGAATAAGCAAACTATTCTTAGAATTTTAGGCATTGCTTGAGAAAAATTCACAATACTAGCCACCCAAATAGCTAACGCAAACCAAGTGGAAGATAGTCCTCGGGCTTGATATCCCCATGAAACAGCAGATTCATCAGTCAGGATAAAAATCAGCGAACTAGAAAGTAGCGCGCCTGTGCTAATGATTAGAAAAAGTACATTTAGTGCTTTAGCTCGTTTGTTTAAATTCGTACCATTATTACTTCCTAAAATCCAAAAGAGAGATGCAATTAAAGAAAATAATACTAGAGCGTTATATGAAATATAAGGAATAGACTTTATAAACAGATTGGGTAGCTGAGCTATAAAAAGATGAATCCAAGTAAATAGATTGCGTGAAAAGTGAGCGGGATTAAAATTTAGTCTGGAATAAACTTCCATAAAGTATGGCGCAAGTACTTTTTGCCAAAAAATAACTAATACTAATATTGCCAATATTGGAAAAATAAATTTGATGAAATATTTAAGCCAGCTACTCAGTCCCTTTGGGGTAATGAGTAGCGCTGGTAAAAAGGCCGTAAAGAATAGAAGTGGCAAGATAATTTCGTACGTTAGAAATCCAAAGAGAAGGAACAAGTACGCAAAGAAATAGCGGTAGCGACTGCCCGACTGACAGTATTTCATCACCATGTGTAAAGATGCTGCCCAATATAAGAAGGCAACGGTGGCGGTAAGTTGATTGATGGGGGATACGATGACTGGCATTGCTACGCATGGAGCTGCTGCCAATACAATAAAGATGAGTCGAGAAAGTAGGTTTAGAAAAGGATTAAATGTTCTCGCAGTGATTAATAAAGCACCTAAATAAATTGCACTATTGGTAAGAAGATAAAGCGAATAGTGCGTGCCAAAAAATCGGGTAGATAATGTAATAGGAAGGGGTGCTAATGGTCTATTGGAGAATAATGGGAACCAATCGGAATAGCACTGTAAAAAGGTATCGCAGTTAATGCTTGCAAAAATATCTCCCCAATCATCAGTAATGATTCCTCCATTGAGGAGAAGGGGTGAATATAGGCATGCCACTATCAGGGCGACAATAAACCAACCCAAAAAAGAAACTTTTCCAATCGGGGGATGAATACCGGTAGTATTAAAAGAATGACTCATGCTAGAAGATTAAAATAATATTTCTAGTTTTATAGAAAATATAGTTATTATGATTCGTTCAGTTAATTTTAGACTGCATACCTTAATGATGGCTAATACTTTAATTCAAGATTGAAGCTATTACTAACGGCGATATGCCTTTATGAAACCAACTAAAGCATCTATCTGGAGATATCTGCTCTTAGCGGGGGTAGGTCTTTCTATGGGGCTATTCCTTTTTTTTCTCAATCCATGGATGAGGGATGATCTTCACTCTGATTCATATGCGTGGTTTTTAGACTTCTCTCACTCTATTTTTCAGCCCCAGTCAGCCTATTATGCAGAATCAATATTGCTGCCTTTATTGGCTAAATTGGTGGGCGCATCGCGAACTTTATTCACATATAAGTTCTTATGCGGCATTTTCACTATCAGTATTTTGCCGGTAACTGCTGTCTTTGCTCAGCGTTATTTTCAGAATACATTTAAAACTTTGCTATTTATTGTTTTATTTGGACTATCTTTTCAGTACTTGCAATACTACATTCTGGCATTTCCTGATCCACTGACTATTCTTCTCTTGGTATTGGCGGTCTTTCAAAAGAGATTAGGCGCAATGTTTATTTTATTGGTTCTAGCGATGCTGTCACACTTCTCAATGGCTGCACTGAGCATTATTGGTTTGATTGGCCTAGTTTCTTTTTCGCCAAATTCAGGCATTCATTCACAGAAGAAAATAGTTGGTGTAGTACTAGCTGCCATTCTTGCTGGGAAAGCCATTTTGCTTGCTTGGTATGCCGTGTTCCACTACCATCTGGTTAGTAGGTTGGATTGGGTGCTTGGTAAAGGTTACCCATTCTTTCTGGAGCGCTATGAAGTTAATATTGCGGAATTTTGGCTCACGCCTGGTATTCCGTTTCTAGCCCTTTATTTCTTGATTACTTTTTATTTTCTGGTGCAGAAGAAATACGCATATATCTTTTCGGCATTATTTGCTTTAACTATCAGCTATACAGCCTTATTTTGGACAGTCGATGGCTTAAGAGTATTCGCCGTTGTCATTGCCGCGCCATTTTCTTACTTACTGCTGAGCTTTATAAATAGCCTGCCTTTTTGGAAGACTGCTAAGTAACGTTACTTAGATTCAATAATCGGCAATGCGAGCTCTTCGTAGCTGCCAATCGCCTCTATCTTGCCGTGATCAAGCTTGACAAGCATTGAGCAGTCCTTAAGCGTGCTTAGGCGATGCGCAATCATGAGAACGGTGTAATTAGAACCTAGATTTTGAATTGATTCCATGACTGCTATCTCAGTTTCTGTATCTAAAGCGCTGGTGGCCTCATCAAAAATTAAGACATCCGCATTCTTATAAAGCGCTCTTGCAATACCGATGCGTTGGCGCTGGCCGCCAGAGAGACGAGTGCCACGCTCGCCAACAAAGGTCTCGTAACCCTGAGGTAGGTCTTCAATGGTTTTGGCAATCTGGGCTTGTACTGCTACGCGCTTAACTCTCTCATGATCAATCTCATGTTTTGGAATGCCAAAAGCAATATTCTCTTCAATCGTAGAGTCAGCTAGATAGATGGTTTGTGGCACATGGGCGATATGCATTTGCCATGCGCGATGATTTGCTTCGGTGATTACTTGATTATCAATCTCTAATGCACCAGAGCTTGGCCTCAATAGGCCCATCAAGATATCGAGGAGAGTGCTTTTACCAGCCCCAGTAGTTCCGATAAAGCCAACTCGACTTCCTTTGGGAATGGTGAGCGAGAGCTTATCCAGAATAAGAGGTGAGTTCTCGCGATACTGAAAAGAAACATCTTTGAGATCAATTACTCTCTGAAATGGAATGGGCTCAGAAGGTAATTGATTGGCATATTCTGGTAGCGGCTGATCCAGAAAATCTAAAGTATCTTTGAGTGAGAATTGATTACGCAGTATTGCAGTCCAAGCGCTATAGGCGAGCTGCATGACTGGCAGTAAACGCTGCGAAGCTAAAGCTAGCGCTCCCACAATCGGAATGGCTTGATTGATTTCATTAGACTGTTTAGTCAGCACAAAGGCGAGTAGGGCAATGAGTAGCATGCCAAGCGCTTCAGTCACAAAGCGTGGGCTCACGCTGATGAATGAGCTAGTTGCATAGGCTTTTCGCAAAATAGAATCAGATTTTTGGTAAACCTGGCAGTAAGCATCTTGCGATCCATCAATTAAGATGTCTCGAATACCCCCTAAGCCCTCTTGTAAAGACTTAATCACGCGTGCAGACTCCACGGTAATGTCTTTACTGTTATTCATCAGCTTTCTGCGGGTGACTTTCATGGTCACGAAATACATCAGACCAAATACACCAAATGCTGTCGCAGAAGGAATCGGCGCAATCACCAGAAGTGTTCCCAGCATTAGAATCAACATAATCATCGAGCTCAACACATAGAGTGCCGACATGATGATGCCGTCAGTCACAATCGTAGTTTTGCCCGTCACACCATCAATAATTTCGCTAGTGTTGCGTGAGAGATGGGTTAAGTAGGGTTGATAGAGTGTCTTACGGTAAATGCTGTAACCAATGTCAGCGCCAGTGGCAAATGACAAGCGCAAACTTACCTTGAGTAACACTAGGCGCATTGCGCCAGCAACGATAGCCGTAAAACCGAAAAGAAGGGTGAGGGGTAGTAATAGTTCACCCTCCGACTGGATGCCAGCTAACTGAATAAATGGTTGCGCTATTGGCAATTCAAAAATCTGTTTTGGATTGGTAAGTGCCGCTAAGAAAGGCACGATGGCACCCAAACTGAGTACCTCTGCAAAAGACACTAAAACCATCAGGATCAGCAATAAGGCAAATTGGCCTTTGCGACGCGGGCTAAAGTGTTCCCAAAGCCTAAAAAGGAGATGTGGGAGTTTTTCTGAAGAAGGCACGCTATGGTTGGAGTTTTGAGTTGGTCTGGGGTACTTATTAGTATTTGAGCTTTTTTAAACAGGCAAACCACCCGTTTAGCCTCATTCGGCTCAGGGTAAAATGCGCTATGGCATTAATTTTAAAGCATATTTCTGCAAATGATCCTACTCAATGGGGCCTTGATTGGTCTGTTGAAGTGCATCAGGGCCACTAAATTCATGAAATGCGCTGTTTTATTCCTCATATTTAATCGTCCAGAAACGACGATTAAGGTATTCGAGAAAATTCGTGCCGCCAGACCCCCCAAGTTATACATTTCAGCCGATGGTCCTAGATCTAATCGTCCAGGCGAGTTAGAGCGTTGTGAAGAGGCTCGCAAGATTGCCTTAGGTGTGGATTGGCCATGTGAGGTTAAAACCCTGTTTAGGGAAAGCAACCTTGGCTGCAAGATGGGGGTTGCCACCGGGATCGATTGGTTTTTTCAAAATGAAGAAGAGGGCATCATCTTGGAAGATGATGTCTTACCAATGCCGACTTTCTTTACCTTTTGTGATGAGATGCTCGAGCGTTATCGCAACGATCCAACCATTGGCATGATCACCGGATCCAATCTAGTTTCAAAAAGATTAAAGAATGATGCAAGTTATTTTGTCAGTCATGTCCCATTGATTTGGGGATGGGCTACTTGGCGTCGTGCTTGGCAGCAATACGATGTGCGTATGCAAAACTGGCCACAATGGTCCAGAAGCGACAAGATTACTCAGTGTTTTCATGGTGATCAATTGGTATCCAGTTACTGGCGTGATGCACTCGATCGGGTTTATCAAAATGGCATGGATACCTGGGACTATCAGTGGCTATTTGCTTGTTGGCAAGCGGGCATGTACAGTATCATCCCTTCGCAAAATCTCACAGACAACTTGGGCTATGGTGTTGAGGCAACTCATACATCCATGCATAAACCAGATTGCTTGGTCGAATCTGTACCGCAAGATCTCACTTGGCCCCTGGCTCACCCTAAAGCCCTCGACCCAGACTGGAAAATCGATCGCATGATGTTTGAGCGTATCCATGGAGTAACGCTCAAGGGTTATATTCGCAGGCAATTACGTCCCTTGCGCAAAATCTTTAATGGCATTGTTGGGAAATAGTGAATCTGCCATGAGCCTACATACAAATCTACGTGTGCTTGCCATGAATCACTCCGATACTGTAGGTGGCGCCGCCCGGGCAGCTTACAGAGTGCATAACGCAGTCCGTTTACTGGGTGTTGAATCTATTCTCCGCGTTAATCAAAAAGAATTGCAAGATCCTACAGTGCAGGGGCCTGCAAATAAATTAAGCCGTTTGCTTGCTAAATTTTATTCTGGGATGGGTCAGCTGTTAATTAAGCCCTTCAAAAGTAATCCCGCTATTTATCAATCCATAGCATTGATGCCAACCAGATGGGCTGCCCGATTAAATGCTTCACAAAATAATGTAGTGCATATGCATTGGGTGAATGGAGAAATGATTTCCATCGCCGATATTGGAAAAATTCATAAGCCCCTTATATGGACCTTGCATGATATGTGGGGTATTGCTGGTGCAGAACATTACTGTGGAGATGTCCGTGCGCATGACGGCTACACAAAAGAAAATCGCCCACAAGGTGAATCTGGTTTTGATCTCAATCGCTGGACATGGTTGCGTAAAGTCAGGCATTGGAAAAGGCCCATCTTGATCACTACTCCAAGTCATTGGATGGCAGAAAAGATCAGTGAGAGCGCCTTGATGAAGGATTGGCCGGTAATGGCGATCGCCAATCCATTGGATACAGAAATTTGGCGCCCTATAGATCAGTCTATTGCTAGAGAAGAATTGGGCCTTCCGCAAAATGTGCCTTTGATATTGTTTGGCGCTTCAGGTGGTGCAACAGATCCTCGTAAAGGCTTTGATCTACTTTTAGAGTCTTTGCCCTTGCTGCAAAAGAGCATGCATGATCAAGGCATGAGCTCGTTGGAGTTGGTGGTTTTTGGTCAGGACGCTCCCAAAGGTGGATCGGAATTATCTAATTTAAAAATCCCAACTCATTACATGGGCCATATTAATAATGACCATACTTTGCAGTTGCTCTATAGCGCTGCTGATGTGATGGTGGTTCCTTCCCGCCAAGAAACCTTTGGCCAAACTGCCAGTGAGGCATTGGCTTGCGGTTGCCCTGTGGCAGCCTTTGGAGCTACTGGCCTTTTGGATGTGGTTGAGCATCTGACTTGTGGATATCTAGCAAAGCCGTATGACCCTCAAGATCTAGCAACAGGTATTGAGTGGCTGATTCGCTCACAGCAGGATGAAAAGAATGCAGGACGTCTCAATCAGTCATCGCTACGCCTTGCCGCTAGGAAGCATGCGGTAGATCACTTTAGTTATCCCGTGATTGCAAAACAATATATTGCTGCCTACCAATACGCCATCAAAATGCGGTCATAATTTAGCTACTTGTAAAAGAACGGACTTTGAGAATGCTATCAACCATCAAGAAGCAAATTTTGATGATCGGTGAAAAACCGATGCAGACTCTGTCTGATCGCAAGGCGACTACTCAAACCCATCTACAAAATATACCCCCAGTTGTTTATCAAACATGGGAAGTCGATTATTTTGGAAAGACCCATTTTGCCGAGATTGAAAAGTTTCGCGATCTCAATCCTGATCTTAGTTTTGAATTATTTGCCAAAGAAAAATTAGAAGCCTACATGGAAGAGGTATGGGGTAATCATCCGATTTATCCCATCTTCAAAAAGTCTAAGTTTGGCCCGATGTTTGCCGATATCTTCCGCTATTGCATCTTGCTTGAACGCGGTGGCTTTTACTTTGATATCAGCAAGGGCTGTTCTGGATCTGTTTCATCTCTCTGCGCTGCGAATTCTACGGGCTTAATTTCTTATGAAGCACATGATTGCGTGGTAATCCCAAATATGAAGGCGATTGAGCGTATGGCTCATCCAGAGAAATACATTCTTCAGTGGGGGATGGGTTTTGCAAAAGGCCACCCTATTTTGCAAAAGCTCATTGAGAATATCTGTGAGTACTACCCATACTTCAAAGGCAAGTCGTTTGCTATTCCGAAGAATGCCATTCTCAGTCTGACTGGCCCCGGTATGTTTACAAAAACAATTCGTGAGTTCTTTAATGAGTCAGTTGATGAGAATCTAACTCAAGCCGGAATTGATTTCAATGGATCTGGAATCTATAGTCTGAAAGGCTCTTGGGTACGATATGCAACAGTACCTGCATACACTACAGCAAACTCAACCATCATTGTTGATTGAGTCTTCGAAGATCCTATTTAAGATCACTTAAATCTTCAGCAATAACGTACAGAGGTCTTTGTTTTACTTCGGTGAAGATGCGTCCTATGTATTCACCTAAGATTCCAATCGATAACAATTGAATTCCAGAAAAAAGCATCAACGCGACGGTTAGTGTCGGCCAACCACTCACAGCATTTCCATAAACGACCGTATCAACGATAACGTAAGCGCCATACACTAGGGCCAGGAAAGATATTAGCGCGCCGATACCAATCCAAAGCTGCAATGGTGCAGCACTAAATGAAGTTAAGCCAGCCATTCCAAGTTTGAAAAGGCGCCCAGTATTAAAAGAAGATTCGCCACTTGGGCGAGCGGACAATTTAAAGGGAATGGCAATAGATTTAAAACCCACCCATGCGTAGAGGCCCTTCATAAATCGATTGCGCTCAGGCAGATTCTTAAGCGCATTGATCACTTTTCGATCAAGCCAGCGAAAGTCCCCAGCATTTTCTGGGATAGCAATATCGGAAGTGTTTAGTAGTTTATAAAGTAAGCTTGTGCCCAGTCGTTTAGTGGTAGATTCACCTTGACGGTTCGTAAGCACGCCGTAGATCATTTCGTAGCCAGACTGCCACAACTGCGCCATCTCCGGCAATTTATCGAATGGATGCTGAAAGTCAGCATCAATAAGTAGAGCGGCATCACCATTAGCATAATCAATGCCTGCCATCAGAGCTGCTTCTTTGCCAAAGTTACGAGAGAACTCAAGATAGCGAATATTACCCTCTTTAATTAGGGATAAAGCAACATCTTGAGTACTGTCCTTGCTGCCATCATTGATCAATAGAATTTCATAATTCTTTGTGATAGGCGTAATGGCTAACCTAAGCGCAGCAATAAAATCTTGTAAGTGGTTGCCCTCGTTATAACAAGGTACTACAACGCTTAATTTAAAAGGATTTGGTCGTAGGCTCATGATTGTTTGGAGAAGTAGCTTTTACGAATTAGATAAAGAGGGCGCTGCTTAGATTCGAAATAAATACGCCCAATATATTCACCAATGACTCCTAGGCTCATTAATTGCAGGCTACCAAAAAAGAGCATTACTACTAATAATGAGGCATAACCTGGCACATCTATACCAAATATTAAGGTGCGTATAGTAATGAAGGATGCATAACAGAATGCAAATAATGAACCCAATGCACCAATATAGGTCCATACTTTTAGTGGTACTAAGCTAAAGCTAGTAATACCTTCAATTGCAAAATTCCATAATTTCCAGCCTGTAAATTTTGAATTACCATTAGCGCGTGGATCTCTAATGTATTCGATGGTGACCGTTCTAAATCCAAGCCAAGCAAATAGTCCCTTCATAAAACGCTGACGTTCTGGAAGTTGTTTGAGTGCATCGACCACGATTCTATCCATTAAACGGAAATCACCAACATTCTCAGGAATTTTTAGATTTGATAATGCATTATGTAAGCGATAAAACATTAGGGCAGAGGTGCGTTTGGCGTAGGAGTCAGTAGATCGATCAATACGTTTTGCGAGCACGACCTCAGCGCCTTTTTGCCATTCAACAAGCATTTGAGCAATCAGAGCAGGTGGATCTTGTAAGTCAGCATCAATAGGAATTACACATTCGCCTTTGGCCTGATCAATGCCTGCGCTCATAGCTGCTTCCTTACCAAAATTACGAGAAAGCTCCAAAACAACATATCGGGGATCGCAAGCAACACACTCGAGTAATTCATCTAAAGTGTTATCGCTGCTGCCATCATTGATACATATAAATTCAAAATCAAATTGAGTTAAGTTGGCTAAAGCCCCTGTAATGGTCTCATGAAACCCAATAACAGCACCCTCTTCGTTATAGAAGGGGACGACAATGGAAACCAAGGGGCGTTTATTCATGGAAGCATCTTATTATGGGTAAAGCATTCCAGGGAGATTTTAAGACAATTTTAGGCCCCAAACTGCTGAAATTGCGATAATTAGAATATCTACCAATTACACGTCATTAATTCGATAAACCATTAAATGCCTATATTTGTAAATCCAAAAGGGAAATTGCCCCAAGTACTTCTGCCCATTGCCTTAGGCGCTTTGGGATTTGTATTGGTTGCCGGTATTCCCATGCTGAATTTTCAAAATATCGCATGGCTTGGAGGCAATCTTGATCCCGCGCAACACTATTTAGGGTGGGCTTTTTTTCGTAATGGTCCGTGGACGATTCCCTTTGGGTTGAACCCCTTTAACGGCATTGAATTTAGTAATTCAGTTGTATTTTCAGATTCTTTACCGCTCTTTGCTTTTATCTTTAAGCCTTTCAATCAATTCTTACCTGAGGTATTTCAATATTTTGGGTTATGGACGCTCCTCTGTTTTGTTTTACAGGCATGGTTTGCTTGGAAGTTATTGGGATTAATTACAGATTCGTTAGCCATCCGCTTCTTAGGTGCAGGCCTGTTTGTATTTTCTCCTCCAATGCTGATGAGGGTCGGTCTTTGGACCGCCTTAGCAAGTCATTTCCTTATTTTGGCAGCCCTATATTTAAATTTTCGGCCAAAGCAGCATTGTCGGATTTGGTATTGGACCTTGCTTGTTGGAGCTTCCTCGCTCATTCATTTTTATTTATTAGTGATGGTTTTGACTCTCTGGTTAGCGAGTCTTCTTGATGCTTGGTTAGTTCGAAGAGATGCTACTTTCAAAGATTGCATTATTGAATCTGTCAGTGTTTTCTTAACACTTCTATTTTGTATGTGGCAGGCAGGTTATTTTTCTATCAGTTCAAGTTCAGGATCTGGCTATGGGTTTGGTAGCTACCGCCTCAATTTATTGGCGCCTATTGACGCGCGAGGTTGGTCCTATATTCTCCCCAATAAACCAATGCAATTGGATGCAGGTAATGGCTTTAATTATTTTGGCTTAGGAGTACTGGTATGCATTATTTTTGCCCTGATCGCAAAAATAAAACTAAAAGCTGATTTACCTAGTTTTTTTAAAATTCAAGGCCATTTATTCCTTTATCTTGTTTTTCTAGCTCTAACCTTATTTGCAATAACCAATACTGTTGCAATTGGGTATTGGAAACATACCTTTGTTATCCCTGACGGGTTAGTTCAGCTTGCTAGTATCTTGCGGGCTTCGGGAAGAATGTTTTGGCCAGTTTTGTACTTTATCTTTTTGGTGGCAATCATATTTATATGTAGAGGCTATGGGAAAAAATCTGCCCTACTTATTCTAGGTAGTTGTTTTGCATTGCAGATTATAGATACGAGTGCAGGATGGTTTCCAATCCATCAGGCTCTATCAATATCGTCATCGAATCATGAATCTCCTCTCATTAATGATGCATGGAAAAATTTTGGAAAGCAGTATCAAAAGATAGTACGTTTCCCTCTTCATAATCATGGGGAAAACTGGGAGCACTTAGCTCGCCTTGCAGTAAGTAATAAAATAGCCACTAACTCTGTGTTCTTTGCCAGATTTGATGAAAATAAATTAAAAGCTGGAAACGATAAAATTAACACTCAACTAAGAACTGGTCCGTTAGATCCCGGTGCTTTATATATATTAGGTTTATGGAAGTTTGATCCTGAACCCATTCGTTTTAATCCTAATGCAGACGTCCTAGCAAAAATTGATGGGTTCACAGTACTGGCTCCCGGCTGGAAAGTTTGTACTGCTTGCCCTCCAGTTGACCCAATGCTTGAGCTGACTCGATATGCTCCGCTCACCCAGATTAATGAGGAAATCTATTTTTACCGTGATGCATTTGGCAGAAACGAATTTATGCTTGATGGCTGGATTCCTTATGGTGAGTTATGGGGTAGTTGGACTGAAGGCTCAAATGCTTCATTGATTATTCCGTTACCCTCTGGTAAGCCTCACTCATTAACATTCAAGCTAAGGGCGTTTGTGAATGGAAACCATCCAAAGCAATCATTTGAAATTCTGATTAATGGGGTAATAGTTAAAAAGGTTTCTCTGGATGAATTTGAGGGAAATTTAGTTGAGGTTTTATTGCCTCAGTTTGTTTTAAGTGACCAGTTCATTAGAGTTCAATTCAAACTACTTAACCCAACCAGCCCTAAGTCTTTGGGTATTAGCGCTGATGATCGGCAGCTTGGTATTGGGCTCATTAGCGCCGTATTTCACTAATAGGGCTTTGGGCAGCGTGATTTTGGGTAAAACTGACATGTTTCGCTTTTCCATCCTTTATCATCAGGCTTAATATTTATTAGAATTTCGGCGCCTTTATTACCTGAAAGCACTTCTATGGCCTCTCAAATTAATCCTATAGTGGTTGATTTAGATGGAACCCTGATTAAGACAGACATGTTGTTTGAGTCTGCCAATCAATTTATTACCGAGAACCCTCTGCGTTTTTGGCAACCATTTGTATGGTTGATGCAAGGTCGACCCTATCTCAAAGAGCAACTTGCCCAGCGTTATCATTTTGATGCCGCTAATCTTCCCTACAACGAAGAGGTAATTACTTGGCTTCGTTCTGAGGCGAATAAAGGTACTCCAATTTACTTAGCTACAGCTAGCAATAAAGTGATTGCTGATTCCATAGCCTCCCATCTAAAATTTTTCACAGGCGTCTTTGCAAGTGAAGGCGATGTGAATCTTAAGGCTCATCGAAAGCGTGATCGCTTAATCGCTGAGTTTGGAGAGAAGCAATTTGACTACGTGGGTAATGAGAGTGATGACTTAGCTGTTTGGGAGAAATCAAAAAATTCTCATGTAGTCAGTAGCTCAAGTTCATTACTATCTCAAGTTGATGGCTTGGGTAATAAAGGCAAAGTATTTGAGGCGCAAGCTGGTGGAGTAATGACTTTAGTGAAGGCGATGCGCTTACATCAATGGGTTAAGAATCTTTTGGTATTTGTGCCCATCTTAGGCGCTCATCAAATTAGCAATACGCCAGCCCTCATCGAAGCAGTTTTGGCATTTATCTCATTTGGACTTTGCGCATCTTCTGTCTACTTATTAAATGACTTAGTCGACATTGAGAATGACCGCCGACATGCTCGCAAAAAAGCCAGACCCTTTGCTGCAGGCAAGCTAAGCTTACTAACTGGTTGGCTGCTCTGGCCCATTTTGACTATTGTTGCATTTGCGTTAGCTTGGGTAACACTCCCAGCTGCATTTGCTGGTGTCCTATTAGTTTATTTTACTGTAACGCTAGCATATTCATTCTCATTAAAGCGTTTCGCTATTTTGGATGTGTTGGTACTTGCTGGCTTATATACGATTCGTATTGTTGCAGGCGCTGTGGCAACAGGTATTCCGCTGTCATTCTGGCTTCTGACTTTCTCGATGTTTATTTTCTTGAGCTTGGCTTTTATGAAGCGCTACAGCGAACTCAAGTCCGTGAAAGATGCTGGTCAGGAGGGAAAGTTACCAGGGCGTGGATATGCAGCGGATGACCTCGAGGCTGTATCTGCTATGGGCGTTGTGTCAGGTTATTTATCGATCTTAGTCTTAGCTTTATACATTCAAGATAGCTACACCGCAGTGCTATATCGCACTCCACAGATTATTTGGCTGGCTTGCCCATTAATGCTGTATTGGGTATCACGCACTTGGTTGATTACGCACCGTGGCGCTATGAATGATGACCCTGTCATATTTGCGATCAAAGATCGCGTGAGTCATCTGGTCGCAATATGTTTTGTTCTTATCTTTATTTTGGCTACCCTCTAAATGGAAATTTCTGGATGGGGTCGTTATCCCAAGATTGACGCCAAAGTTATTCTTCCTGCAACGGCAGTAGCTTGTGCTAGCGCTCTTAAAGATCCTGGTCTACTTATCCCCCGTGGATTGGGCCGCAGTTATGGCGATAGCAGTCTCGCCACGCAGGTTTTAGAGACCACTGAAATGCAGTACTTACAAGCGTTTGATTCTGAGACTGGAGTCCTTGCATGTGATGCTGGTGTTTCTCTGTATGAGATTCTGAATGTCTTTGTATCTCAAGGTTGGTTTCTGCCAGTAACGTCAGGCACACGTTTTGTGACAATTGGAGGGGCCATTGCCAGCGATATACATGGTAAAAATCACCACGTCGATGGAACCTTTTGTGAGCACGTTCTCTCATTTGATATTGCCTTAGGTAATGGTGAGATCGTTACTGCGAGCCCAACGCAAAACCCAGATCTTTTTCATTCAACTTGTGGGGGAATGGGTTTAACGGGCGTCATTATCGCTGCCCGAGTTCGCTTAAAGCCAATTACATCAAGTGAAATACTAGAAACCACTATCAAAGCCCCCAATCTAGATGCAGTACTTGATGGCTTTGAAAAATATATTGGTAGCACTTATTCAGTTGCCTGGATTGATTGTTTAGCCAAGGGCGCTGATTTAGGACGCTCATTATTAATGATTGGTGAGCACGCCACTGATGGTGGATTAAAGGTGGCAAGCAAGAAACCCATCACCATCCCGATGGATGCTCCAACCCAATTGCTAAATCCGCTTTCCATTAAAGCTTTTAATACGCTCTACTACGGTAAGGTACTGCAAGCTGAACAATCACGACGTACTTCGTTCGAGACTTACTTCTACCCCTTGGATCAAATGCTCCATTGGAATCGTTTGTACGGTAAGCCAGGCTTCTTGCAATATCAGTTTGTTATTCCGACTGCTACAGGGCGCGAGGGCATGCGACGCATCTTAGAAGAAATCACTGAATCAGGACAAGGCTCATTCTTGGCCGTGCTCAAGGCCTTTGGTAAGCAAAATGAAAACTACCTGTCCTTTCCAGTTGAAGGGTATACATTAGCCTTGGATTTCAAGGTCACCCCAAATATCTTCAAGTTACTAGATCGCTTAGATGAATTGGTCTTGCAATATGGCGGTCGCTTGTATTTAGCTAAAGATGCTCGCATGTCTGAACAAACCTTTAAAGCAAGCTATCCTCGCTGGCAAGAGTTTGAAGAAGTGAGAAGGAAGTATCACGCCATTGGAAAATTCGCTTCCTTGCAATCTATACGCCTAGGCCTTGCTTAGTTTCATATTAAAAGAAGCAAATAAAGAATTAATTAAGAGAAAGAAACGATGAAAAGAATTGTGATTGTTGGTGCCACTTCAGGCATTGCAAAAGAGTGTGCTCGTATTTGGGTAAAAGAGTCTGCTGTTGATTTAACTCTCGTAGTCCGCGATGTTGCTCGTGCGCAACCTCTGATCGCCGATCTTCAAGTACGTAGTCCCCATTCGAAGATTGAAGCGATTTCTGTCGACTTTAATGACGCTACTGCAATCCATAATTTAGTAGAAGTTGTTTATCACAGTAGAACCATTGATAACGTATTGATTGCCCATGGCAATTTGCCAGACCAGTCTGATTGCGAACAGGACCTTAATCTTTGCAAAGACACTCTAGAGATTAACGGTGTATCACCATGCTTATTTGCTGAAGCCTTTGCTAGCGTGATGCAAAACCAAGGTAAAGGCAATATTGCCATCATTGGTTCCGTTGCGGGTGACCGTGGCCGTAAATCGAATTACATCTATGGCGCTGCTAAAGGCTTAGTCGCTCGTTATGCTCAAGGCATGCAGCATCGCTTTGCCAACACTCGTCTCAAGATCACTTTAATTAAACCGGGCCCTACAGCTACGCCTATGACCGAAAAGATGCGTGCCAAAGGAATGAAGATGGCGCCAGCCGATCAAGTTGCAAAAGAGATTGTGGATGGTATTGCCAAGGGTAAGAGTGTGATTTACACGCCGAAGAAATGGCAAATCATCATGTTGATCATTCAGCATCTCCCTAGCTTTGTATTTAATAAGCTCAATATCTAGTCATTACCTATCAAGATGGGCTGCTTAACAGGAGCGCTATAGATTGACTGCTTATCGTTCTGATATAGATGGTCTTCGTGCGCTTGCTGTATTAGCAGTATTGACTTTTCATGCGCTTCCACAAGTATTGCCAGGTGGATTTGTCGGTGTAGATATCTTTTTTGTGATCTCGGGATACCTGATCTCATCGATTCTCTACTCAAGTTTGGCTGAGCAGCACTTTAGTTTGCTTGATTTTTACTCCCGTCGCATTCGCAGAATATTTCCCGCATTAATTACCGTCTTCGTGGCTAGCTTTGCGATGGGTTGGTATTTTTTCTATGCAGACGAATTTATTAATCTAGGTAGGCACATGATTTCGAGTGCTACCTTTATTCAGAACTGGATGTTGGCAAGTGAGAGTGGTTATTTCGATACCTCTGCTGAGATCAAGCCATTCTTACATCTATGGTCACTGGGGGTGGAAGAGCAGTTTTACATCATTTGGCCCTTATTGCTGTGGGGTGCTTGGAAGCTGCGCATTAATCTACTTAAGCTAACCACCATTTGCTTAGCACTCTCTTTTGTCTGGAATATTTACGAACTCTATTTTGCTCAGAGCACAATTGCATTCTATCTACCCCAAGTACGCTTTTGGGAGCTACTCATTGGCGCAGTTCTTGCTTATATTCACTTAAATCCAAACTCATCTCAAGCACCTGATCGTTACCTCTCATTGCTAGGGCTAGCCAATGAGAATGTGCGCTCAACTACAGGGGCAACTCTTTTGCTTCTGAGTTTTTTCTTTATTAATAGTCAAAAGGTATTTCCAGGGTTTTGGGCGATCCTACCTACGCTGGGTGCTGTCTTGTTGATCTCTGCTGGTCCTAATGCAATTCTGAATCGCACTGTTTTATCTAATCTGCTAGCAGTATGGTTTGGCAAGATTAGTTACCCGCTCTATCTATGGCACTGGGTCTTTTTGGTATACCTGCGAATACTGGAACCCGATTTATTTGCCAAGGTGAAATTCCGTCTCCTCGCGCTTGTTGTGGCGGTAGCACTTTCATGGCTGACTTATCTTTTCATAGAAAAGCCTTTACGCTTTGGAGTCTATGGAAAACAAAAAACCTGGTTCTTAGTTGTGACAATGATTGGCATCATCTTCCTTGGCCGAGAAATTCAGAATCAAAGTGGCATGGGTTATCGCTTTACAGCGAGTGCTGCCTACCTAGGCGGTGACTTCCAGGCCCAAATGCGTAAAAACTTAGAGGATGACTATCAGCAAAACTCTGTTGCTTGTGACTTTTCACAGCCTGAGAAAAAAACCAATCAACCTAAGTCTGATATTGCTAAGGCTTGTTACGAGGCAGATCCCAAAAAACAAGTGGTATTTTTATGGGGCGACTCTCATGCGCAAATGTTGGGTTTTGGCCTTAGAAAAAATCTGCCGGCAGATTGGCAATTACTTCAAGTAGCTAGCGTAGGTTGTAAGCCGAATCCGATTCAAGCAGAAGACTCCAGCATAAGTTATTGCGAAAGATCTAACTATGTTACTTTAGAGACTATCAAGAAAACTCATCCTCAAACAGTAGTCCTTGCCCAAAGTACGGCATGGAAGTTACCAGAGGTGGAATCATTAAGTACCACCTTGAAAAAGCTAGGTGTACAAAGAATTGTATTTGTCGGTCAAAGCCCTGAGTGGTCTGATGCCTTGCCTACGCTAATGATGCGCAAGCAACTATTGGGTATTCCACAGCGCACGAAGAGTGGCTTGGTTCCAGAAATATTAACAATCAATGAACGTACTAAACAGATCTTTGCTGCTCCTGCCACCGGGATTACTTTCGTAGATCTAATTGATCTGTTTTGTGATGCTGATGGCTGCCTGGTTTATCTTGGTAATGATCCTGTTACCGGTATGACTTATTTCGATTCCCATCATTTAGCGCCAGTGGCATCTGACTATTTGGCTAAAAATAGCCTAGTTAAAGCCATTCTCGGAAAATGAGGGCATAAAATGAATACATCACCAATCATCGAGTCTCAATTTGACCGCGCAAAGCCATAACCAATCTCAGGAAGTAAGTCAGCGCCTGCAAAACCCATGTGTTTTGATCACGGGAGCGACTGGTTTTGTAGGCAGCCGATTGGCAACTTATTTGAGCACTCAAGTTCCAGGAGTTGATCTGCGACTTGCAGTTCGTCATCGCCCAGATGACCTCCAAGTCCCTAACGTATTGCCTGCTGGATCGATTGAAGTTGTCGGAGATATCAACCCACATACTAATTGGACCAATTCCTTGGTTGGCGTAGATGTAGTGATTCATCTAGCTGCTCGTGTTCATGTGATGAATGATGTAGCGCTTGATCCTCTTGAGGAATACCGCAATGCCAATACTTTAGCCACTATTCATCTTGCGCAAGAGGCTGCTAAAGCAGGTGTAAAACGATTTATCTATTTGAGTTCTATTAAGGTGAATGGCGAAGAGACTTCTCTTGGCCAATCTTATTCAGAGAATTCCACGCCAGCACCAATCGATCCTTACGGTGTGAGTAAATGGGAAGCAGAACTAGGTTTAGAAAAAGTTTGCACTAAAACTAGTATGGAATTTGTGATCATTCGCCCACCATTAGTTTATGGTCCGGGTGTCAAGGCTAACTTTCAGAAGCTCATGGGCTTGGTTGCAAAAGGCCTGCCATTACCATTGGGCACCGTTCATAACCAGCGCAGTATGTTGGCTTTGGATAACTTAGTAAGCTTTATTGCTGAGGTAATAAAAAACCCTTTGGCAGCCAATCAATGCTTCTTGCTATCGGATGGGCAGGATTTATCAACAACCCAATTACTAAAGCTCTTGGCTAAAGGAATGGGTAAGTCAATTTGGCTCTTGCCTGTTCCAGCATTTGTTCTCAGAGCTGCAGCACAAGTTCTCGGCGCCTCTGCAGCAGCAGATCGCTTACTTGGCTCTTTGCAAATTGATTCAAGTAAAGCGCGTCAATTACTACAATGGCAGCCACCACTCTCTGCTGAAGATGGTATTGCGATTGCAGCTAAGGCGTATATAAAAAATTCATGAAACGCATCGTTGACCTTATTCTCTTATTGATTACATTGGTATTTTTATCAATACCAATGTTGATCGTTGCCATCATTGTGAAGTTGACTTCACCCGGTCCTATTGTGTTTTGGTCTGATCGAGTAGGGCAGTATAACCGCATCTTCAGAATGCCTAAGTTTCGAACCATGCAAGTCAATACGCCTAATGTCGCAACACATCTTTTGGTAGGTGCTGGTAGTTATTTGACGCCAGTCGGTGGCTTCTTACGTAAATCGAGCTTAGATGAGCTACCTCAGCTTTGGTCTGTTTTTATTGGGGATATGAGTTTTGTCGGCCCAAGACCAGCGCTGTATAACCAAGAAGACCTCATCGCCATGAGGACTAAGCGTGGGGTAGAAGTCTTGGTTCCGGGAATTACTGGTTGGGCTCAGGTCAATGGCCGCGATGAGCTAGATCTGACTAAGAAGGTCAATTTAGATACCCAGTACCTGCAAAAGCAGTCCATCAGCTTTGATTTTTATATCCTGTTCCTCACCGTCTTGAAGGTTTTCAGGCGTGAGGGCGTTTCTCACTAGGGTCTGTAAATAATCACTAAAATGGCAGCAAACTGACAGGACTGTCATGAAAAAGGAATTATTAGAGTTGCCCCGTTGGGTGAAGCAGTTTGCAGCGATGCTGATCGATGTGGTGTGTGCCTTACTCGCCACATGGCTGGCCTTTTCTTTGCGTCTGGATGAGTGGCATGCCCTCATTGCCGAGCAAAAGATGGCCTACATCTTGGCCGTCGCTTTATCAATTCCTGTTTTCTTTCAGTACGGCGTATATAAAACCGTTCTCCGTTTTACTGGAGCGCACACTCTAGCCTTGATGAGTAAAGCGGTTGGTATTTATGGTGTGTTGTATTTCACAGCCATCTTTATGTTGGCCTCCCCATACATTTATCGCAGTATTGGCTTAGTCCAACCCATCATTATGTTTATCTTGATGGCGCTTGCGCGTGTTTTAGCCAGTCTTGCTTTGGGCTTTAGATCTTATGGCAATAATGGCCGCCCGGTTCTCGGAACCTTATTAATTTATGGGGCAGGTCATTCTGGCATGCAGATTGCTTCAGCACTGCGTCAATCAGGCCAATACTTCTTGGCGGGTTACATTGACGACAGCACGCAATATCAAGGTAGCAATATCAACGGCCTCATGGTGTATCCGCCAAAAGAAATTGCTCGTTTAATCGATACCCATGGCGTAACCGATATCTTATTAGCAATGCCATCAATTGATCGTGCAAGACGCAATGCGATTCTGAGTGACTTGCGCGAGCTTCAAGTGCATGTGCGCTCATTGCCTGACTTAGTTGATTTAGCGCAAGGTCATGTCACCGTTCTAGATATTAAAGAGCTTGATCCAGATGATCTCTTGGGGCGTGAGCCTGTAGCCCCTAACCGTGAATTAATCGAAAAGAATATTCTGGGTAAGACGGTATTAATCAGTGGAGCTGGCGGCAGTATTGGTTCAGAGCTCTGCAGACAAATCTTGCAAGTAGGACCAAAGCAATTACTCCTCTTGGATCATAGTGAGTATGGCCTTTATGCGATTGAGTCCGAACTTCGTGCACAACTTAATGCTAATCTGCAGCTCAAGACCGAGCTTATTCCCCTGTTGGGTAATGTGCGTGATGCTGATCGCTTGGAAGCGATCTTTACGAAGTGGAAAATAGATACGGTGTATCACGCAGCTGCTTATAAGCATGTCCCATTGGTTGAGCACAATCCCTCTGAGGGATTGCAAAACAATGTATTGGGTACTCTGAATTTAGCGCAAACAGCCAAGAAACATCACACTGCAAACTTTGTCTTAATCAGTACCGATAAAGCGGTACGCCCAACCAATGTGATGGGCGCGACAAAACGTTTTGCAGAATTGGTATTGCAAGCATTGGCCAATGAAAAAAATTCGAGCACTTGCTTTTCGATGGTACGCTTTGGTAATGTCTTAGGTTCCAGTGGATCTGTAGTGCCATTATTCCGCGAGCAAATTAAAGCTGGTGGTCCAGTGACTTTGACGCATGCTGAAGTGACACGTTATTTCATGACGATTCCAGAAGCTGCGCAGTTAGTCATTCAAGCGGGCGCGATGGCTAAGGGTGGTGAAGTATTTGTGCTCGATATGGGGCAACCCGTCAAAATCTACGATCTTGCCAAGCGCATGGTTGAGCTATCTGGTTTAAGTGTCAAAAACCCAGAGACAGGTACCGGCGATATTGAAATTGTGGTTACTGGCCTGCGTCCAGGAGAAAAACTCTATGAAGAGCTGCTGATTGGCGAAAATCCCACCACTACGCCTCACCCCCGCATCATGATGGCTAGGGAGGACTTTTTACCCTGGGAGGCCCTCCAGGTCGAATTAGCCCTTTTGCAACAAGGACTGGCTAAAGATGACTTCCAGGTGTTAGTTGGACAGCTACAGCGCCTAGTCAATGGCTATCAGCCTTCGGGCAACTACAAGCCTTAATTTCACCAAAAACCTTGCTTAAGTACACCCTAGGGTGGTCATTGGATGGGGATAATTGGCTTGCTTTGACTTTATAATCAAAGCCTTAGCAAATTTATAGAAATTGCCAATTAAAGCTTATGAGTAGTCAACCAGATTCCTTGCACGGTTCAACCCTGCCTTCCGAGCGGACCTTTGGATTCGTCTTCACTGGAATCTTCCTCATTATTTCTGGGTACCTTTGGTACCGCGATGGCAAGCCATTAGCTATTCAGGTCTTTTTTGTTCTGGCGGTTGCTTTCTTGGCTTTTGCCATCTTCATGCCGATTGTTCTTCGTCCTTTCAACAAGGCTTGGTACCAATTGGGCTTATTGATGGGGCGCGTTGTGAGCCCAATCGTTTTGGGCATTCTGTTTTTTATCCTCATTACACCAATCGCGATTGTGATGCGCTTGGCTGGAAGAGATCCCCTGAAGTTACGCAAGCAAGATGTTCAATCTCATTGGATTGATCGTGCGCCACCAGGACCTTCTTCCGAATCGTTTAAAGATCAGTTTTAAAAATTCAGTAAATCCAAATTACCAAGGTTAGATATGTCATTCATTAAAGAGTTATGGAAATTTTTAAGAGTCCGTAAGAAGCTATGGCTCCTACCAATCATTATTGTCATGGTGGTCTTAGGTGGCTTGTTATTGCTTGCTGCTAAGAGCTCAGTAGTAGCACCATTCATTTACACCTTGTTCTAAACACTCAGAATTAAGAACTAAGAATAAAGAACAAAGACGCGCATGAAGATACTGGGAATATCCGCTTACTACCACGACTCAGCTGCTTGCTTAGTAGTTGATGGCGAGGTAGTAGCTGCTGCTCAAGAAGAGCGCTTTACTCGTAAGAAGCATGATCAAGCTTTTCCAAGCAATGCGATTAACTATTGCTTAATTGAAGTAGGTTGCACACCAGCCGATATTGATTATGTCGTTTTCTACGATAAGCCATTCTTAAAGTTTGAGCGTCTGCTTGAGACTTATTTGGCTTATGCCCCAGTAGGCTTTAAATCGTTCGCTACAGCCTTACCAGTCTGGTTAACAGATAAGCTCTTCCAGAAGTCGGTGATTACTGGTGCCCTTAAAAATTTGTGGGGCAAGGATATTGACTGGGAAGCGCGTTTACTCTTTTCTGAGCATCACTTAAGCCATGCTGCTAGCGCCTTCTTTCCATCACCATTTGAGGATGCTGCCATTCTGACTATGGACGGTGTCGGTGAGTGGACTACTACTTCTCTCGCGATTGGGCATGGCAATAAGCTTGAGGTCCATAAAGAAATTCATTTTCCGCATTCATTAGGGCTGCTCTACTCGGCCATCACCTACTACACTGGCTTCAAGGTCAATTCTGGTGAGTACAAAGTGATGGGCTTGGCTCCTTACGGTGAGCCAAAGTACGCCCAACTGATGAAAGATAACCTCATCGATATCAAAGAGGATGGCTCATTCGCATTAGACATGAGCTACTTTAATTACTGCACTGGTCTGACCATGACTAATGCTAAGTTTGACCAATTGTTTGGTGGCCCTCGTCGCTCAGAAGAAGCAACCCTCACACAGCGTGAAATGGATCTGGCTGCTTCCATTCAGGCGGTTACTGAGGAGGTAGTAATTAAGTTAGCACGGGGTATCCGTAAATCAACAGGTCAAACCAATTTATGCCTTGCTGGTGGTGTCGCGCTCAACTGCGTTGCTAATGGCAAGTTATTACGCGAAAACATTTTTGACAATATTTGGATTCAGCCTGCTGCTGGTGATGCTGGTGGTGCGGTTGGCGCTGCCTTAGCTGCTTACTACATGATGTTGGGTTTGCCACGTAAGGTGGATCCAACTTTACAAGACGGTATGAAAGGTTCTTACTTAGGGCCTGAGTTTGCACAGCCGGATATCGAGCAACGTTTAGCAGCAGTGGGTGCGAAGTTTACCAATCACTCCGATGAAGAAATCATTACCCTAACTGCCCAAGCATTGGCAGATGACAAAGCAGTCGGCTGGCATCAAGGTCGCATGGAGTTTGGTCCCCGATCCTTAGGGGCTCGTTCTATCTTGGCAGATGCCCGTTCGCCAACAGCGCAAAAATTATTGAATCTCAAAGTAAAGTATCGCGAGTCCTTTAGACCATTTGCGCCAAGCGTTTTGCGAGAAGATGTCTCGGAGTGGTTTGATATTAATACCGATAGTCCATACATGCTTCTCGTTGCTGACATTAATGAATCTAAGCGCTTAGCGATGACTGAAGAGCAAAAGAAACTCTTTGGTATTGATAAATTGAATGTCCCCCGCTCAGAAATTCCTGCGGTAACGCACGTGGATTACTCGGCACGCGTACAAACCATTCACAAGCAGACCAATCCGAAGTACCACGCTCTAGTAACTAAGTTTAAGGAGCTCACTGGTTGCCCAGTAGTCGTCAATACATCCTTTAACGTGCGCGGTGAGCCAATTGTATGTACTCCTGAGGATGCATTCCGCTGCTTGATGGGTACTGAGATTGAGTTCTTGGTGGTGGGTAATTCAATTATGCGTAAAGAAGATCAAGATCCTGCGCTTAAGCTTGATTACAAAAATGCTTATGAGTTGGATTAAGTTGGATAAAGCCCAACCGAATTTAATCTAATAACCATTCGATACGGGATATCAATGAAGACGCTGAATAAACTCCTATTCCCAGCAATCTTAGCGGCCTTGGCCGCTTATTTGTTTTTTAACGCCTACACACAGCGCAGTGTTGCTAGCTTCTTATGGGCATTCAGTGTAGCCTTGCTGGCAGTTGCTGCTTTGACGAGTTTTCTACGCAACGCCGTCATTACGACAATTTCTATTGTGGTGACTTTGGCTATAGCTGAAACAGCTTTAGGCTATTTACCAGCCTTGATTGCGAAGAAGCCAGACTCTGGCATCAATACTGCTAAAGATAAATCGATCTTTGCATATTTCGATAGTGCTCAAACTTACAACACACCGGCTTATTGGCATTTGGGCCAATTTGGCAGCCAACCAAAGCCTGGAATCTTTACTGCTAAGAAAGTTGCTTCCAATGGCGATGTGCTCTACGACACCATCTTCACTATTGGCCCCGATGGATTTAGGGTGACACCAAAGTATGGTGATAAGCAGTCTCATCGCATCAACTTCTTAGGCGACTCATTCACTTTTGGTGAGGGCGTATCTGACAATGAGACTATGGCGTATTACGTCGGTGATCTAGTTAATAGTCAACAGCAGGGTGCAAAGTGGGCACCATTAGAAGTGAAGAACTACGGCATTCATGGTTGGGGAATTCATCAGGGTTTAGCGGTCTTACAAAGCGACTTAGATACCAAAGCAAATCTGAATTTGGTTCTTACGGCCCCATGGCATGCCAGCCGTGTAGGCTGCGCTGACTTCTTTAGTTTAGGCTCACCGAAGTATCAGTTACAAGCTGATGGCTTGGTAAAGCGCGATGGTTACTGTCGCTCCTTTGGTTGGGTCGAGCATTCACCAAAAGCCTTACGCGGCCTTATTACCTCTTCAAAAGTATTTAATCTGATCCAAGATAGTCTGCTCGTCACTTCCGATCAAGATAAGCAACTCGAGATCTATCTGGGTGTACTCAAGACAATGGCTGCAGAATCTAAAAAGCGTGGTGAAGATTTAGTAGTGGGCTTTATTAAGGCGGATGACCAGTGGTTTGTTGGTACTTACAACAATGAAAAAGTCATCGAAGCTATTAAAGGCATGGGAATCAACGTGATTGATATGACTTTGGCTGAGAAGAATGAGTTACTTGATCGCAATTACTATATTCATGAGCTAGATAAACACCCAACGGGAGCGGCTAATCTAGCGCGTGCCAAGCTCTTGATTAGCAATATTACGAAGTAAGTACTCAAGCCCATCTATTCATGAGCTCACGTAAATTTTCTATTTTTGGATTTGTGAGCTTAGCCATACTCTGCGTAATTCTGTATTTGTATTTCATTCGCGTGAATGAAATACAGTTTGATTTTAAGCATCATGGATATATTACTGGCGACTGGCTAATTAACTACACCAATGGCTTAGTGCGTAGAGGTCTCTTTGGTGAAATTGCTATGCAGACCAATCGCTTATTTGGTATTAGTCCAGTAGAAGTGGTGCTTATCGGTAAATATTTAGCTTATGGCATTTTGTGTGTATCTATCCTATTGTTAGGAATAGTGAAGGGCGTTGGCTTTATCGAGATATTGTTTTTAATCTCGCCATGGGCTTTGATGTTTGACCTGAATGATCCGGGCGGCTCTGGCCGTAAAGAAATTCTGCTCTTTGCTTGCTTTGCAGTATTTGCTCTACTGCAAGTCTTCAGTAAGTCGTCATCTAAATCCATATTCAAGCGCTTGGATTTTTACTATCTCTTGATCGTGATGGTGGTGATTTCTTTTATGCACGAGGGTTTGATTTTCTTCTTCCCTTTCTTTTATTTACCGCTTTATCTCAAACGTGGTTTCAATAAAAGCGACTTTCTGACATTCTTTATTCCCTACCTGACTTCACTGATGGTCTTGGCAGTGCTATATGTCTTTTTCAAAGGTAATAAAGAAACTGCAGATGCCATCTGTAATAGTCTGAATCCTTGGAGTCTGAATGGCTCTTTAGGCTGTGATGCAATCCACCTATTGGCGGGCAAGCATCCTAAGGCTCATATCGGGTTTATTAAATCCTTTACGCCTCTACTATTGCTCACCATGATCCCCATCTATTGCTATGGCAGATGGATTGCTGGTTTAACTAAGCATCACTTATTGTTAGCAATGGTGATTTCTCTGCTTCTGACTGTGCCACTGTATGGCATTGCGATTGATTGGGGTCGTTGGATTCATATTTCGGGATTATTGTTTTTTATAACCTTCTTTAGTTTAAAAGGCGCTGGTACACCAATTCGCAAACCTTCTCTGATTGCCATCATGTTGGTACTTTGCTTAGCTGTGCCATATACCTTCTACTGGCGTATCCCTCATACCGTCGGTGAGCATAAAGTATTTTGGTGGTGGACCCAAGATCCTGCCGGCTATATTGAAGCCTGGCATCTGAAGTAATCAGAGTAGCCACCCCATTTCATGTCAAACGCGATACCCAAGACTGCTGCATTACCTAATCATCAATATCGTTCAGATATCGATGGTCTGAGAGCATTTGCAGTCTTGTCGGTTGTTCTATTCCACGCTTTTCCTGAATTTATCTCTGGCGGCTTTATTGGAGTAGATGTTTTCTTTGTGATCTCGGGATTCTTAATTTCGACCATCATCTTTGAAAAGCTAGAGCAGGGTAGTTTTAGCTTTATCGATTTTTATGCGCGTCGAGTGCGACGCATCTTCCCGGCACTCATTCTAGTATTGGTCACATCCTTTGTATTGGGTTGGTGCATTCTATTTGTTGGTGAATACAAGCAGCTAGGCAAACACATCGCCGGCGGCGCTGGATTTATAGCTAATTTGATTCTGTGGAGCGAGAGCGGCTACTTTGACAATCTGGCTGATACCAAACCCTTGCTACACTTATGGAGCCTAGGTATTGAAGAGCAGTTCTATATCGTCTGGCCACCAATTTTGTGGGCTGCATGGCGATTCCGGGTACGTCTCCTGCCGATCATTCTGGCGATTGGACTGGCTTCATTTGCCTTCAATCTTTACGGCATCTCAATTGATCCGGTTGCCACCTTTTACTCCCCATTAACCCGCTTCTGGGAATTGCTCATTGGCGCATTACTGGCCTATGTCGCAGTCTTTCAGGTAAGGTATCCAAAGTTAGAAGTTCATTCCATTACGCAGGCAAATACTCTGTCATGGATGGGTTGTGCACTCTTTGTTGCTGGGCTCCTTCTCATTAATAAAGATAGTGGGTTTCCGGGCGCGTGGGCGCTTTTACCAACTTTAGGGGCTGCTTTGATGATCAAGGCTGGACCAACGGCTTGGTTTAATAAAGTAGTACTAGGTAATTCTGTATTAGTTTGGCTTGGTCTAATTAGTTATCCACTTTATCTTTGGCATTGGCCACTACTCTCTTTTGCACGCATTCTCAGTAGTAGTGTTCCTGAGTTAGAAATTCGAATTGGTGTCGTAGTTCTCTCTATTCTTCTATCTTGGCTGACATATCGATTTGTAGAGAAGCCCATTCGCTTTGGTAGTGGTTTCACTTTCTTTGGTAAATGGTTTGTGGGTAAAAAAGCCATTACGATTTCGCTTATAGCAGGCCTATTTCTGATTGGCTTTGCGGGTTATCTAGCTAACTTTAAGAATGGCAGTCACTCACGTCTAGTAAATAAAATCAACATTGATCCTGAGTCTGGTTATGACGGCGTCGCTGGGGTGGATCTTATTGAAGACTGTGGTTTGGCTAATACTCCGGGGATTGATAAGACCTGGTTTGGTACTTGCTTGCGTGATAGTCGTCCACCGATTAAATATGCCTTGTTTGGTGATAGTCATGCCGCATCAATATTTAGGGGTTTGGTCAGAACCTCTAATGAAAATGGACGATGGTTATTTATTGGCGGCCCTGGAGCTAAGGGTGCGGTATCGACTCTTATATCTAGCCATCCTCTTTTTCAAAGATTTATGCCCAATAGCGAATACGCAATAAATTCATTAGCTAAAAATGAAAGTATTGAAACAGTTTTATTTGTAGGCGCTAGTCGAAACTTATTCGGATTAAATGAAAAGAAGTTCTTGGATGATTTGGAGTCATCACCTAATTTTGATCTAGCTTATGATGCCGTTCAGAATGCTATAAATCCTCTCAAAGCTGCTAGTAAGAAAGTAGTGATTCTTGAAGATAATCCTACACTCGCTTTCCCAGAAGATTGTCTGCAAAGAAAGAGCACGATCTCGGCGATTAATTATTTCTTTCCCAAGAAGCTCAATCCCCGTTGTGTATTGACGGTAGAGCAGCATCAACAACGCACCGAGCAATATAGGCGCCTATTGGCTAAGCTAGAGAAAAATAACCCGGGAACTGTGAAGATCTTTTATACCACTCCAATTCTGTGTGACGAAGGTAAAGATCTTTGTGAAATCTCCAAAAATGGCCGTTTGCTCTATAGCTACTCAGACCATATCTCGGATTACGCTGCGGGCCTAATTGGCCGTCCTTTGAATGAATGGCTCAGGGATCAAGCGAGTAAAAAAGTAGCGCCTTAATCTACCTGCTTAGACCACACCCTTTTGGGTAAAGAAGAGTTTGCCATTCCAGGCCTGGCAAATTAGATCTTTCTTGGTCTTCCAACCTTCGCTGTTATCAGAAGCTTCTTCATAAGCCCATTGTGGGTTTACGGTAAATGGCTCTTTGGCCATCAATGCAGAGATCCAAAAAGTTTCTTTATCGCCCCAAACGTATTTATAGGTATCAGGGTGATTGTTATTGAGCTCATATAGGCACTTAATTGTTTGTGGATGCTTGCTGCGGTTAATAGCTACTACACCACTGTCCACATACGTCTCAATCACTGGCTCAGTCGGAATACCATCTTTCCAGATGTAATCCCACTCGATCGGAAAGTTGCTAGGCTTTTGATTGTTGAGGCAGCGACGTAGCCAATGTTGGCGTTGTTGATAAAAGGCATAGTTACGGAACTTATTGCCTTTAAAGGGTTTGCGCAAACCCAATTGGTACATGAGTTTGTCATACCAATTAAATTCAAATACCCAGCGCTTGAGATCTCTAAAAAGGTAGAAGCCAGTATCTTGATAGCCAGCATCGCTAAAGAGATTCTCAGGGTTTTGATGGAAGATACCATCCGCATCAAAGAGTAAAACTTCATTAAAGGAGCTATTGGCTACGATGAAAGCTTTTACCTGGAAGCCTTTCCAGTGAGCTAAGTTATCCGTGAATTCTGAAACGTTACGCCAAATAATCTTGTCGGTAATAGCGCTAATTTTTTGCTTAGACTCAGCGCTAAGCTCATTACCTACTTCCCAGATTTCAATCGGGAGTTGGCAGCCTAGGTCGCTATAAATCTTCTTGAGATTAAAGAGGGCAAACTGAACGTAACGCTCTGGAATACTGGTGACTAAACCGCGCGACAAATTGGTGCTCATGAATAATTAGGCTTTATGAATAAGTAATATTGCTAGATAAGCGTGCTGTAGATTATTTTTTGAAAAGAGACTTTGCCCATTTCAAGGGTTCCAGTAATTTCCAAATACGATTAAGGCGCGCCTCTAGCATTTGAGTTTTACGCTCAATGACATCAATGCGCTCTTGATAGCGATTAGCAAGCAACTCTAAAGTAAGACCATATTCTTTTGCAAACACGGCATCAAAGCTCGCCATGACGGATGCATCACCAGCTTTTTGGGCAATCACTGCAAAGTCTGGACTGACCCCCGAGAGAACCGCGAATAGACTAGTAGGGCCATGCTCCTCACGTAGTGGCACAGATTCTTGAACACCGAGCACTTTGGTTCTAGCAAAGCCAAGATAGCCTACTAGGAAGTTTAATAAAGCAGAAGGCAATGGGCGCTGATGCGTCGGATCCAAGTAAAAGCTGGAAGTACCAACCACCAAGTTCTCAGTATTGGGCGCTTCCAGAATTAACAGTCCAGCAGGTTTGAGTACTCGGAGCGCTTCTTTAATCAAAGTCTGCAAATCATCTAAAGATAAATGTTCTGCAATATGAAATCCCGAAACAATGCTCAAACTTTCGGCGGGTAGGGATTTAAGGTGCGCAATGGCATCGCCCGTTTGCACATTCAGACCCTGGCTTCTGCAAGCTGAGAGCATACCGTCGTCTAGATCAATACCAGATGCTGCAAATTGACTGTCTTTTAGTAACTCAAGCCACTCGCCACGACCGCATCCCAAATCAAGAGCGCTTGCATTAGAGTGAGCTGCTTGGATCTTCTGAATAAACGGGAGATAAACCGATAAGCGAGATTTAATCATCTCGCGTGAGCCGCGATGCTGATCTTCAAATGCTTTGTAGAAATTATTTTGATCTGAGCTCATGTGCTTCTGTGGTTCTGTCTTTTTACTTTAGTGTGCGTTTAGTGTGATTTTAGTTTGTGCTTATTGCTTAATCTCAACAGTTGGGGGTAACCAAGCTACCCCTTCAAAATGTTCTTTACTATTAATGACCGTAAACACGAGAGCATGGTCGCGCCACTCATAGTTACTCGCTATATGATTGTCAGATGCATGCAAAGATAATGCAAGTGAGTAGGTTCCAGGCCCAAAATTAGCAATAAAGCGGAAGTTAAATTCAATTTCTGAGCCGGCAGCAAGATTCTTAAGCGTCTTATTGAGGTGATAGGTATTGGTGCCATAAACCGGCAGACCTAATCGGTCCTTAAACATATAGCCTAGGACCAGCTCATCGATTGCCTGATTGCAGCGCACCTTGGAAGATAGGGTTACCTCTTGGGCTACTTGAACCACTTCAATACGCTTGCCTTCATTGTTTAATAAAGAGACATCCAAAATAGTGGCTTCTCCGCTGCCAGAAGTCGTTTTGACTTTGCCGGATTGGGTAATTTCTTGTCGAACGTTTTGATTTTCACGATCAGCCAATAGTGCATTGTAATAGTCCATGACCATTTCTGGTTGGCCTTCAATGGCGACTTTACCTTGATTAAGTAAGATAGCACGATCACAAATAGACTGAATCGCCATCTTGTCGTGAGAAACAATTAACAAGGTCGTGCCATGTTTGCGGAATTCACGGATACGATCAAAACATTTGTGAGTGAAATAAGTATCACCAACTGATAAAGCCTCATCCACGATCAATACATCTGGTCGCTCTGCAGTAGCCACACTAAAGGCTAAACGCATTTGCATACCGCTAGAGTAAAAGCGTACTGGCTGATCAATGTATTCACCAATCTCGGCAAACTCTTCGATGGCCGGCATCATGGCAGTGATTTGATCAACGCTGTAACCAAGTAATTGCCCAGCCATATAGGCATTCTGCCTGCCGGTAAAGTCTGGATGAAAGCCGATACCAAGCTCAAGCAGGGCAGCAACCTTGCCACTCATCTCCACTGAGCCGGTAGTAGGCTGGGAAGTTCCAGAGATCATTTTGAGCAGCGTACTCTTGCCGGCACCATTTACGCCAATAATGCCTACTGATTCACCGGGATTGACAGTGAAGTTCAAATCTTGTAATACCCAGTTTAAGGTATGGCGGTCTTTACTAAAGGGAATGATCCATTCAGCAAGACGTGACCACTTAGAGGGGTAGCGCTTATAGGCTTTGCCGAGATTTCGAACAATGATCTGTGACATTAGAGCAAGTCCACCATTTCACCGGAACGCTTACGAAATAAGCGAAAGCCATTAATGTTGAGAAGCACGGCTAAGACACAGATAAACCATAAGCTGGACCAATCTGGCATTTGATGATTTACAAAAATTCCCTGAAATGCGACTAGTAAATTGGTGAGTGGATTAAAAGAAACTAAGAAGCGAATCTTTTCAGGCAAGATATTAGTGGAGTACACGATTGGTGTGAGCCAAAACCAAAACTGTAAAGCAACGCTATAAAAGTAGCCAATGTCTCTAAAGAAGACATTGAGAACACCCAAGGTCATTCCTAAGCCAATAGAAAAAGCAATCAAGATGACGAGTAGCGGGATAGCGGCGAAGAAGCAATAGCCCGGAAAATTATCTGTCACCAATAAAAAGAGGGTAAAGAGAGAAAAGATAATGATGAAGTTCAGGCCTGCATTGAGGATGACAATCACTGGCAAGCAAAGACGTGGAAAGTTGAGCTTCTTAAGCAGGTTAGCGTTTTCTAAGAAGACTACTTGAGCGCGGGAAGTCAGCTCAGAAAAGAGCGTCCAAACAATCACCCCAATACATAAATAAATACTGTAGGAATAAAGACCAGAACTTCCTTCACCTGCAGCACCCGGCAATCGTGCTCCCATGACTTTGGAGAACACTAGGGCATAAACCAAAATCAGTGCCAAGGGATTGATGATGGGCCAAGCAAAACCCAGAAGGGAATTTTTATACTTGGTCTGAAATTCACGCTTAGTACTGCCCAAGATAAATGCACGGTATTGCCAAAGCGAGGCAATAGAAGCAAATAAGCCGGGGGAGCGTGATTGGTTGTTTAGCATTGGCCCTAGTTTAATAAGGTTTTGAGAACAGACTGGGCACTTTGCTTCCAGGTCAGCCAAGGCATCTTGTCTGAGCGGGGGTGAGCACCTGCTGCATAGAGCGCTAGCCATGCCTCAATCGCCTGAGTCATCTCTTCTGGCTTACTAGCCTGGTAGTAGAAAGCGTGCTCTCCAGCCACTTCTTTAAAGACCGGAATATCTCTGACAATGATCGGCACATGTCTTCTGGCTGCCTCGATTAATGGCAGCCCAAAACCTTCGCCATCAGAGGCGGCAATTAAACAAGTGCTGGCAGAATAAATTTGATCGAGATACTCATCACTAATACTGTCTAACCAGAAGAGGCGCTTATTGAGTTCTGGGTGACTTTCAATATGACTGACCAGTTCATCGACCATCCAACCTTTTTTGCCGATGATGACTAAATTGACTTGAGCACCTTTGGCCCAGAGTTTTTCAAAGGCGGGCAAGGTTTGGCCATAACCTTTGCGTGGCTCTAAAGTGCCAATCATGACAAAGCTTGGTTGCGCACTAATTTTGGCAATCACTTCACTCGCATTGGCAGGCAAGCCAGTGCTTGGAACAGAGTTCTCAATATCCGCGCCAAGATGGAACCAGGCCACATCAAATTGTCTTGATAAATCCGGAATATTGGTTTTTGCCCACGCACGATAGTCATCAGCAACTGCCTTGGAGATGCAAATAATGCCGTCGAACTTGCTTATCTCGAGCAACCACTGGCGGTGATTAAATTCTGCAGCACTTGGGAAGGCATTCGGAAACAGAATGGGCAATAAGTCATAGACCACGAAATATACTTTCGTACCGCTTAACTTAATCGCAGAAAGATATTGCTTCTGGGCTTGCACAATGTCGGCTTGCAAATCAATACCTAAAAATATATCGCCTGCTTGGGTTGCAATGACAGGGTCTTCCAAATTATTAGTATTGCTTTCACCCATGGCGCGCTTTTCATCTTCACTGGCAAAGAATTTCTTCTGAAAGCGATTGGCATAGCGATAACCTAGGCTAAGTTGATTGGCATAGATTGGGTGAACGACATAGCCCGCGGGGGGATTTAGCAACATCTCCGTGAGTAATGAGCGTACCACGCGCTGAATACCAGTCTTCGCATCACGCTTCACTAACTCAGAGATATCAATCAAGATTTGAGGTTTGCGTGGTTCCGCTGGAAAGTTCTGTGCAAGGCAGGCAGAAAACTGGAGAAGATCTACATCCTTGTAGTGCTTGCCATCAAAAGAGAGTTTGCCTATATCTGCAATCAGCTTTTTCAGAATCTCCGCTTTACTCAATTTAACTGTTGATATGCCAGCTGCTTGACGCTTTGCAATGAGTGTTTCAAAGCCTGCAATTGCTTTTTGCGCACTGACATCCCATGAGAACAATGGCGCCTGTACTTTGGCATGTGCTTTCATGCGCTCAATGAGGGCAGGATTAGATAAGAACTCAGTCATCTTTGCACTGATGGACTCAGTCGACAGCGGATCGAATAATGCTTCTTCTAGATTGACTACTTCAGGCAAGCTAGAGGTATTAGAGGAGATCACAGCAGCGCCACATTTCATGGCCTCTAGGGCTGGTAAGCCAAAGCCTTCGTGCCATGAAGGGAAAACAAAGAGTTTGCAGCTGTAATACAGTGTTTGTAGCTCATCGTCGCTGATATATTCCGTGAAGATCACTTCATCAGTATTCATGCCAGAAGTCTTAATGCCCTTTAACAGCGCGAGATGCTCTGCGCGATCAATGCGACCGGCTAAAACCAGTTGATGCTCCAAACGTAGTTCTGCAGGAATCTGCGCATAGGCCTCAAGCAAGCGAGTGAGATTCTTACGAGGATCTGCACCACCGGTATATAAAACGAATGGGCGTGTAATAGCAAATTTTTCTTTTAGAGCAATCGGGTCTGTAGCAGGCGCAGCATCACTAAAGAAGGGCTCTGCAGCAGAAGAGATATTGACAATCTCCTCGTGAGAAAAATCTAAATGCTCTAAACCCTCAGACCTAGAGAATTCAGAAATACTCAAGAGAAGTGAGGCGCGCTTAAGATATTCCAGTTTGCGGAGATAGTAAGTGGCGTAGAAGCGATCTACCTCTAAATATTCTTTTGGATTTAAGAAGGGGATGAGATCATAAAAAGAGATGCTGACTGGAGTATTGGTATCAAACTTACCAACACTGGTTACCGTGTTATCTCCAAAGCCTTCAAATAGACTGCTGATATGAACAATATCGGGTTGCAAGCTTGCAATAAAAGCTTCGCGAACCAATTCAGCGCCTTCACGACGTAAGTCGGTGCCAGCTTGACACTCCATTACTGGACCGGGGGCATACCAAATCTTGATATTTTCTGCAGGCAACAGGCCTTCAAATTGACTCTTGATAAATTGTGTCGCATCAGGGAAGAGGCCATTTAAAACAATAATGACTTCATGTTCACCGCGATTACGAATCATCGCTTGTGCTAATGACGTGGAGTAGCGACCGATCCCTCGAAAACGACTATTGCTTTGCGCACCCTGTAAATCAATAACAATGCGCATTAGACCGCTTTCGACTGATTGTTTTGAGCAGCTACCGATTTAAGCTGGCTATAAATATCTTGAGCATGTGTGGAAAGTTGCTCTTGCGAAATATCTAGCACGACTACTGGACCCACCATAAGGGGAGAAAATTGATTCACTGAAGCTTGTTGCAAACGGCTGGCATAAAACTTCTTTAAAAAGTTGTACATATCGTATTTGCAAATGAAGAAATACACCTGGCGGCGTAAAGCGGGATTTTTATCTAAAAAAGCCAAGCCATGCTTTAGGGTGCTCAAGATATGGCGTTTTAGGGCTTTTTTCATGTAATTTGGTTTCGGGGAATTTCTGCTTCTGTCAGAAACTCTTAATCTAATACCGAAAATGGTCAATAGACCCCAATTATATTGGGTTTATGGCCCTGAAATCCGGAAATATAGGCATCTGGGCAGCACCGCCAGCCCTAATAGGCCCTTAGGGGACCAGGCTTAAAAATAGATACTCAAAGAAGATGATCAGATGGACTGCGCCTTGAAGGACAGTAGTCCTCCCAATAGCCAGGGTAAGCGCTCCAATAAAGAATGAGAGATACATCAAAATCATATTCACTGAACTAATACCCAGACTTAATGGTAGATCAAAAATTATTGAGATGGCGGCAACTGCTGGAATAGTTAATCCAATGCTTGCAAGAGCAGAGCCTAGGGCTAAGTTCAAACTACTTTGTAAGCGATTGGCTTTGGATGCGCGCACCGCTGCATAGCTCTCAGGTAAAAGTACCAATAATGCAATGGCGATACCCACAATAGTTTTGGGTGCGCCTACTGCCTGAACACCAGCTTCAATTGCAGGACTAAGCGCCTTAGCTAATCCAACAACCGCTACCAATGTCACTAAGAGAAGTCCAACACTGATCAGTGTTTTTAAATTACTGGGTTTAGGCGCATGTACGTTGCTATCGGATATCTCTTCTTTAGATTTAGGAAGATAGTAGTCACGATGAGTAATAGTTTGATAAAACAAAAATGCCCCATAGAGAACAAATGATGCTATTCCAGCAAAAGCCAATTGACTCTCGGAAAAGGTGGGCCCTGGAGTACTTACTGTCACCATGGGCATTACCAAAATAAATGTTGCTAAAGCAGTTAATACAGCAAGAGCAGAATTGGTCCCCTCATTACGAAAAGACATTTCATAATGTTTTAGGCCGCCTACAAAAATACAGAGGCCAATAACGCCATTCATGATTATCATGATCGTTGCAAAGATGGCATCGCGGGCAATAAATTCTGAACCCTCATTGCCAGCCAACATCATCGAAACAATCAGTGCTACTTCAATGATGGTAATGCTCAGAGCAAGTACTAAAGTTCCAAAAGGCTCGCCAATCTTATGGGCTATTAGCTCAGCATGGTGAACCGCTGCGAGCACTGCACCTATCAGAGCAGCACCAAGTAGGGCAATAACCCAAGTTTGATTTAGTAAAGATGACATAGCAGTTGGCCGAGGCGAGGAAGTTCAATAAGGGGTAAGCTTATAGTAATTTACAAGTAAAGATTAAAAAGACATGAAAGCAATCATCCTCTTTGGGCATGGAGCACGGGATTCGCGTTGGCGCGAGCCTTTTGATCGCCTGGTGCAGCTATGGCGCGAGCAACATCAAGACACCCCAGTGGAACTTGCTTTTTTAGAGATGATGCAGCCTTCACTTGAGGAGGCAGTTAATTCCTTAAGTGCAAAAGGAGTCACTCAAATTACTGTAGTACCTGTCTTTTTTGGACAAGGCGGTCATTTGCGTAATGATTTTCCAGTGCTGCTAGAAGCTTGCCAAAAGCAATTCCCTAATATCAAATTAAGCACGACGCCTGCCGTTGGGGAGGACTTGGCTGTCCTGCAAGCCATTGTTGATTTCGGGGCTAAGGCTATCTAAATTATTTGAGCTTTGTTTTAGTGCTTCACCAACCATAATGAGTGCCGGTGAGCTAATGTCAAACCACTGATCCGCTTTACCTGCAGCTAAATCAGATAAGGTACTGCTCCATTGACGTTCGCGGGGCGTACTCACTGCTTCTAATATTTGTACTGGTGTATCGACCCCATGATTAGGGCTGAGCTCAATGAGTTGCTGTGCGATCCGTGCTGTATCTTTACGCCCCATATAGTAGACCAAGGTATCAGCTGTTGGATTTGCAAGAGGTTGACCTGCTCCAGCGCTCTCTGCGGCCTGTGCCAGCGTTACAAATGCCACACTTCTTGAAATACCGCGCAAGGTCAGTGATTGCCCAATACTCGCAGCACCAGCAAGGGCTGCCGTAATGCCAGGAACTACTTCAACTTCAATACCAGCATCTTTGAGAGAGCTCAACTCTTCATCAGCACGCCCAAATAACATCGGATCACCACCCTTGAGGCGCACAACAACTTGATACTTCTTCGCAGCATCAACAAGACGTTTATTAATAAAGTGCTGTGCGGAAGAGAGCTTGCCGCAACGCTTACCTACAGGTACCAGAGTAGCTTGTAGACTAAGCGCCAGCATTTCTGGTTCGACTAAGGCATCATGAAACACAATATCTGCTTGTTCTAGTAACTTTGCGCCACGTACAGTAATAAGGTCAGCCGCCCCAGGACCAGCCCCAACTAAATAGACTTTACCGAGAGCGTTTTTTGGATTATTCACTTTAAACATACTCCGTATTTAAAAGAGAACGTTTGCCACGCCAGCTATTTTGGGTCGTGACCGTAAACAAATCAAATTGATTTAAGCCAAGTTCCAGATTCTGATCTGGACGTAATTCAAAACTATCAAAGCCAACGCGAGCACTTTGAAGTAATTGGTCGATTAAGACATCGCCAATCGCTCGAATCTCACCCTGCCAATCTAAGCGATCACGCAATAGGGCGGCAGTACTAAAACTTCTGCCATCTCTAAAGATGGGGAAATGGGCCGCAACGATGGGCCATACTTTTTTACCTACTTTAATAAGGTCAGCGTGTTTCAGAATATCTTCATCAGCAGCAAACCAGACTCCGATTTCTCCTCTATTGGCGCGCTCGATTATGTCGGCATTTTTGTGATGGGTAATCCACCAATGAAACGGCACCAAGACTTTATGGGCGCCATGCTCTAAATCCGGAATGCCACCTTCATCTTGCTCACCATTCCAGACTTGCCATTCATTTACAGCAAGGAATGGCTCACCATCTTTTGGAAAGTGAATAATATTTGGATTAAATTGGGAGCTAATAGAAGTAGTCATGATGAGAGCGCCTCAGCCGTATCTTGCTGAGCAGCTTTCGCTCTAGCATTTTTATATGCAGCCTCTTTGAATGGACTCATGCCTAAGCGGCGATAGGTCTCAATGAAAGATTCATCTTCGCTACGCTGCCCAACATAGGTATCAATAATGCTGCTCATCACATTGGGGATTTCATCGGCATAAAAGGATGGACCAATCACCTTGCCAATGGCAGCATTATTGCCTTGCTCGCCGCCTAAAGTAATTTGGTACCACTCTTCCCCATCTTTATCGACTCCCAGAACGCCAATATTGCCAACGTGGTGGTGACCGCAAGAATTAATGCAACCAGAGATATTCAGGCTAATGTCACCGAGATCATGTAAATAATCTAAATCATCAAAGCGTTCTTGAATTGCTTTAGCAATCGGTAAGGACTTGGCATTGGCTAATGAGCAGAAATCACCACCAGGACAAGCAATAATGTCGGTGAGAAGGCCAATATTAGGCAGGGCAATTTTTTGTTTCTTAGCTTCTTCCCATAAGGCAAAGAGTTGGGTTTGCTCTACATCAGCCAGCACTAAATTTTGTTCATGGGTAACACGCAGTTCTCCAAAGCTAAATTGATCGGCTAAGTTGGCGATCGCATGCATTTGTGCTGTATTTGCATCACCCGGAGCAATACCATGATGTTTCAAAGAAAGAATCACGCTGGCGTAACCAGGTACTTGATGTGCTCTGACGTTGCGCTCATGCCAGCGTGCAAAGGCGACTTGATCGGCTTGAGGCGTACTTGCAATCAATTGCTCGGTAGTTAAGGAATGCAATGTTTTATACGCAGGCTTGGTAAAGTGCTTTGCAACACGATCCCATTCGGCTTGGGTAAAGTTGTCATCATCATTGGCGATATGAGTCCACTCACCTTCCACCTGGCGCGCAAACTCTTCAGGGCCCAGAGCCTTAACCAAGATCTTGATGCGCGCCTTATAAATATTGTCGCGTCGCCCAAAGCGGTTATAAACACGCAAGAGTGCCGTTAAATAACTAGGAAGTAATTGCCAAGGTAAATCTTGCTTAATAAGCGATCCCAAAATCGGGGTTCTACCCATACCACCACCAGCATAAAGATTAGCGAACAATTGACCTGTACCATTTTTATGAAGCTCAATACCCACGTCGTGACAGAGCAAAACGGTACGATCTTCTTTAGCGCCATTGATTGCAAATTTAAATTTCCTTGGCAAATGAGCAAACTCAGGATGGAGGGTTGACCATTGACGGAGTAATTCACAAACAGGGCGGGGGTCTACATATTCATCAGCAGCAACACCTGCAAATGCATCGCTGGTGATATTGCGAATACAGTTGCCTGAAGTCTGAATCGCATGCATTTCTACTTTGGCGAGTTCAGCCAGAATATCTGGCGTCTCTTCTAAATTGACCCAGTTATATTGAATATTTTGGCGAGTGGTGAAGTGGCCATAATCACGATCGTATTTTTCAGCGATCAAGGCCAAAGTGCGTAATTGCTTAGCACTCAACAATCCATAGGGAATAGCCACGCGCAGCATATAGGCATGGCGTTGGTGATAAAGACCATTTTGCAAACGCAAAGGACGAAATTCTTCTTCAGCCAAAGTGCCATTTAGACGCCTTTCAACTTGGTTGCGAAACTGGGTGACTCGCTCGTCAATGAGGGTCTGGTCAATGGCATCGTATTTATACATAGG
>Ga0194047_10000178_pt1 | contig 43417 bp, 42 predicted proteins | sample JunL225m_MetaG_2_FD_160070 | JGI IMG/M metagenome (GOLD analysis project Ga0194047, IMG submission 160070) | Anoxic zone freshwater microbial communities from boreal shield lake in IISD Experimental Lakes Area, Ontario, Canada - Jun2016-L221-5m | ecosystem: Environmental > Aquatic > Freshwater... | reverse complement strand
CACCTCGGTCTAAAAAGGCGTCAAGTACAGCTTTACCAAAATCCGCACTTCCAATAATTGCTATCTTCATGATGTTGTCTTTAGTATAAAAAATAGGGGTAATCAAAAACTGCAAAAGCCATTAATAAAGCATTCATTGAGTCCTAATGTTTGAACGTCTTAAAAATTAAATTTAATTATAAATGGAGCTGGTCTAAATTCAATCTAGAGGGCATAAAAAATAAAGATGAATTTCTTTAAAACTGTTTTGTGTTGGGTGGGCTACCCCATGATTACACCCTATAATTGTTTACCCTAAGCCCTGAAAGAACAGGGATGATTTCTATTTTTTTTAAACTTGTATGATATTCTTGGCAAGTGAAAACTGACTCTAATAGAGGAAAATTTAAATGACTAATGACGCAACTGCCAGCGCAACAACTAGCGCAACAGCTGAAACGATAGATGGTTTTCATCTGGTTATTAATGCATTAAAGTTAAATGACATTGATACAATTTTTGGTCTTCCAGGTATTCCAATTACTGATTTAACCCGGATGGCCCAAGCTGAAGGTATGAGGGTAATCTCCTTTCGCCATGAGCAGCATGCTGGCAACGCCGCAGCTGCAGCTGGATTTTTAACTCAAAAACCTGGTATTTGTTTGACGGTCTCCGCACCGGGTTTTTTAAATGGATTAACGGCACTGTCAAATGCCACAGTCAATTGCTTCCCGATGATTTTGATTAGTGGCTCAAGCGAGCGTGAAATTGTAGACTTACAGCAAGGTGACTATGAGGAAATGGACCAGTTGGCGATTGCTAAGCCACTATGTAAGGCGGCTTTTCGCGTACTGCATGCTCAAGACATTGGTGTAGGTATAGCTAGGTCGATTCGTGCGGCTCTGTCTGGTCGTCCAGGGGGCGTTTACCTTGATTTACCAGCTAAATTATTTTCACAAACGATGGAGCGTCTAGAGGGACTGAGTTCCTTGATTAAAGTTGTTGATCCGGCTCCTCGCCAGATCCCAGCTCCTGATTCTGTAGCGCGCGCTTTGGATCTGTTAAAAGGCGCAAAACGCCCCTTAATCATCCTTGGAAAAGGGGCGGCATACGCTCAAGCTGACGCAGCTATTCGTAATTTAGTTGAAAAATCTGGCGTACCTTATTTGCCGATGTCCATGGCCAAGGGTTTGTTGCCAGATACTCATGCCTTATCTGCTTCGGCTGCACGTTCTTATGTGCTAGCTGAGGCCGATGTAGTTATGCTTGTTGGTGCAAGGCTTAATTGGTTGCTCTCCCATGGTAAGGGTAAAACTTGGGGTACCCCAAAGCAAAAACAATTTATTCAAATTGATATTGAACCTAAAGAAATTGATAGTAACGTGGCGATTGCTGCTCCATTAATTGGAGATATTGGGTCATGTGTTGAGGCTTTACTTGGTGGTATGGGATCTAACTGGGCTCATCCACCTGCTGATTGGACAAAAGCTATTTTTGAGCGTAAGGAAAAAAATCTGGCAAAAATGTCAGCAACGCTTGCACTCAATCCAGTACCAATGAATTTTCACAGTGCCTTAGCAGTGGTTAGAACCATTGTGACTGATCGTCCCGATATTATTTTAGTCAATGAAGGGGCTAACACCCTTGATTTCACGCGAAGTATTGTAGATATGCATCAACCTCGTAAACGCTTAGACGTAGGTACATGGGGCATTATGGGAATTGGGATGGGGTTTGCAGTCGCAGCAGCGGTCACGACAAATAAACCCGTTTTAGCAATTGAAGGCGATAGTGCTTTTGGCTTTAGTGGAATGGAAGTTGAAACGATTTGTCGCTACAACCTTCCGATTTGTGTTGTGGTCTTTAACAATAATGGTGTGTATGGCGGTATGGACGTGAATAAATCCGGCGGTACTGATGTTGCACCAACTGTGTTTGTCAAGGGAGCGCGATACGATAAGCTCATAGAGGCATTCGGCGGAGTTGGTGTTAATGCCACGACGCCTCAAGAGTTAAGTAAAGCTATTGTAGAAGCGTTAAATTCTGGCCGACCCACTTTGATAAATGCAGTTATTGATGAGAGTGCAGGGACAGAGAGTGGACGAATTACCCAATTGAATCCTCAAACTGCAGCTAAAAAGAGTTGAGTAAATAAAGTCAAATAAAAAAGCATAGCTGCAGTATTTGAGTTTTAAAAGTTTTTATTTAGGAGATTAATTATGAGTAAAGCGCTGGATGGAGTTCGAATTTTAGATTTCACCCATGTCCAATCGGGTCCAACATGCACTCAATTGTTAGGATGGTTTGGGGCAGATGTGATCAAGGTCGAGCGGGCTGGTGAGGGTGATGCTACTCGTGGACAGTTACGTGATATTCCTGACGTCGATAGCCTTTACTTTACGATGCTCAATCACAATAAGCGCTCTATTACACTGGATACTAAAAACCCTAAGGGTAAGGCAGTTCTAGAAACGCTGATTAAGGAATGTGATGTGCTTGTAGAAAATTTTGCACCAGGCGCACTTGACCGTATGGGATTTACTTGGGAGCGTATTCAAGAACTGAATCCTCGCATGATAGTGGCTTCTGTTAAGGGCTTTGGTCCTGGTCCTTATGAAGATTGCAAAGTTTATGAGAACGTTGCCCAGTGTGCTGGGGGTGCAGCTTCTACCACTGGTTTTGATGATGGTCCTCCATTGGTTACCGGTGCGCAAATTGGTGACTCTGGTACAGGGCTTCATTTGGCCTTAGGAATTGTAGCGGCGCTTTATCAGCGTAACACGACTGGTCGAGGTCAAAAGGTAATGGCAGCAATGCAAGATGCTGTGATTAATTTATGCCGAGTAAAACTTCGCGATCAACAGCGCCTTGATAGAACGCAAGTTCTAAAAGAGTATCCACAGTATCCTGATTCAGAGTTTGGGCAGGCTGTTCCTAGAGCGGGCAATGCTTCTGGTGGTGGACAACCGGGTTGGATTTTAAAGTGTAAAGGATGGGAGACAGATCCTAATTCCTATATTTACTTTATTACTCAAGCTCCTGTCTGGGGTGCTATTTGTAAGGTTATTGGTCAAGAAGATTGGATCACAGATCCTCTATACGCAACACCTGCAGCACGCTTACCGCACTTGAAAAGTATCTTTGAGCGTATCGAGCAGTGGACAATGACCAAGACTAAATTTGAAGCCATGGATATCTTGAATAAATTTGATATTCCGTGTGGACCGATATTGTCGATGAAAGAGATCGCAGATGAACCGTCTTTGAGAGCTACTGGCACTATCGTTGAAGTTGACCATCCTAAACGCGGTAAATACTTGACCGTTGGTAATCCAATCAAGTTGTCGGATAGTGAGACTGAAGTCACTCGCTCACCCTTATTAGGAGAGCATACTGATGAGGTTTTAGGCCAATTGGGATATAGCCCAAAAGATATTGCAGATTTACGTGCAGAGAAGGTGATTTAATTCTTTCGTTGGACGGATTTGATTTTTAGTTAAGTGCTTTGTAACCATGAAATTTGTAAAGGGAAAAAAATGACTCAAAAAAATAAAGTGAGACTTATCCTTGATGCGGTGAAAAGTTCTGGGCGCTTATCGTTAACTGCACCTGAAGGTAAAGAGGTGTGTGACGCCTACGGCATCACTGTTCCCCAAGAGGCTTTAGCGACTTCAAGTTCGCAGGCCAGTGAGTTAGCGGCCAAGATGGGTTTTCCTGTTGTCATGAAAATTGTATCCCCAGATATTTTGCATAAAACAGAAGCGGGTGGTGTGATTGTCGGCGTTAAAAGTGCGCAAGAAGCTTTAGCTGCGTTTGACACTATTATTGCCAATGCAAAAAAATATAACAACAAAGCTACTGTCTTAGGAGTGCAAGTTCAGCAAATGATTCAAGGGGGCCAAGAAGTTATTATTGGCGCCGTTACTGATGATAGTTTTGGCAAACTAGTCGCCTTTGGCTTGGGAGGTGTACTTGTTGAAGTTTTAAAGGACATTACATTTAGACTCGCTCCTGCAACTAAAGATGACGCGTTGTCTATGCTTGACGGTATTCAGGCTTCACAAATGCTTAAAGGTGTCAGGGGTAGTGATCCCGTGGATCGCGACGCACTAGCGCACCTGATTGTTCAAGTATCGCAACTTGTCACTGACTTTCCGGAAATTTCCGAGTTGGATTTAAACCCGGTCTTTGCAAGCAAAAACTCGGCTATTGCCGCTGACGTTCGTATTGTTCTTAATTTTGAGCAAAAGGTTCCTCGCCATCGTCCACCTGAAGCTGAGGTTCTAGTGTCTATGAATAGGATCATGCAGCCTAAATCGGTCGCTGTGATAGGCGCATCAAATGAAGCTGGGAAGATCGGTAACTCAGTGATGAAGAATTTAATCAATGGTGGATATAAAGGAAATATTTATCCTATTCACCCTTCTGCAACTGAAATTTTAGGTTACCCCGCTTTTAAGAGCGTCAAAGATGTCCCTAGCGAGATTGATACTGCTGTTTTTGCTATTCCTGCTAAATTTGTTGCCAAAGCACTTATCGAGTGTGGGGAGAAAAAAATTGCAGGGGCAATTTTGATTCCTTCAGGTTTTGCAGAAACAGGTGAAGTTGCAATGCAAGATGAGTTGGTTGCGATTGGCCGTAAATACAATATTCGCATGATGGGGCCAAATATTTATGGGTTCTATTACACGCCAGCCAATTTATGTGCTACGTTCTGTACAGCTTATGACGTGAAGGGTTCTGTGGCTTTATCCTCGCAGTCTGGTGGTATTGGAATGGCCATTATAGGTTTTAGTCGAGCTGCAAAAATGGGTGTGTCTGCGATTGTTGGTTTAGGTAATAAATCAGATATCGATGAAGATGATTTATTGATTTTCTTTGAACAAGATCCAAATACGCTTGTCATTGCTCAGCACTGTGAAGATTTAAAAGATGGCCGAGCTTTTGCTGAAGTTGCAAGACGGGTATCAAAGAAAAAACCTGTAATTGTTCTTAAAGCAGGGCGCACTTCAGCTGGTGCTAAAGCAGCGAGTTCTCACACAGGTGCTTTAGCTGGTAACGATAAGATTTATGAAGATGTATTCAAACAAATTGGAGTTATTAGAGCAAGAAGTCTAAGAGATTTATTAGACTTCGCACGTGGTGTTCCGATTCTGCCAACGCCTAAGGGTGAAAACGTTGTGATCATTACTGGTGCTGGTGGCTCGGGTGTGTTGTTATCCGATGCGTGTGTGGACAATGGGCTGACCTTGATGCCAATGCCAGATGATCTTGATGCGGCATTTAGAAAGTTTATTCCGCCATTTGGAGCCGCTGGTAACCCTGTCGATATTACAGGTGGTGAGCCGCCATTAACTTACAAGAATACGGTTTTATTGGGCTTAAGTGATCCAAGGATTCATGCGCTGATCTTAGGTTATTGGCATACGATTGTTACTCCTCCAATGGTGTTTGCCAAAATCATGGTTGAGGCTAGGGATGAGATGCGTGCAAAGGGTATTGAAAAACCGATCGTTGCATCTCTTGCTGGAGATGTGGAAGTTGAAGAAGCAGCTCAGTATCTGTATGAGCATGGAATTCCTGCTTATGCCTACTCTACTGAAATCCCAGTTGCTGTTTTAGCAGCTAAGTACCAATGGGCTCGGGGCGCTGGACTCATTAAACCGACTTAAAAAGTGATCTATTTTTTATAAGAAGTTCTCGGTAATTCATTAAATACCAACTCCAAAAAGGTTGGTATTTTTTATTTGGGTGTACTTGCAACAAAATCAAATAGCTCACTAGCAGGTAATATAGATATTTCATAACGATTTTTCCCACCTTTATTCGTGAAATGTTTATAGGTAAAAAGCTTTCGATAAATAAAATTGAGTTGTGGTGGTTGACCTCTTGGGGCCGCTGTTTCGAGATACTATATAGAATATAGCTCAGAAAGCAAAAAACCCCTTTTTACAGGGGTTTCGTGTTTAATACTTGGTGGAACCGGCGGGAATCGAACCCGCGTCCGCAAATCCTCTACATAAAGTTCTACATACTTAGTTGTGTCATTTATTTTAGGTCTGGCAGCGCGGACCAACACGCTCTGACAAAACGATTCACTTTAGTTTTAGCTCCGTTAATAGTGACCCCTAACGGCACGATCCGATAAATATGACCTTAGATGGTATTTCTACCCCAGCCTATCGGCAAGCTGGTCTAAGGGCAACCGCAATTAAGCGGCTAGTGCGTAACGTTCGTCGTTAGCAGTTATTACATTCCCATTGATTTACGAGATAACGGGTCCTCGGTATGCCCTTCATGCTTCGCAATCCACGTCGAAACCATGTCGGTCCCATGTTGATGCAATGCATAGCTGGTCATACATTATAACTTTTATCAGGAAAACAAAATAGCCTTAATATCCGAAGGGGTCTTAACGATATAATCTGCTCCCCATTCATTTGGAGGAACATTGTTTGGCCAATAGCCATAGGCTGCAGCCATTGTTTTCATGCCGGCAGCTTGACCCGCTTCAATATCTCGTTTGTCATCACCAATATAGATAGAAGTTTCTGGATTAACACGAGCTAATTTGGTAGCGAAGAGAATTGGATCTGGGTGAGGTTTGGCATGTGGAGTCGTATCGCCGCTGACAATCACATTGGTGCGTTTATCAAGACCAATGCTTTTGACAAGACGCTTTGTATATCTCGAATGTTTATTGGTAATGATGCCCCAAGGAATTTTTTCGTCATCAAGTAAGGTTAATAACTCATCAATACCCTCAAAGAATTTACTTTCAACATGAATCTCGTTTTCATAATTTCTCAAAAATTCTTCTTGTAGGATTTTAAAGTCTCGATGCTCAGGCGTGATGCCAAAAGCAATGCTGAGTAGGCCCCGTGCTCCGGATGATGCATGGGGTCGATAATTATCTTTGTTGATCATCGGTAGCAAGCGGTCAAGCCGCATTTTATTAGCAGCCCCTGCTAAATCTGGGGCGGTATCTACTAGAGTTCCATCTAAATCAAAAAAGACACTCTCAAACAAACATACACTCATAACTCAGTAATTCTTTCTGGTTTTCTTGCGGCAATAAAATAATTAACATCGACATTTCCACCAAGGGTGTAGGTTTGTGTCAAAGGGTTGTAATGTAAACCTGTCATGTCGACGATTTCTAAATCAGTAGACCTTATGAATTGACTTAATTCGGAGGGCTTGATAAATTTTGCATAATCATGAGTTCCTTTGGGTAGAAGATTTAGGATATATTCTGCGCCAATGATAGCCATTAGATATGACTTTAAGTTGCGATTTAGGGTGCTAAAAAATAACCATGCACCGGGTTTAGCAAGTTTTGCACATGAACTAATCACTGATAGTGGATCTGGAACATGCTCGAGCATTTCCATGCAGGTCACAACATCAAAGTGGTTTGGATGAGTGGTAGCTAATGATTCAACACTAATGAGTTCATATTCTAGAGTTGTTTGTGTCTCAAGTGCGTGTAACTTTGCCACGCTAAGTGCTTTCTCAGACAAATCAATACCTTTTGCTTGCGCGCCAACTAGAGCCATTGATTCCGAGAGTATTCCGCCTCCACAACCGACATCTAGAGTTTTTGCTTGGGATAATTCAACAAAGCTTTGAATCCATTTGAGGCGAAGAGGGTTAATCTCGTGAAGAGGCTTAAATTCACTGGTAGGATCCCACCATCGGCTTGCTAGTTCGCTGAACTTATCTAGTTCAGCTTGATCTTTATTCTCATTCATTGATAAGTTTACCCATTAAAAAAGCCCGGTAGTACCGGGCCTTTTAGTTTAAAGCAACTAAGTAATTATTGTGTAACTGGCTTTGTACCAATAACTTCAATTACTGAACGACGGTTAAGTGCACGTCCAGCAGCTGTTTTGTTATCGCCAACTGGCTCAGCGAATCCTTTACCTTCAGTGTAAACACGACCAGTTTCAACACCATTCTTTGTCAAGTAAGCTTTAACAGCTTCAGCACGCTTTAACGAGAGTGTTTTATTGTATTTTGCAGATCCTACGTTATCTGTGAAACCGATAACAATAATCACTTCAACTGTTACACCCTTAAGCTTTGCAACTAATTCATTTAACTTTTGAGTTCCTTCTGGCTTAAGAACTGACTTGTCAAAGTCAAATAAAGCATCAGCGAATAGAGTTACTTTTGAACTTGTAACAACTGGAGCAGCTGGTGCAGCAGGCGCAGCTTTTGCAACTGGAGCTACTTTTTTAAGTGCGCCATCACAATCAGCCGCTGCAGTTGCAGGCGTCCAGTTGTTATCACGCCAGCACAATGTTGAATCAGCACCGGATCGAACAATGTTGCCGCTACCAGAATTGATGTTATCGATAGTGCCAGGTTGTTGCGCGTTAGCAAAACCTAAAAAAACCAAAAGTGTCAATAAGGAAACTTTGGTTGTCAATTTACGGATGAATGTATTCATTATTGGTCCCTGAATCTGTTTAATGTTAAATATGCGAGTTGAAATTACTTCCACTAGTATAACAGTTCATAAGTTAATGGCAGTTACAGTGTGGCTTTGATGCAACTAGCAAAAAAAGCGAAGGTTTAGGGGCAAAAATTTCGCATGATAAAATAATGACATGGAACAAGCCGCTAAAGAAACACTACCCGTATCACTAGAAGATGAAATGCGGCGGTCCTATTTGGACTATGCCATGAGCGTCATCGTTGGAAGGGCCTTGCCCGATGCTAGAGATGGTCTAAAACCCGTACATCGGCGGGTTTTATTCGCTATGCATGAGCTCAATAATGACTGGAACAGGGCCTATAAGAAGTCTGCCCGTATTGTTGGTGATGTGATTGGTAAGTACCATCCCCACGGAGATTCTGCCGTTTATGACACGATTGTTCGAATGGCGCAGAACTTTTCTTTAAGATACATGCTTGTTGATGGGCAGGGAAACTTTGGTTCAGTAGACGGTGATAATGCAGCAGCGATGCGTTATACCGAAATTCGTTTATCTAAGATAGCTCATGAGTTGTTAGCCGATATTGATAAAGAAACTGTTGATTTTGGTCCCAACTATGATGGCAGTGAGCATGAACCGCTCATTCTTCCAGCAAAAATACCTAACTTATTAATTAATGGCTCGTCGGGTATTGCGGTGGGGATGGCAACCAATATTCCCCCACACAATATTGACGAAATTATTTCGGCATGCCTACATTTATTGGCTAATGCGGACTGTACGATTGATGATTTAATTGAGTTTGTTCCTGCTCCAGACTTTCCGACTGGCGGAATTATATATGGAATTCAAGGGGTTAGAGAAGGTTATCGAACTGGCCGTGGTCGGGTGATCATGCGTGCTAAAACGCACTTTGAAGACATGGAAAAAGGACAGCGTCAGTCCATTATTGTTGACGAACTGCCTTATCAAGTTAATAAAAAGAACTTACTAGAGCGAATTGCTGAATTAGTCACCGAGAAAAAGGTTGAAGGAATTTCAGATATTCGAGACGAATCTGATAAGTCAGGAATGAGAGTTGTTATTGAGCTCAAGCGTGGCGAGGTACCTGAGGTTGTTCTTAATAACCTGTATAAGAACACCCAATTACAAGATAATTTTGGTATGAATATGGTGGCTTTGGTGGATAACCAGCCTCGATTACTGAATTTGAAGCAAATGTTGGAGTGCTTTTTGCGTCATCGACGTGAAGTTGTAACACGTAGAACATTATTTGAATTGAAAAAAGCTAGAGATCGGGGACACGTTTTAGAAGGTTTAGCGGTCGCTTTAGCCAATATTGATGAATTTATTGCCCTAATTAAGGCGGCACCAAATCCGCCCGAGGCTAAAAAAGAATTGATGCATCAAGCATGGGATTCTTCCGTCGTTAGAGAAATGCTTTCTCGTGCAGAGACGAATACAGTGGGTGGGCGAAACTCCTATCGACCAGACCGCTTGCCAATGCATTTAGGACTTCAAGAAGATGGTCTGTATCGTCTTTCAGAAGATCAAGCACAAGAAATTTTGCAAATGCGTTTGCAACGTTTAACTGGTTTAGAGCAGGAAAAGATTGTTGAAGAGTACAAAGAAGTTATGACTCAAATTACTGATCTTCTAGATTTGTTATCGCGTCCTGAAAGAGTGACAGATGTCATTCGTGAAGAATTAATGAAGGCTAAGTCTGAATTTGGTCAAGAAGGATCAGACAATGGCCGGCGCTCATATATTGAGATGAATGCAACTGAGTTATTCACAGAGGATTTAATTACGCCTCAAGACTTAGTTGTGACTTTGTCAAACACGGGCTATATGAAGAGTCAGCCTCTTACAGAATACCGTGCTCAAAAACGAGGTGGTCGTGGTAAACAGGCCACTACGACAAAAGATGAAGATTGGATACAGACTTTATTTGTAGCTAATACTCACGATACTATTTTGTGTTTTTCTGATCGTGGCCGTTTGTATTGGTTAAAAGTATGGGAAGTTCCTCAGGGAAGTCGTACATCGAGGGGTAAACCTATTATCAATATGTTCCCGTTAATTGATGGCGAAAAGATCACAGTGATCCTTCCGATCAAAGGTTATGTCGAGAATCAATATGTCTTTATGGCTACACGACAAGGGGTTGTTAAAAAATCTCGCTTAAGTGATTTTTCTAATCCACGCAAAGGTGGAATCATTGCTGTTGATTTAGATGATGGCGATCATTTAGTCGGTGCCGAGATTACAGATGGACATCATGATGTGATGCTGTTTTCTGACGGTGGCAAAGCGGTCCGCTTTGACGAAAATGATGTCAGGCCAATGGGTAGAACAGCTCGCGGCGTAAGGGGAATGAATTTGGGTGCTGGTCATCAGGTCATTGCCATGTTGGTAGCCCCCTCAGAACAGATCACGCCAATTGAGGGTGATGAAAGCCAAGTTAATTTGCCAAGTAGTGTTCTGACTGCAACTGAAAATGGCTTTGGTAAGCGAACTCCATTAGCTGAATACACTCGTCATGGTCGCGGCACTAAAGGAATGATTGCGATTCAGACGTCCGATCGTAATGGTAAGGTTGTAGCTGCTGCTCTTGTATCACCTGAAGATCAGATTATGCTCATTACAACGGGCGGAGTTCTTGTGCGAACCAGAGTTTCAGAAATTCGTGAAATGGGTCGATCAACGCAAGGTGTTACTTTAATCAGTGTTGATGATGGAACCTTCCTCTCGGGCTTGCAAAGAATTGCAGAGAGTGATTCTGAAATAGATGATGAAGAAGAGACTCAGCCAGAGGTTGATGATGCTTCAACTGATATTGGCCCAAGTGGCGAAGATTCGATAGATAATAACTAAATAATCACTATTTATTGGGCTAGGTTGTCAAAATGTCTTTTGAAAATCGTATCTATAACTTCGCACCCGGTCCCGCTACATTGCCAGAAGAGGTTCTTCTCGAGGCAAGTCATGACATCCTCAATTGGCAAAAGATAGGCGCTGGGGTTATGGAAGTGAGCCATCGTAGTAAAGCTTTTATGGCTTGCTACGAAAAAGCCTTGTCTGATATTACTGAGCTTATGCAGATTCCCTCAAATTACAAAGTTTTGTTTTTGCAAGGTGGGGCAATGGGACAAAATGCGGCCATTCCTATGAATCTCATGGGACTTGGCAAAGTTAGCTCTCAAGCTGATTTTCTTGTCAGTGGGGTGTGGTCAGAAAAATCCGCCAAAGAAGCTACGAAGTATGGCAACGCACGTGTTGTTGCAAATACAAAAAATGAAGGTTTCACCTATGTTCCTGATGTTTCCACTTGGGATCTTTCTTCAGATTCTGCATACATCCATCTTTGCACTAATGAAACGGTAGGCGGGGTAGAAATTCATCAGTTGCCAAATGTTGGAAGTGTTCCCATCGTGGCTGATATTTCTAGCCATATGCTTTCTAGAGAGATGGATGTGAGTCAGTACGGTGTTTTATTTGGCGGTATACAAAAAAATATTGGGCCAGCAGGACTCACTATTTTAGTGGTGCGTGAAGATTTAATTGGACACGCGATGCCCATTACTCCAACCATTTGGGACTGGAAAACTCAAGTCACGAGTGACTCAATGATTAATACACCACCCACATTTGCAATTTATTTTGCTGGAAAAGTTTTTGAATGGATCAAAAAACAGGGTGGTGTTAAAGCAATCGAAGTCACCAATATTCAAAAAGCTAAATTACTTTATGACATTCTTGATCAAAGTGCTCTTTATGAAGGTAAAGTAGCTAAAAATAACCGTTCTAGAATGAATGTTACATTTTTCCTCAGAGATGAAAGTCTTTACGAGAAATTTTTGCAAGAAAGTCAAGAATTAGGTCTAATTGGACTTAAAGGACACAAAAGTGTTGGTGGTATCAGAGCAAGCATTTATAACGCAATGCCTTTAGCTGGTGTAAAGAAGTTAGAGGAATTTTTGAAAGATTTTGAAAGGCGAGCTTAATGTCAAATGATGATGACCGTTTGCGTCCACTGCGAGACAAGATAGATAATTTAGATCGTCAGATTATTGCTTTGTTATCGGAGAGAGCATCTGTTGCGCTAGATGTTGGAAAAATAAAACATGAAACTGGGGCTCCAGTCTTTCGACCAGAACGTGAACAGCAGGTCCTAAAAAAACTTGCGGGTATTAATCCTGGTCCAATTAAAGCAGAGGGTATCAAGGCGATTTGGACTGAGATTATGTCTGCTTGTCGTTCGGTCGAGGCGATTCAAACTGTCGCTTATTTAGGACCAATTGGGACCTTTTCAGAAGAAGCGGCGAGTAAGTTTTTTGGTTCTGGAACGCATCAAAAATCATGTCAAACATTGGATGAAATTTTTCGTCAAGTAGAGAGTGACCATTCAGAATTTGGTGTTGTTCCTATTGAAAACTCTTCGGAAGGTGTTATTTCAAGAACCCTTGACTTATTGCTTGAGTCAAACGTTACGATTATTGGTGAAGTTTCTTTGCCGATTCGACATAACCTTCTTTCATTACATGGGCGTATGGAGGATGCTGTTCAAGTCTTAGCCCATCCGCAAGCTTTAGCTCAATGCCAACAGTGGCTTAATAGCCATGTTCCTCAGTTACAAAGGCAGGCAGTAGCAAGTAATGGAGAGGCTGCTAAATTAGCCGCACTGAATCCACAATATTTGGCAATTGCCAGCATGAATGCTGCTCAAAGTTATGGTTTACAAATTTTATGTGAGGGTATTCAAGATGACTTGCATAATCGCACACGTTTTGTTGTCATTGGAAAACAGGCTTGTGGTCCAAGTGGTCGCGATCAAACCTCTCTCATTTTGTCTGTAGCCAATCAACCTGGAGCAGTTTATCGATTACTTGCTCCATTAGATGAATTCAATGTCTCAATGAACCGCTTTGAATCAAGACCCGCACGAACTGGTACTTGGGAATATTACTTTTATATTGACATTGATGGTCATCAAACGGATGTAAATGTTGCCAAGGCTTTAGACAAATTAAAAACCATTGCGGCCTATTACAAATGCTTAGGGTCTTACTCAAAAAGTTCGCTTTAATCTGCTTTAGAAAAGAAATTCATATGTCGACTCAAAAAGATAAACACATTTTTGGCTTAGAGCAAGTTCGAGCCATTGCTCCATATATTGGCGGTAGACCCATTAGTGAAGTAGCTCGTCAATTTGGCTTAGATGAAGCTAAGATTGTTAAGTTAGCCTCTAATGAAAACCCCTTGGGTATTCCAAAGTCCGCCCTTAAAGCAATTGAATTAGCAGCGCACGATTTAGGTCGATATCCAGATTCGAACGGCTTTGAATTAAAGCAAATTCTGGCAAAAAAAAATGATGTTTCAGATGAGTGGATTACATTAGGTAATGGTAGTAATGACATCTTGGAATTGGCAGCTCGCGCTGTTGCACAGAAAGATGATGAAATCATTTTCTCTAAACATGCCTTTGCGGTTTATCCGCTTGCAACTCAGGCGGTAGGTGCTAAAGCAATAGAAATTTCTGCGACCCCTGAGAATTTGGGGCATGATTTAAATGGCATGCTTAAAGCGATTAATGAAAGAACTAAGCTCATATTTGTAGCTAACCCCAATAACCCCACAGGGAGTTTTCTGTCAGGACAAGAGCTTGATGATTTTTTCAAACAAGTTCCGGGACATATTGTGATTGTTCTTGATGAAGCTTATAACGAGTATCTCAGTCCATCTCAACGGTATGACTCGATTGCTTTTTCTAAAAGATATCCCAATGTGATTGTTTCTCGAAGTTTATCAAAAGCGTATGGCCTTGCTGGATTGCGAATTGGGTATAGTATTGCTTGCCCCGCAATTACTGATTTGCTCAATCGTATAAGGCAACCTTTTAACGTTAATAGTCTTGCTCAAGCTGCAGCGATTGCTGCTGTTCAAGATGATGAATTTTTAAAAGAAGGTGCAAGGGTTAATCAAGAGGGCTATTTGCAATTAACACAAGCATTTCAAGAAATGGGGATTCATTTTTTACCATCTTCTGGTAATTTTGTATTGATTAAGGTTGGGGATGATGTTGAGGCCGGGACAAGAGTCAATTTAGCCCTATTAAAGCAAGGCGTGATTGTTCGACCTGTTCATAATTATGGATTACCTGAATGGTTGCGGATTTCAATTGGATTACCTTCTGAAAATAAGGCTTTTTTAATAGCACTTAAAAAAGCCTTAGGACGATAATCCTTTGACTTCATCTCCATCTAAAACCTTAGTTGCAAATGTGGCGTTCAATAAAGTTGTTCTCATTGGTGTTGGTTTAATTGGCGCTTCTCTTGGACTTGCGCTAAAAAATAAAAAAATAGCTCAAAGCCTGGTGGGTTGTGGACGTTCTCAAAGTAATTTAGATGCGGCATTACACATTGGTGCGATTGACTCCATTGGAAGCTTTGAAAAAGATATTTGTGATGCGGATCTCATTATCATTTCTGTTCCCGTATCCAAAACTCAAAAAATTCTAGAAGGTGTATTGCCACATTTACAACCATCTACATTAATTATGGATGTGGGCAGTACAAAATCAGATGTGATTGCAGCAGCTAAGTTAGCTCTAGGTGAGAAGGTCGGGCAATTCATTCCGGCGCATCCTATTGCGGGCGGGGCCAAACATGGGGCTTTTGCGGCTCAAGAAGATTTATTTTTAGATCGGCAGGTCGTTCTTTGTCCGATTCAAGAAAATACCAAGGTGGCAACTGATCGTATTGAAGCACTTTGGGCTCAGTTGGGTTCAAACATTTATAAAATGTCTGCTGTGCAACATGATGCAATATTTGCAACAGTCTCACACTTGCCGCATTTGTTGTCCTATGCGCTTATGCTGCAGGTAACTAATGCAGAGGATGCTTCTCTAAAATTTAGGCATGCAGGCGCTGGTTTTCGCGATTTCACAAGAATTGCAGGTTCAAGTCCAGAAATGTGGCGAGACATTAGCATTGCAAACCGCGCATCGATCCTAAAAGAACTAGATTCTTATCAGCAAATTCTGGATCGTATGAGGACGGCACTGCAAGAATCTGACGGCGAACTTTTAGAAAAAATGTTTACTCAAGCTAGTTTATCCAGAAATAACTGGGAGGGGTAATTGTGCATGTGCCATTGATTCAAATTCCAAAATTGTTTCATGCAAAGGGAAGTATCACTCTACCTGGGTCAAAAAGTATTTCCAATCGAGTTTTACTGCTCAGTGCATTGGCACAAGGGACAACTAGATTGCACGGGCTTTTAGACTCAGACGATACCCAGGTCATGTTAAGTGCGCTTCGGAAATTAGGAGTTACGCTTCATGATAATAAAAATATTGAATTGAGTTTAGACGTAGAAGGTTGTAATGGGGTATTTCCAGAAAAAGAAGCAGATTTATTTATGGGGAATGCAGGAACGGCGATTCGTCCCCTAACTGCTGCCTTAAGTGTGATGAGTGGGATATACCATTTGCATGGAGTTCCTCGTATGCATGAGCGACCGATTAGAGACTTGGTTGATGGATTAACAACTATTGGTGCGCAAATTGATTATCTAGGTCAACAGGGTTATCCCCCTTTGCAGATTAAACCTGGTCAGATTTTAACGAACAAACCAGTTCAAGTCCGGGGTGATGTATCGAGTCAGTTTTTAACAGCCCTATTGATGGCATTGCCATTAACCCAGCACTCGAATCCGATTGAAGTTCAGGTAAAAGGTGAGCTTATATCCAAACCCTATATTGAGATTACTTTACGTCTCATGGAAAAATTTGGGATAAAGGTTGAGAATGAGGGTTGGCAACGTTTTATTATTCCGGCACATGAAAAAAAACAAGCTCCTGTTTATGTATCGCCAGGAGAGTTCTGGGTTGAAGGTGACGCATCATCTGCTTCTTATTTTTTGGCAGCAGGGGCATTAGGAGGTGGTCCTCTTAAGATTCACGGGGTGGGTCGAGAAAGTATTCAAGGTGATGTGGCTTTTGCTCAGGCACTATCCATGATGGGAGCCAATATCTCACAAGGACAAAACTGGATTGAAGTCAGAGGTATTGACACTGAGGACTTTAGACTAAAAGCCATTGAACTAGATTGCACCGCAATTCCTGATGCTGCGATGACCTTAGCTGTCTTGGCGCTATTTGCAGATGGTCCATCGACGCTGACTGGGATAGCGAGTTGGAAAGTTAAAGAGACAGATAGGATTGCAGCAATGACCACAGAGCTTAAAAAGTTAGGTGCTCAAGTGATTGCTGGAGACGACTATATCAAAGTCACTCCTCCTGCGACTTGGTTACATCCTAAAGGTGGTATTGACACCTATGACGACCACCGGATGGCGATGTGTTTTTCATTGGCGGCTTTTGGACCTCTGCCAATTCAAATCAATCACCCCGAGTGTGTAACCAAGACTTACCCCAATTATTTTGATGATTTTTTAGGGATTGTTTCCTAAAATGTCTGAAATGAGACTAATTCCGATTATCGCTATTGATGGTCCTACAGCCTCGGGTAAAGGGACAGTTGCGCAAAAGGTTGCTCATAAACTTAAATTCAACTACCTAGATAGTGGGTCACTTTACAGATTAGTCGGCCTAGTGAGTAAAGAGCTTGGAGTTTCCTTTTCTCAAGAAAGTCAACTCTACGATATTGCAAAAAATCTCCCCGTTCACTTTGATGGCGAGAAGATATTTTATAAGAATCAAGATGTTAGCGATTTAATTCGAACGGAAGAGATGGGGCTGCGGGCATCTGCAGTGGGTGCAATTCAGGCGGTTAGGCAAGGGTTATATGATTTTCAGCGTTCATTTTTAACTACTCCTGGGTTGGTCGCAGATGGTCGGGACATGACAACGGTTATTTTTCCAGAAGCGCAGTTAAAGGTATTTTTAACAGCAGATGTGGCAATTCGAGCAGAGCGTAGATATAAACAATTGATTGCCAAAGGTATTTCTGCTAATATATTGGTCTTGACTCAAGATTTAGAAGAACGCGATGCGCGCGATATTGAGCGCACAGCATCTCCTCTTACTCTTGCAACAGGTGCAAAGATGTTGGATACGTCCCATTTGACAGTAGAGCAAGCTGTACGGCAAATACTGGGGTGGTACGAATTAACAGAGTTGTAAGTTTTAAACAGAGTTGTAAAATAGATCTTTTTGTTGAATCCCGGCGCGCCATTTGTTAAGAGTGGTTCTATTAAAAGCGTCTCAATCGAAAGTTTTTTAACCTAACCGTCGGTTATACCGATAAAAAGTGAAATTCATGTCAGAATCTTTTGCAGCCTTATTCGAAGAATCCTTAGCCCGTTCAAATATGAAGACTGGGCAGGTCATCTCCGCTGAAGTGGTCCGTATTGACCATAATTTTGTAGTCGTAAATGCAGGCCTTAAATCAGAAGCATTTATTCCCGTTGAAGAATTCCATAATGACCAGGGTGAAATTGATGTTCAACCTGGTGATTTTGTTTCTGTAGCTATTGATGCTTTAGAAAATGGTTACGGTGACACGATATTGTCTCGTGACAAAGCAAAGCGTCTTGCATCTTGGATGAACCTTGAAAAAGCCTTAGAACAGGGCGAAATCGTAACTGGTTCTGTGACTGGTAAGGTTAAGGGTGGTTTAACTGTAATGGTTAACGGCATCCGTGCTTTCTTACCAGGTTCTTTATTGGATACGCGTCCAATTAAAGATACATCTCCGTTTGAAGGTAAGACCATGGATTTCAAAGTGATCAAGCTTGATCGCAAGAGAAATAACGTTGTCTTGTCACGCCGTGCTGTAGTTGAGGCAAGCCAAGGTGAAGAGCGTAGCAAGTTAATGGAAAACCTAAAAGAAGGTACGGTTGTCCAAGGAATTATTAAGAATATTACTGACTACGGCGCATTCGTAGACTTAGGTGGTATTGATGGTTTGTTACACATTACTGACTTAGCATGGCGTCGTGTTCGTCATCCAAGTGAAGTGTTGACCGTAGGACAAGAAGTGACTGCAAAAATCCTACGTTACGACCAAGATAAAAACCGTGTTTCATTAGGTATTAAACAATTAGGTGATGATCCATGGGTTGGTATTGCACGTCGTTACCCACCAAGTACACGTTTGTTTGGTAAGGTGACTAATTTGACTGACTATGGTGCTTTCGTAGAAATCGAGACAGGTATTGAAGGACTAGTTCACGTTTCTGAAATGGACTGGACTAATAAAAATATTGCTCCAGGAAAAGCGGTTCAATTAGGCTTAGAAGTCGAAGTTATGGTCCTTGATATTGACGAAGATAAACGTCGTATCAGTCTAGGTATGAAGCAATGTAAAACAAATCCATGGGATGAGTTTGCTCGCTTACACAATAAGGGTGATAAATTATCAGGCGCAATTAAATCCATTACTGACTTTGGTGTCTTTATTGGATTAGATGGCGGTATAGATGGTTTGGTTCATTTATCTGACTTATCTTGGCAGGAGTCTGGTGAAGAAGCTGTCAAGAAGTTCAAAAAAGGTGACGAGATTGAAGCAGTTGTTCTTGCCATTGATGTTGAAAAAGAGCGTATTTCTCTTGGTGTCAAACAGCTTTCAGGTGATCCATTTAATAATTTCACTGCGGAAAATGACAAAGGTGCTTTAGTTAAAGGGACCGTGAAGTCAATTGATGCTAAGGGTGCTGTGATTCAGTTGGTTGATGAAGTCGAAGGGTACTTACGTGCTTCTGAAATATCAACAGACCGTGTGGAAGATGCCAGGAATGTTCTCAAAGAAGGTGATAGCATTACTGCGATGATTATTAACGTTGATCGCAAATCGAGAAGTATTAATTTATCGATCAAAGCGAAAGACAGTGCTGATCAGCAAGAAGCCATGACGAAGTTGCAACAAAATGACGCAAGTTCTGGAACTACTAATCTAGGTGCTTTGCTTAAAGCTAAGCTTGATAATCAAGGGTAATGTATAGAATGCCGCTACCTTTGTGTAGCGGTATTCATTTTTTAGGAATTTGTTTTTATGAACCAAAATGACCTAATCACTAGAACATCAGACGACTCTGAGAATTCAATTACTCGCTCAGAGTTAGTTGAACTCTTATCTCAGCAATTTCCGCAATTACTTCCGCGAGATGTTGAGATGGCCGTTAAGACGCTTTTAGATACTATGACAAAGGCGCTGGTAGATGGCAAGCGAATTGAACTTCGAGGTGTTGGAAGTTTTGTTTTGCATCATCGTCCTGCTCGAGTAGGTAGAAATCCAAAATCAGGAGATACGGTACATATACCTGAGAAAAAAGTACCTCATTTTAAGCCTGGTAAAGAATTACGTGAAAGAGTTGATTACAAGGCCTCGGCCAATTCAGTGAAAAATGGCAAGGTGGAATGACCGTTATTTTGCAGTCGATTTGGAGACTCTTGTTAATTGCTACGCGGGTTGTTTTGTTCTTGTTTCTATTTATTATTGCAACCTCTAATTTCCAGACAGTAGAATTACAGTGGTTTCCTGGACAAGTATTTAGTATCTCTGTTGCATTCTTATGCCTAGGGTTTTTCCTTTTGGGGATTCTTTTATCAGGCCTATCCTTTTATAAAACAAGTCGCCGGGCGAAAATCAATGCAGATTGAAAATTTCGCATTGGTGTCATTGCCGATTATGTTCGGATTGGGGTGGCTTGCTTCAACTTGGGATAAAAGGCTTGAGGATGCTGAAGATGAAATTGATCGTGCAAAAAAGCAAAAATCAACATTTCGAGGCTTAAATCTACTTCTCAGTGAGCAACCAGATAAGGCGATCGATGCTTTGGTAGAAGTTGCCCAATTAGATCCAGAAACTGTTGAGCTACATTTTGCCTTAGGGAGCCTATTTCGTCGTCGTGGAGAAACCGAAAGGGCTATCCGAGTTCACCAACACCTTGTCAATCGTACAGATATATCCACTCGCGATAAAGATCATGCCGCTTATGAATTGGGTAGAGATTTTTTAAGAGCAGGGCTATTAGATAGGGCTGAGCTCAGCTTAAACCGAGTTGGTCGTGGAAGATATAGTGAGCAGGCTAAAACTGCTTTATTAGAAATGTATCAAATTGAAAAAGATTGGCAAAAGGCAATCATTTCTGCCAAAGAATTAACGAATTCAAAAGATCAAAATTACCCGCATCAAATTGCACACTTTTATTGTGAGATTACTGTAGAAGCATTACGAAGAAAAGAAATTCAAGCAGCACAAACTGCTGTAAACAAAGCTATAGAAATAGTTCCTGATCATATACGGGGAATTATTTTGCAGGGTGAATTAATGATGGCGATGCAAAGGCCTCAAGAGGCAATCGAGATATGGAAAAAAATTGAGGGGCACCATCCAGCATATTTGCCTTTGATAGCAGATCGATGGATGAAAGCTTATCAAGATTGTGACAATGCTTTCGAAGGGTTGCACATGCTTAAGAAAAACCTGGACCAGCATGCTGGGGGTGAGCTTTTAGAGCAGGTATTTAAATACGTGATCGAGATTGAAGGGCCTGAAATCGCAGAGCAATTGATGGGGGCAGTATTACTGCACACACCAAGTCTGATTGCAATGCAAAAGCGTTTTGAAGCGCAGTACCTCATTGCCCAAAAAGCTCACCAAGAAGAGCGAGCGAGCGATATTAAAGCTTCTTTAGATTTATTAAAGCAAAGAACTAACATACTGGTGAAGTACACCTGTAGTAGTTGTGGATTTAGGGCGAGGCGCTTTTATTGGCAGTGTCCAGGCTGTAATCATTGGGATGTATACTCACCGAAACGGAATGAAGGTTTTTCACCCAACACAACGCCATCGATGTAAGACATACAAAATGTAGAGGAGAATTTTGTGAAAGTGACCATTATTGGAAGTGGATACGTCGGACTGGTCACAGGTGCCTGTTTGGCAGAACTGGGTAATGAAGTATTTTGTCTTGATCTGGATAAAAAAAAGATTGATTTGTTAAATTCGGGTGGCGTACCTATTTATGAGCCAGGTTTAAAAGAAATCATTGAGCGTAATTTTCAAGCTAAGAGAATCCAATTCTCAACGGATATTAAGGCAAGTGTTGATCATGGCGAAATACAATTTATAGCTGTGGGGACTCCTCCAGATGAAGACGGTTCTGCTGATTTGCAATATGTTCTTGCTGCGGCTAAAAACATTGGTCGTTATATGGACGGATCAAAGGTAGTGATTGATAAATCGACTGTGCCTGTTGGCACAGCTCAACGAGTCAAAGAAACCATCTTTCAGGAATTAAAAGACCGTCAATTAGATAACATTAAATTCTCTGTAGTATCTAATCCAGAATTTTTAAAAGAGGGGGCGGCGGTAGAAGACTTTATGCGCCCAGATCGTATTGTTGTGGGAACAGATGACGATGAAAATGGACGTTATGCCAAAGATCTTGTTAGAAAGTTGTATAGCCCATTTAACAGAAACCATGAACGAACTTTTTACATGGATGTAAAGAGCTCTGAGCTCACTAAGTATGCTGCTAATTCTATGTTGGCAACGCGTATTTCCTTTATGAATGAATTGGCAAATTTAGCTGATGTTGTTGGTGCTGATATTGAGTCTGTTAGACAGGGTATCGGCTCTGATTCAAGAATTGGTTATGGATTTCTTTATGCAGGGACGGGTTATGGAGGATCATGTTTTCCGAAAGATGTACAAGCTCTTGCGAAAACCGCCAATGATCACCACTTAGATTTAAAGATATTACGTGCCGTTGAAGATGTTAATGAGGCGCAAAAGAAAATTCTAGTGAATAAAATTTTAAAACAATTTGGGCAAGATTTATCTGGTAAGACCTTTGCATTGTGGGGTTTAGCGTTTAAGCCAAATACTGATGATATGAGAGAGGCTCCAAGCCGGATTATTATTAATGAGTTAGTTCATCGTGGCGCAAGTATTGTGGCCCATGACCCTGTAGCAACTCAAGAAGCTTTGCATGCGTTAGCTCAAGATTTTAAAGGGACCCCTGAATTATTAGGGCGGGTAAGGACCGTTGATAATCCAATGAAAGCAGTAGTAGGAGCGGATGCTTTAATTATTGTTACAGAATGGAAAGCATTTCGCAGTCCTAACTTTGAGACGCTCAAGGCGCAGATGAAAAACCCCATCATCTTTGATGGAAGAAACTTATATGACCCGACAGCACTTTCAGAGTTAGGCTTTGTTTATCATGGTATTGGTCGACATAACTAAACTCGAATTACAATCTATTGATGGTAAATACAAATCCGGCCCCTATGATCAAGCTTGAAGAGTCTGATGTCATTGCATTTAAAAAAGTGCAAATTCTTGTGGTGGGTGATGTAATGTTGGATCGTTACTGGTTTGGCGATACTGATAGGATATCTCCAGAGGCTCCCGTTCCTGTGGTTCAGATACAAAGAATGGAAGAGCGACTAGGGGGTGCTGCTAACGTCTCGCGTAATGGAGCGTCATTAGGTGCGAATATCAGTATTCTGGGCCTGATTGGTGATGATGAGCCTGGTAAAACACTCAATCACATGTTATCGGGTCTTGGGATTTCTAGTCATTTACAAGTAGATGCCTCGGTTCCAACCATAGTTAAACTCCGTGTTATTGCAAGACAACAGCAATTAATCCGATTGGACTTTGAGCAAGAGCCCACTAAAGATGCGCTTTTATCTAAGTTGGCTATTTTTGAGTCAGAGTTACCTAAAGCCCAGACTGTTATCTTGTCGGATTATGGTAAAGGGGCTCTTAAGCATATTCATCAAATGATTGAGAAGGCGCGTGCGGCCAATAAAATGGTATTGGTTGATCCTAAGGGTTCTGATTTTAATAAATACCGTGGAGCCACCGCTATTACCCCCAATAGAAGTGAATTAAGACAGGTGATTGGTCCGTGGTCAAATGAAGTTGATTTGACACAAAAGGCTCAAAACTTAAGAGAAGATTTAGGCTTAGAGGCACTTCTTCTGACTCGATCTGAAGAGGGAATGACTTTATTTAGAAAAAATGAAGTTACTCATGTTTCTGCTCAGGCGCGAGAGGTCTTTGATGTATCTGGCGCTGGTGACACTGTGATTAGTGCTTTAGCGGTAGCTTTAACGGCGGGTTGGGATTGGCACAAAGCGATGTGTCTTGCTAACCGTGCGGGTGGGATTGTGGTTGGCAAGTTAGGTACTGCGACTGTATCTTGGGAGGAACTATTATGAGATACATTGTGACAGGTGCAGCAGGGTTTATTGGATCGAATTTAGTTGAAGCGCTTAATCAGCGTGGAGTTACCGACATTATTGTTGTTGACGAGTTGATTCCAGCGATGAAGTATCGCAATTTAGCAGACCTTGATATTGCAGATTATGTCGATAAAAGCGAATTCTTAGACAGCTTAGAAGCGGGTCGTTTTGGCAAGATTGATGGGGTGTTGCATCAAGGTGCTTGTTCTGACACGATGGAATCTAATGGGAAGATGATGATGGAAAACAACTTCCGTTACACCTTACGTCTATTAGATTTATGTCAATCTCAAAAAATTCCTCTTTTATACGCTTCATCAGCAGCAACATATGGTGGATCGGGCTCCTTTATAGAAGCCCGCCAATTTGAGAAGCCTCTTAATGTTTATGGTTATTCAAAATTTCTATTTGATCAAGTATTGCGACGTCGATTACTTGAAAAGTCATTGAGTTCTCAAGTAGTTGGGTTTAGGTATTTTAACGTTTACGGTCCAAGAGAATCTCATAAAGGCCGAATGGCTTCTGTGGCATTTCATCATTTTCACGAGTACACCAAGAATGGTGTGGTTAAGTTATTTGGATCGCACGATGGTTATGAAGCTGGAGAGCAATCGAGAGATTTTGTTTCTGTATCAGATGTGGTTAAAGTTAACTTATTCTTTTTAGATCATCCAGAAAAAAGTGGTATTTTTAATTTAGGAACGGGTAGAGCGCAACCGTTTAATGACATCGCAAAAACTGTAGTTAATAGCTTAGAAAAAAATAAATCAGGAAATGATTTTAGTGAACAATCTCTTGAAAATTTAGTCAAGAATAAAAAAATTCAGTACATTGATTTTCCGGATGACTTAAAGGGTAAATATCAATCATTTACAGAAGCAAGCTTAGAGCATTTACGGCACGCTGGATATCAACAAGACTTCTTATCGGTTGAGCAGGGTGTGGGCCAATACATTACTTGGCTATCAGCTAATGCTGATTATCTTGCAGCGCCGCTTTAAATTCATTTAGCTGTCAACGGATTCTAATTACTCTCGTTAGATCATTCCCAAGGCATTTGTTTTGGGAAACTAACTTAGGAGAAATTATGGATTTATGTCACATCAAAAATCAATTATGGCGCTTTAAAAAAAGCTTAATTACTGCAGCAATGATGACCTCGATGTTGTTAGGTGGGTACGCCTATGCTATAGACATTAACACGGCTACTCAAGAGACCTTAGAAGCAGTTAAGGGTGTAGGGCCAACTCGTGCCAAGGCAATTATCGCTGAACGTGACAAGGGTGGAAGTTTTCAAAGTATTGATGATTTAAGTCAACGCGTTAAAGGGATTGGTCAAAAGACAATTACTAAAATGCAAGAATCAGGGTTGAATTTCGAAGGGCGTTCTGCGCCTAAAAGTAGCAAAACTTCAAGGACGCGTCAATCTCAGTAGGGTGATGAAGTACAGTGGGCCTTCAATAGAACTCCAGTTAAAGAAGTATTCTAGAAGGCAAAGAAAGCCAAGAGGCTCTTATGATATTAAGGTCAAATTAAAACCTTAAAAAGAGTAAGTTATTAAAAATTGTGCGGAATAGATATAGCTGATTAAAATAAGCTGTCTATTCCGTTTTTTTATGAGCATTGCAATTAGGGGGACTTCATATGTCAACTTCTCAAGTGTTTTATCCAACGATTGCAGATATTGTTGGTAATACCCCTTTAATTAGGTTACAGCGTATTCCAGGAGAAGGGAATGACATTAGAAATAATGTCATTCTTGGAAAAATGGAAGGGAATAATCCTGCGGGTTCAGTTAAAGATCGCCCAGCGTTATCTATGTTTAGAAGAGCACAAGAACGTGGTGATATTAAACCTGGGGATACTTTAATTGAAGCAACAAGTGGTAATACAGGAATTGCCTTGGCAATGGCTGCGGCTGTTTTAGGTTATAAGATGGTTTTAGTGATGCCAGAAAATCAAAGTATAGAAAGACGTCAAAGTATGACAGCATATGGTGCTGAATTGATGTTGACTCCTGCTAAAGGTGGAATGGAATATGCAAGGGATTTTGCGGAGCAGTTACAGCGTGAGGGGCGCGGGATCATTCTTGACCAATTTGCAAATGAGGATAATCCGCTAGCTCATTACCAAGGTACTGGTCCTGAGATTTGGAGAGATACGCATGGTCAAATTACGCACTTTATTTCATCGATGGGTACGACTGGAACAATTACTGGAGTTTCTACTTTTCTGAAAGAGCAAAATCCCATTATTCAAGTGGTAGGGGTGCAACCCCAGGATGGTTCGCAAATTCCAGGAATTAGAAAGTGGGCGCCAGAATATTTACCTAAAATATATAACCCTACAAAAGTTGATGTTCTTGAATATGTATCTCAAGCTGAATCAGAAGAAATGTGTCGCAGGCTTGCTCAAGAAGAAGGTATATTTTGCGGGATATCAGCTGCTGGGGCTTTAGTGGTTGCTTTGCGGGTTGCCGAACGAATCGAAAATGCAACCATTGTATTTATTGTGTGTGACCGTGGTGACCGCTATCTTTCAACTGGCGTTTTCCCTGCTTAACGGCTTCTTTTTTTGTCGTTTGATGCAGGTTATTTTTTACACTTTGTGCAAGAGCGCTTCCAAATTCTGTCACAGCTTGTGCATAAAAGAAACTGCGATTGTATTGTGTAATAACCTCAAAGTTTTTTAAGCCAACAAGATAACTTGTTTGTATTTCCCCCTTAGGGTCTATGCGTGGCAAGTCCACAATAAGTGCTGGTGTATCTGAGTTTAAAGGACTGGGCCATTCATCGATGATACGTTCATTTTTTAATTGGCCAAGACTTAACTTCGGAGCAGGATCGCCATCTGCTAATTGCTGAGTAATTTTTAAAGATTGTTGTTGATTATTGATGGGTAGTTCAATCGGCTCATCTTTTTTCCAACCATGGGCAACTAAAAAATTAGCCACGCTTAAGATAGCATCTTGGGGGTTATTGCGAAGATCGATTTTCCCATCACCATCACCATCTTTTGCAAATTTTAAAATAGAACTTGGCATAAATTGTGGCATTCCAATAGCGCCAGCAAAAGAACCCAACTGATTTAAACATAATCCAAAGGAAGAACTATTAGCGTTGTTCTTATTCCAACAATACACAATCAAATCCTTTAATTGGTTTTTAAATAAAGTTTCTCTTGAGGTCTTGTTTGATGCGGGTGGGTAATCAAAGGCTAATGTAGTGAGAGAATCGCGTACTGAAAAATCACCCATATATGAGCCATAAATAGTTTCAATTCCCAAAATGCTAACAATGATCTCCACGGGAACTCCTGTTTCTAGTTGCGTTTTTTCAAGGAAGTTTTGGTGGGTACGCCAAAATTTTTCACCAGCAATGAGTCGTTTAGATGACATCACATTTGCTAAGTAACTTGTCCAATTTTTAGGTAAAACCTTCCCATGGGGATCGGGTGCTATGTATTTTTTCACTTTCACATTAGGCTTCATATTGCTAAATGATGGTTGAAGTGTATCGAATGGAATGTTTTCCGATATTGCGGTGGTTAATAAAAACAGCTGTAGTTTTTGTTGAAAATCAGAGTTTTTAAAGCTGAGGTTATTCTGATTTTCTGAGGCAGTTTGATCTACCAATCGGTCTTGGTCACTTAGAGTTTCTAGAGAATAAGATAGGGGCGTAAGAAAAAGGCCTAAAAGAAAAATATCTAAAAGGCAAATTTTAGCGAGACTACTTTTTTGAAGAACTGATGGCATCACTTATATTTTTATTAGAAATGGAGAATTAGGTAATAATAAGATGATTCAATCAAAATATGATATTTAAAAACAATAATGTCGACTGGATTTATAAATCACCCTGACTTTTTACTTCACGAAATGGGTCTTCATCATCCCGAATCTCCTGATAGATTAAGGGTTATTGAGGATCAATTGATATTAAGTCGATTAGATCAGTTTCTGGTTAGGTTAGAGCCTAGCCTAGCCTCTGAGGAACAGCTTGAATTAGTTCATAGTCCTGAAATGATAGCGCTCCTGAGAGACCATCAGCCCAGCTCAGGATACTTTGAGATTGATGGCGATACATACATGAACCCCAATTCTTACCAAACTGCTTTAAGGGCAGCAGGTTCTGGAATAACAGCTGTTGACGCAGTGATGTCGGGTCATGTCAACAATGTATTTTGTGCGGTTAGGCCCCCAGGGCATCATGCAGAGCCTAATAGGTCAATGGGTTTTTGTTTATTTAACAATATGGCTATAGCAGCTAGATATGCTTTAGAGAAATACAAGTTAAACCGAATTGCCTTAATTGACTTTGATGTACACCATGGTAATGGGACAGAGAAAGCGTTTGAGTATGATCCTCAGGTTTTGATGTGCGGGATATATCAGCACCCTTTTTATCCCTACTCGGGTGGACAGGAACATGACAATATGATCAATATTCCGGTCCCTGCATATACTAATGGCGTAAAAATTCGAGACATTATAAAAAATAAATGGTTACCAAAGTTACATGACTTTCAACCGGAATTTATATTTATTTCAGCAGGTTTTGATGCTCATAAAGAGGATGATTTGGGTCAACTGGGGTTGGTTGAAGCTGACTATATTTGGATTACCGAGCAAATCATGAATGTAGCTGCTTTGTATGCGCAGGGCAGAATTGTAAGTTGTTTAGAAGGTGGGTATAACTTGTCGGCTTTAGCAAGAAGTGTTGCCGCCCATATTAAAACTTTAGCGTCAATTTAAGAGGACTAAACCATTTATAGGCCATGGTTTTTAATTATTGATTAAAGAGTTCAGGGTTGGGATCTTCATTTCAGATAAAATTGAGTATGAAAGAATTCAAGACACACATGAATGGTAGAAATGAATAGTAGAAATATAAGGAAGAATGCATGAAAATCTTAGTAGCCGTAAAGCGCGTCATTGATTACAACGTCAAAGTTAGAGTAAAAGCTGACCAAACAGGTGTTGAGACTGCCAATGTCAAAATGAGTATGAATCCCTTTGACGAAATTGCAGTTGAAGAGGCGGTTCGACTGAAGGAGGCTGGTATTGCAACGGAAGTGATTGCCGTTTCAGTTGGCGTGGCCCAATGTCAAGAAACTTTAAGGACTGCAATGGCGATTGGTGCAGATCGAGGTATTTTAATTGAGACGAATGAAGAAATTCAGCCTTTGGCAGTTGCTAAAATTTTGAAGGCGCTTATTGATAAAGAACAGCCGGTACTCGTTATTTTGGGTAAGCAAGCGATTGACGATGATAGTAATCAAACAGGACAAATGCTTGCGGCGTTAGCAAATATGTCCCAGGCAACATTTGCTTCAAAAGTAGTGATTGCAGATGGGCATGCGCAAGTGACTCGGGAAGTTGACGGCGGTTTAGAAACAATTGAAGTAACACTTCCCGCAGTCATTACTTCGGACCTTCGATTAAATGAACCCCGATACGTCACTTTGCCTAATATTATGAAGGCTAAGAAAAAGACATTAGATACCATCAAGCCTGAAGATTTAGGGGTTGATATTAGCCCTAGGATTAAAACGTTAAAAGTTGAAGAGCCTCCTAAGAGAAGTGCTGGTGTAATGGTTGCTGATGTTAAAGCATTAGTTGATAAATTAAAAAATGAAGCGAAGGTGATATAAAAATGACAGCTCTTGTTATAGCAGAACACGATAATTTATCGCTTAAGCCTTCTACTTTAAATACTGTTACTGCAGCGATGCAACTCAGTAGTGATGTACATATTTTAGTGGTGGGATCTAATGCACAAGCAGTTGCCCAAGCAGCAGCAAAGATTTCTGGTGTGGGTAAAGTCATTCATGCTGATGCGCCGCAATATGCTGATCAACTGGTAGAAAATATTGCGGCCCAGATCTTGGTGTTGGCTCCACAATACAGTCATATTCTTGCACCTTCAACTGCTGGTGGAAAGAATGTCTTGCCGCGGGTTGCTGCTCTGTTGGATGTTTCTCAAATTTCTGACATCACGAGAGTTATCTCACAAGACACGTTTGAGCGTCCAATATATGCCGGCAATGCAATTGCAACTGTGCAATCGACAGATGCGATTAAAGTGATTACTGTTAGAACAACTGGATTTGATGCAGCGAGTGCGCAGGATGGTAATGCAGCGATTGAAGTAATAGCAGCAGTTTCTGATCAAGGTAAATCAGTATTTAAGGGTAGAGAGTTAACAAAATCTGACCGACCTGAATTAACAGCTGCAAAGATAATAGTATCGGGTGGGCGTGGACTAGGTTCTGCTGAAAAGTATCATGAGGTGATGGAACCCTTAGCTGACAAGATGGGTGCAGCACTTGGAGCCTCTAGGGCTGCTGTTGATGCGGGTTATGTTCCGAATGATTATCAAGTCGGTCAAACTGGCAAAATTGTTGCTCCAACACTCTACGTTGCAATAGGAATTTCCGGAGCCATACAACATTTAGCAGGAATGAAGGATTCAAAAGTCATTGTGGCAATTAATAAAGATCCTGAAGCCCCTATTTTTAGTGTTGCTGACTATGGGTTAGCTGCAGACTTATTTGAGGCTGTTCCAGAATTAATTAAAGAGTTAGGTTAATTTTTTATGTACGCAGCTCCAGTTAAAGAAATTTTATTTGTCATGAAGCATTTGGCGAATATAGAAGGCATTTTATCTTATCCACAATTTCAAGAAGCTGGCGTTGATCTAGAAACTGCTGAGGCAATTCTAGAAGAAGCAGCCAAATTAAATCAAGAGGTGATCGCTCCGATTAATTGGCCTGGAGATCAAACGCCAAGTCGGTTAAATGATGGCATTGTCACCACTTCACCAGGGTTTAAAGATGCTTATCAGCAATATATTGCGGGTGGTTGGCAAGGTGTGATTCATCCCCAAGAATACGGTGGTCAAGGATTGCCGCGAGTCATTTCTACAGCATGTCAAGAAATGGTTAATTCAGCGAGTCTATCTTTTGCACTTTGTCCTTTACTCACGGATGGGGCCATTGAAGCATTACTCACGGCTGCGAGTGATGAAGTCAAAGAAAAGTATTTGCCAAAGATGATTTCTGGGCAATGGACAGGGACGATGAATCTGACAGAACCTCAAGCAGGTTCTGATTTAGCGCTTGTTCGTTCCAAGGCATTACCTCAAGCTGATGGCACTTACAAAGTATTTGGTACAAAAATTTACATTACCTATGGCGAGCATGATTTTACAGAAAATATTATTCATTTGGTCTTAGCAAGAACGCCAGATGCGCCAGAAGGGGTTAAAGGGATATCACTTTTTGTTGTGCCTAAATTTTTAGTGAGTGATTCTGGAGAACTAAAGGAACGTAATGATGTTCATTGTGTTTCCATTGAACATAAATTGGGTATTAAAGCGAGTCCTACTGCAGTATTGCAATTTGGTGATCAAGGCGGTGCGATTGGGTATCTTGTTGGTCAAGAAAATCGCGGCTTAGAGTATATGTTTGTGATGATGAATGCGGCACGATTCGCAGTCGGTATGCAGGGGATCGCGATTTCAGAAAGAGCTTATCAACAAGCGGTAACTTACGCAAAAGACCGAGTTCAAGGTAAGGACTTAGAAGGTTCTGCCCAAGCTGTTTCTATTATTCATCATCCTGATGTAAAAAAAATGTTGATGACAATGCGTACTCAAATTGAAGGAGCAAGAAGCTTAGCTTATGTCGCTGCATCGCATTGTGATTTATCAGAACTTTCGCAAGATGAAAAAGAGCGTCAAATGCATCATGGTATTTATGAATTCCTAGTTCCGATTGTCAAGGGGTACTCGACTGAAATGGGTGTTGAATTAGCGAGTTTAGGTGTTCAGGTTCATGGTGGAATGGGGTTTATCGAAGAAACTGGAGCGGCTCAGCATTATCGTGATGCTCGAATTTTGCCAATTTATGAAGGTACAACCGCGATACAGGCTAATGATTTAATTGGCCGAAAGACATTAAAAGATGGGGGTCGTGTTGCTAAGGTATTAGCGCAGATGATTTTAGATACAGAAAAAGAATTATCCCAACTCAATACTGAGGTTGCAAAAGTAATGCAACGCAGATTAAAAGAAGCGAGAGAAGGTTTTGAAGCAGTTGTTGAATATATTCTTACCAATACCAAGGGACATATTAAAGACGTCTTTGCAGGCAGCACTACTTACCTCAAATTATGTGGCATTACCTTATCGGGGTGGCAAATGGCTAGAGCTATTTTAGCTATCGAGAAAATTAAGGCAGAGGATGAGGGTTTTGCACAAGCAAAGATTGCCACAGCACATTTCTTTGCAGCCCATTTATTGGTGATGGTTCCGGCTTTAGCTAATGCAATACTTGAAGGTGGTCAAGCCACTAATGCACTTAACATAGAGCATTTCTAGGAAAGCGTCACATTGTTTTATAAACCGGTTGAGCTTATTGCGATATTTTTCTAGAAGCTTCTATTTGGATCGTGAAGTATTGCTCAAAGGCAATCGCTAGGCCGGACATTAAAACAAATGCCCCAATTAAAAGAGCGCAGATCACGCAAAGAATGACTAACCAACCAGATTGACTATGTGCCGTGCTTGATTGATTAAATTGTTTATCCCAGAGTTCATCGGGTCTGAGGCCAAACGCTAAAGTTGCTAGCCAACTTGCCAATAAAGACATATAGCCTAGGGCGGTAGTAATCCAACCTAAAAGTGATTCTTTATCTGTTGCGATTAATTCAGACCAACCCCAGAGACCAAGACCTAGGGAAAAAATTTGGACATAAAACCAAACTGATGAAAAACCCTTAAGGTAAAGCCAGTGTAGGCCAGTACCTGGCAAAAAAAGACTCAAAATACAAGTTACTAACTTAGATTTAAAAAATGTCGTCATGGGCTTCATGATACTTGAGCAGGCTCATTTGGGTTGGCATGAGGATTTTAAGGGGCGCTGCGTCTACCAAAAACAAGTACATCTCCCATTCTGCCAAGAATGAGTAGTTCGTTTTGATTTACTTTAATATTTTTATAATCTCGGAGTTGGTTGAGAAAATCTTGTTCTAACTCCATTTGATAGGCATTAACACACATTTTCCTGGTGCTAGCTACAGGACCAATGATGATGCCTTTTGGGTCATCGGTTGCGCTTGCGGTAAAGTTGTTGCATCCAGAATACCCTGAAACCCGTTGTGAGATTTGTTCAAATTTGATGGTGATAGGTTCGCCATTATCACCATGTGGAACCTTTCTTAGTCTAACTTCCCCGTTCGTTTGGCTTGGGGGTAGATTCCAGCGAAGAAGCTCCCAGCGCCCATCTATATTGGTGAGTGGGGGGCTAGAGCAGGCAGTGCAATTCGGCAAGACACCGCAACTCGTCAAGAGGCCAAAAAGACCCAATAGCATGAAGCTGAGTGCGAAAAAGGCGATAAACTTTGAAAAAACTAGATTTGTATTTGTCTTCATAGGGTTTTTTGGGATAAAATAGTAGGTTCTTCAGGATTGATTAAATTTATATTTTGCCAAAAGGATATCAACTGATGGTGAATAAGCTAAATTTTTTAATCTGATCTGCTTTGATTATTTAACTAGAATTTAAGGAATATTTTATGGTCGTCATTCGACTTGCTCGTGGTGGTTCAAAAAAACGTCCGTTCTACAGTATTGTAGCTACAGATAAGCGTAATCGTCGTGACTCTAATTTTATAGAGCGTCTTGGATATTACAATCCTCGCGCGGTATCTAATGAGCAGGCCATGCGCATTGCTCAAGACCGTTTAACTTACTGGTCTGGTGTTGGTGCAGAGCTATCTCCTACAGTAAAACGTTTGATTAAAGCACACGCAGCTAAATAATTTAAATCTGGGTTGTTCCTTGTTTGTTCAACTCAGAGTTTTAGTTATCACGGCCAGATAGGGAGAAATATCATATGACTACTCCCTCAAAAATAATTTCTCAAGAGTTAAGTTCAAAAAAGTTGAGTTCAAAAGAGTTAAGTCCAACGAACTTAATTCCCAATGATTTAATTGAATTAGGGACTGTGGTTGATGCGCAGGGTGTTAAAGGGCATGTCAAAATTCGTCCTTTTTCTAATGAGCCTATAGCCTTATTGAATGCGCAAACCATTTGGCTGAAAAAAAATGAACATTCGGATTTAAAATCATTTCAGGTTCTCAGCGCTCGTCTACATATAGGTAACATTATTATGGAGTTAGAGGGTTTAAATGACAGGGATTTAGCTTTAGCATTTAAATCCTATGCCGTATTAATGAGTCGAGAAGCTTTCCCAAAAACCGATAAAGATGAATATTACTGGCTAGATTTGATTGGAATTCCGGTCGAAAATACGAATGGTGAGTTGTTAGGCAAAGTGATTGAAATGCTCGATAACAGCGTGCAGTCAGTGATTTTGATCGAAAATGACGTAAAAAAACAACATCTTATTCCTTTTATTAAAGAGTACGTGATTGAAGTTGATATGGTCAATAAGAAACCATCACGAATCCTCGTTGATTGGCAGTTAGATTGGTAAGTTATTCAAAATAAGCTTCTATGATGCGATTTGATACGATCACTATTTTTCCAGAAATGTTCTCTGCCTTAACTGAGTTCGGTGTGACTAGTCGCGCATTGAAGATGCAAAAGGCGCAGTTGAGCTTATGGAATCCTCGGGACTATACGACGGATACTAGGCGAACTGTAGATGATAGAGCTTATGGCGGAGGTCCTGGGATGGTTATGATGGTTCCTCCTCTGGAGGGTGCCTTAGATGCCATTAAACAAGACGTTGCTGTACATCACTTGATTGCTGGTCCAACTATTTTGTTATCTCCCCAAGGCCGGCTATTAAATCAGGCACTTGTTGATGAATTAGGTGGGCATTCTCAAATAACTTTGGTATGCGGGCGTTATGAGGCCGTGGATCAGCGTTTTATTGAGCGACGGGTAGATTTTGAATTAAGTTTGGGTGATTTTGTCGTCTCAGGTGGAGAAATTCCTGCAATGATGCTGATGGATTCATTAATTAGGCAGATTCCTGGGGTATTAGGGGATGAGCAGTCAGCGGAGCAAGATAGCTTCAAAAATGGACTTTTAGACTGTCCTCATTACACAAGACCTGAAAATTATGAAAATTTTTTCGTACCAGACGTGCTTTTAGGCGGACATCATGCGAAAATAACAGACTGGCGTAGACAACAAGCATTAATGGCTACCCAAACACGTCGACCCGATTTAATTGAAAAGGCTAGGCGGAATCAGTGGTTAAGTCCTTCTGATGAGGAGTTTTTAAGAGAATTTGAAGAAAATTCGGTCAAGAACAAATTGTCATAAAGTTTAACTTTTTTTAATCGTATCCTCTTTTGGGTCCTTTTAATTCGTAAATAATTACTAATTAAAGTGGGATACAACGCCAAAAAGATACTATAGGAGTGTGTATAGATGAATCTCATCGAAAAGATTGAGCAAGAAGAAATTGCTCGTTTAACAGCAAACAAAGTAGTTCCTGTGTTTGCTCCTGGCGATACTTTAGTAGTTAACGTTAACGTTGTTGAGGGAACTCGTAAAAGGGTTCAGGCCTTTGAGGGCGTTGTGATTGCTAAACGTAATCGTGGATTAAATTCAAGTTTTATCGTTCGTAAAATTTCCTCTGGTGAGGGTGTTGAGCGTACTTTCCAAACTTACTCCCCATTAATTGCAAGCATTGAAGTTAAAAGACGTGGCGACGTACGTCGTGCGAAGCTTTATTACTTGCGTGAACGTTCTGGTAAATCAGCAAGGATTAAAGAAAAATTACCTTCAAGAGCAAAAGTAGCAAAAGCTCAGGCGGTTGCTGAATAATTTCCAACTGGAATGTATTCGAACAAGGCAGCCACGGCTGCCTTTTTTATTACATATAATGAATTATGGCAAGACATATCCCCTACAACAATCCGGAATTAGCGCCTGTTAAAGAGGCATCATTGCAAGGTGCGGCTATATCAATGGAAGCTTTAGGAATTGAGGCTTTAAGAATTCGTTTTAAGGATAAAAAAGCTTGGGCTCCTGAATTAACAGATGAGTCGAAATTAATTTTATCTAGAGTTGCTAATGAAGCTGGCACAGGTGTTCCTTTAAAACAAGCTGCTGTTTTAATTCCGCTAGTGAAAGAGGGGGGCAGTTTAAAAATATTGCTGACTCAAAGAGCGGCACATTTAAATGATCATCCTGGTCAAATCAGCTTTCCTGGAGGAAGGCATGAAAAAACGGATGGTACATTAATAGCTACTGCGCTACGTGAAGCAGAGGAAGAGATTGGTTTAGACAAAAGCTTTGTAGAATTACTGGGCGAATTGCCAGATTATTTTACGGTGACTGGATACCGTGTCACCCCAGTGGTCGGAATTATTCATGAATTACCGGCGCTCACGATTGATGCCAATGAAGTAGCCGGTATTTTTCAGGTGCCATTAGAATTTCTGATGAACCCTGCTATTCATGAGTTACGTGAAATAAAAGGTCCCGATACTTATCGCACATTTTATGCAATGCCTTATGATGAATATTTCATTTGGGGTGCGACAGCAGGGATGCTGCGTAATCTTTATCACTTTCTTAGTGCGGAATAACTTAATTCAATGACCTTTTTCTCAGTACTTTTAGCCCTGCTTGCAGAACAGTTTTTTCCTGTTGAGAAGACGCATTGGATTCGAAGACTAACTGCACATTGGATTACAAAAGTTGTTAACTACTGTGATACAGGGGAGCAAGGATCTGCAAAGGTTGCGATATTTTTACTTTTATTTCCGCCGGTATTTTTTGTTCTTCTCGTCCATCTGTGGTTGATTTATCAATACCCTTTATTTGCTTTGTTCTGGAATGTATTGATTGTGTATTGGTTTTTAGGATTTAGGCAGTTTAGTCATCCTTACACGCTCATTCAAAAAAATTTAGAAGATCGTCAGATTGATGTCGCGAGAAAAGAATTAGGTGATTGGGTTGGATTGAGTTTGAATACTGAAACTATGACAGAGACTGAGGTGGTTAGGCATACCTTAGAGCGAGGAATTCTTGCAGTTCACTCTAATGTATTTGGTGTATTTTTTTGGTTTTTATTGCCTATTGGTCCGGCTGGAGTAGTTCTGTATCGTTTGACGCTGATGGCTGAAGAGCAATGGCGTTTTGAAACTGCAAGTCCGGTACTAAGACAGACCATTAAAAAAGTAAGATACATCATGGACTGGGTTCCTACCCGCTTAACTGCAGCGGGGTTTGCAATTGTTGGTAACTTTGAGCAGGCTGCTTATGCATGGCGTTTTCATCAGAAAAAATGGGCTACGCAGTCAGAGGCTATATTAATTGGAACGGGTGGTGGGGCATTGGGTGTGAGGCTTGGATCTCCTTTAGCGGAGCTTGATAGCCGTCAAGCAATGCAACTTGCTGAAAATGGTGACAGGCCAGTACAAGAATTCGGTGCAGAACCCATGAGAGAGCACTTAGTTTATGGAGCTAGCTTAGTATGGCGGGCGATTGTTTTATGGATGATCTTATTGGCAATGTTAACGGTCGCCGTTTGGATTGGTCCTTTATAGCAGGCAGATAGCTGATCAAGCTAAGTCTTATGGCCTTGGGATTGAATAGTAGCATTGCGTGTTTCGTGTATTAATTGAGAAAACAATTTCAGTCTTTCGGGATGAATCTCACCTTTGACTACAGCGTCATTAATGGCGCAGTCGGGCTCGTGCTGGTGGGTGCAATTATTAAAACGACATTTCCCGAGATGGGGCCTGAACTCAATAAAGGCGTGTTGTAGTTCACTTTCTGATAAGTGGGCTAAACCAAATTCCTGGAATCCTGGGGAATCAATTAATGCCCCAAGAGTATTATTTTTCATCCCCCATGAGGGCAGGTCGTAATAACGACAGGCTGTCGTTGTATGCTTGCCGGTATCGAGCTTCGTGGAATGCTCTCTTGTTTGGGCTAGAGCATTGGGAACCCAACGATTAAGTAAAGTTGATTTACCCATTCCCGACTGGCCCACGAGTACCGATACTTTTCCAGCTAAAACAGGTTCAAGTGCAATTAAAGAGTCAGGATCTTGCTTAGCTGAAATTTCATGAATAGGTATTCCAAGACTGGCATAGGGCCTGAGCATATCTTGGGCTCTTTGCAAATGATCTTTTAGGTCACACTTATTGAGTAATAGACGGAGTTCAATATCTTCATGGGCGGCAACGATAGAAGCTCTTCCCAATAAATCAGGTGAGAAAGCTGGCTCAGTTGCAATGACAAGCAAGATTTGATCGACATTGGCAGCAATAGATTTAGATCTAAATGCATCTGAGCGAAAGACCAAGTTTTTACGCGATTCTATTTCATCTAAAACCACTTGATGATTGGATGTCATCGTGACTTTGATAAAGTCTCCTACAGCACCTTCATTTTTTTTGGCGCGTGAACTTACTTCAAATAAATGATCAGGGGAGGGGTGCTTGGGATCAGTCGGTCGTGCCAAATAATTTCTGCCGTAGGAGGCTATTAAAAGAGCGCGGAAGGACTGATTTTCCAAGCCTAGCCTTTGTGATTGAGGTAGATCATGTTAGAGATTGCAAATGTGCAATTCGGATAGGTGCAGGCGGATGTGAATCATAAAACGCGGAATAAAGATGATCTGGTGTCAGGGTTGCTGCATTATCTTGATACAGTTTTAAGAGGGCAGAAACCATATCATCTGCATTTGTTTTTTCTGCTGCAAATGCGTCGGCTTCAAACTCATGTTTTCTGGATAAAAGACTACTAAGTGGTGTGATGAAAAATGTAAAGACAGGTAGCGCTAGTGAGAACAAAGCCAAGGCTAGACCTCCTGGTTTGCCGTCAATTGGAGGAGTAACACCAAGTCCCTCATAAAACCACATTTGGTTTGTTAGCCAACCTAAGAGGGCGAACCCAGCAAGACTAATTGCGAAGGTGAGAAATAACCTTTTTTTAATATGATTTTTTTTGAAGTGTCCTAGTTCATGAGCTAGGACTGCTTCAATTTCAGAGGGTGATAACTTTTCAATTAGAGTGTCAAAGAAGACGATTCTTTTTGATTTACCAATGCCGGTGAAATACGCATTACCATGAGCACTTCGCTTGCTCCCATCCATCACAAATAAGCCTTTACTGACAAATCCACAACGATCTAGGAGGGTTTGGATTTTATCCTTGAGTGCACCTTCTTCAAGGGGCTTAAATTTATTGAATAATGGGGCGATAAAAGTGGGCCCCACCCAAGTAGCTAAAAGAATAAATCCCATTAAAAAGGCCCAGGCATATCCCCACCAATAAACGCCAGCGCGATCCATGAGAGTAAGGATGACCCATAAAAGTGGCGTGCCAATGACAACACTGAGTGCAGTTCCTTTAAGAAAATCAATCCAAAAAGTTTTCACATCCATACGATTAAAGCTGAATTGTTCCTCAAGTTTAAATTGTCTGTACCAGGAAAATGGCAAGTCTAAAACACTTGAAATGATCATGAGTGACATGAGAAGTGCCACTTGTTGCCAAACGCCAGCTGATATGTAGCCTAATAATTCAAGGTGTAGCAGGTTTAATAGGCCCAGTAAAGTTAACGACAATAAGACGACTTTTGAAAAAATAATTTCCCAAAATCCGAGCCCGAGCTTAGCTAGGGTGTAGTCGGCTGCCTTTTGGTGATCTTCTAATGCGATCTTGCTTGAAAACTCTGCGGGGACCGCATAGCGATGTAAAACAACTGATTTAGACTGTCTGTTTGCTAAGAAAAGTTCAGTAAAAAGACTAAAGAATAAAAAAGCGAGGAAAATGTATGTAAATGTCATGTAGGAATTATAGGAGCAAGAAAAATTTTGAACTCAGAACTTAAGAAAAATCGTCTCGTTTGGTTAGATATGGAGATGAGTGGCCTTGATCCCGAAAAAGAAAGAATATTAGAAATTGCCCTTGTGGTTACAAATGGTGATCTTGAAATTATAGAGCATGGGCCGGTTGTCGTCATCCATCAGGAGGATGCCTTGCTCGGTGCTATGGATTCTTGGAATCAGGGGACGCATAGTAAATCCGGTCTCATTGATAAGGTGAAAGCATCGACGATTAATGAAGCTCAAGCTGAAGCTATTTACCTGGACTTTTTAAAGAAACATTTGAAGCCTGGTGAATCACCGATGTGTGGCAACACAATCCATCAGGACAGAAGATTTATGGCCAAGTATTTACCTCGATTAGAGGTTTATTTTCATTATCGTAATATTGACGTTTCCACGATTAAAGAACTCTGTAAAAGATGGCAACCTGACATCGCTAAAAACTTTACAAAACAGCAGGCGCACACTGCGCTTGCTGATGTGATTGAGTCGATTGAAGAGCTTAAATATTATCGGGAGAAACTATTTATTCCTACGTTGACTGCTGATCCACCGATCAAATAATGAAATTAGGAGTTGAGTAGACCTTCAATTTCAGTTTTTATTTTTTGGATACTATCGGCTGAGCCATAGCGTTTGATAACTGTTCCGTCGCGACTGAGTAAGAACTTCGTGAAATTCCACTTGATGCCTTCTGTGCCTAACAGCCCAGGAGCTGATTGTTTTAAGTGGTTATAGAGTGGATGAGTTTGTGGGCCATTCACATCAATTTTTTCAAACATTGGGAAGGTGACATGAAACTTGCTAGAGCAAAACTCAGCTATTTCTTCTGCGGATCCTGGTTCTTGGCTACCAAATTGATTGCAGGGAAATCCCATAATCTCGAGCCCTAAAGTTTTCTTTTCGGCATAAAGAGCTTGGAGATCTTTATATTGTGGTGTGAACCCACAAGCGCTTGCTACGTTCACAATCAGTAGTACTTTATTAGAGTAATCTTGAAGGTTTTCAGAAGATCCGTTAAGACGGTTGAGGGGGATATTGGGTAGCATTTATTGGGTCCATTCTTCACTTTTAAGCCACAACTGTTTCGCTAAATCAGCATTTGACGACAGTTTGCTAGGATTTGTAATCTTGCATTTATCATAATAATAGCCATTTTCTTTGTCTGTTTGTGGGGAGCTTGCACAATAAATAAGAGTTTTTGCACCTTCTTCAGAGCTCAGGGAAAAAGACTTAATCAAACTTTGAAAGAAGCGTGGGGTATGTCTCCATAAATTAGTACCCACGACACCCGGATGCACCGCATACGAGTTGACTCCGGTCCCTTCTAATTGTTTAGCGAGTTCAGTATGAAATAAAACATTAGCTAACTTAGATTGGCAATACTCTGGCCAAGCAAAAAACGTTTTAGTACGCATTTGAACTCCTGAAAAGTCAAATGACTCTACGCGAGCGTGGGCACGACTAGCGACAATCACAACACGGGCTGGAGCTGATTCCTTTAGCTTTGGGAGAAGTAATTGCGTGAGGAGAAAATGACCCACATGATTCACACCAAAGGCAAGTTCAAAGCCCGATTGGGTTTTTCCTTTGATACCTGCGACGCCCGCATTATTGACGAGGACATGCAGAGGCAGGTTCATGGATAAAAATTGCTCTGCACAGGATCTTACTGAAGAAAAATCACCAAGATCAAGCGGTATAAATGATATTTTCCCAGAAAATCCCTGCACCGATTTTTCGATAGTAGAAAAATCCGCAGAAGAGCGGCTAGCTACAAAAACTGTAAAACCCTGTCTTACAAGTTCCTTAGCGCACACGAGTCCAATACCAGAAGTTCCACCTGTGACTAATGCGACGTGTTGATTCATTACGGACCTTTATTTTTTGATGGCTGATTTAGGACGAAATGCTTTAACTAAGCTTGGGTTAGTTTCAACATACGGTCCACCTATTAAATCAATACAGTAGGGGATTGCTGAAAAAATACCGTTAATCAGGATAGTTCCCATATCATCCTTTAGCCCTTCTAAGGTTTCCTTGATGGCTTTAGGTTGTCCAGGAAGGTTGACGATGAGGCACGCATGATCCACAATTTCTCGAAGGGCTCCAACTTGTCTAGACAAAATCGCCGTTGGTACGAACTTTAGACTAATTTGGCGCATTTGTTCTCCAAAGCCTGGCATTTCTCGAGTTGCTATGGCAAGAGTTGCTTCGGGTGTGACATCCCTGCGACTAGGGCCTGTTCCGCCAGTTGTTAATATCAAATGACAGTGATCTATATCAACAAGATTGATCAGGGTCGCGCTGATCTCATCTATTTCGTCTGCAATTAAGCGTTCTTTGATTTCAAAAGGGGAGGTTAAGGCCTGTGAAAGCCAATTTTTTAGCGCAGGGATACCTTCATCTTGGTAAATGCCCGAAGAAGCTCTATCAGAAATAGAAACTAAACCAATTCGAATAATGTCCATAGGTCTGTCATGAAAATGCTTTTAAAATGAGTGAATTGAAATTAATAGATATGATAAGGGTATGACAAAAAAAATATTTACTTACTCACCATACCAGTTCCAAGAAATTATTCAAGATATTCTTGGTTTAGCAAAAAAATTGGGTGCTACGGATGCCATTGCAGAGGTCTCTGAAGGGCATGGGTTATCTGTAAGTGTAAGGTGTGGTGACATTGACACGATTGAACAAAGTGTCGACAAATCACTTGGTATTACGGTCTATATAGGTCAGCAACGTGGTAACGCAAGCACCAGTGACTTTTCTAAAGCATCTTTACAAAAAACTGTTCAAGCTGCATACGATATTGCGCGCTTTACAGCGCCTGATGATTGCGCTGGTTTACCGGATGTGAACTTACTGGAAAAAAATCCTTTAGATTTAGATTTATATCATCCGTGGGACATTTCTGTTGAAGATGCGGTTGATATAGCAAAGCGGGCTGAACAAGGTGCTTTTGCAGTAAGCCCTCTGATTAGGAATAGTGATGGTGCATCGATAGGCGCTCACCAATCCCACTTTCAAATGGGTTCAACTCAAGGGTTTTTAGCTGGATATCCTTTTTCAAGGCACTATATTTCTTGTGCTCCCATAGCTAGTCAAACTAAGCGCTCGGGAGCTCCCATGCAAAGGGATGACTGGTACTCGAGCTCTCGATTACCTCATGATTTAGCTCTGCCTGAATCCATTGGTCAATATGCAGCGCAGCGTGCCTTATCGCGATTAGGGGCGCGATCGATTAAAACCCAAAAATGCCCTGTTATTTTTGAGGCTCCATTAGCTGCTGGTTTATTAGGAAGTTTTGTACAGGCGGTATCTGGTGGATCCCTCTATCGTAAATCCAGTTTTCTTTTAGATTCTTTGGGACAGTCGGTATTTCCTCAATTTATTGATATTGATGAAAATCCACACCGCTTACAGCAAACGGGAAGTACGCCATTTGATGATGAGGGGGTTAAAACGCACCCTCGACGGGTTGTTGATGCTGGTGTTGTACAGGGATATTTTTTATCGACTTATTCGGCAAGGAAACTAAAGATGCAGTCGACGGGAAACTCTGGTGGATCTCATCATTTAACTTTGAGTAGTCGGCATACTCGACCTAACGATGATTTGCCAGCACTCCTTAAGATGATGGGTAGGGGGTTGTTGATTACGGAGATGATGGGTCAAGGAGTCAATTACGTAACTGGAGATTACTCTCGGGGTGCCTTTGGTTATTGGGTAGAAAATGGCACTATTCAATACCCGGTGGAAGAGATTACGATTGCTGGAAACATGAAGCAAATGTTCAAAGATATCTTAGCGATTGGTTCGGATACTTTAGTGCGTGGCACGAAGGATACTGGTTCAATACTCATTAAAGAAATGATGATTGGTGGGCATTAGACTATTTGAAAAATACAAGTTGTAAATAAAGCGTTATTT
>Ga0194047_10000177_pt1 | contig 43646 bp, 28 predicted proteins | sample JunL225m_MetaG_2_FD_160070 | JGI IMG/M metagenome (GOLD analysis project Ga0194047, IMG submission 160070) | Anoxic zone freshwater microbial communities from boreal shield lake in IISD Experimental Lakes Area, Ontario, Canada - Jun2016-L221-5m | ecosystem: Environmental > Aquatic > Freshwater... | reverse complement strand
ACTTTAGGCTCACCCAAATTACAATTGTTACTTAATTATCAATAACATACATCCAAACCGCCTTTGCGAACAGCATATTTAATAGATAACCATTCCCCCCAGCCCATAGTTTGGCGTTAAATCAAAATTTATAAGGCTAAAAAAGAAATAAGTGGAGGAAAGTTAAAAATTGCGATAGAGAGAAAAACCAAACGAATAATTTTAATTCGATTTGGCGAAAAGAAACATTGAATATCCTTAAATAAATACAATTATTAATCGCAATAAAATGAATTATAGTATAAAAATTCTTCTTCGAAATGGAGTTATCAAAACCAATATTGGCAATCCATAACATTTTTTAGAAAACATTCAAGATTTTTGAAAATAAATTATGAACTAATGATGAAAATCAGGTTGGCTTTCGACCAAAAAAATCGATTGTTCATAAAAGTATGCAAATGTTTACAACTGTAAAAAATTGCTATATTTTCTCTTTATATCTTGCACCCGATTTCAGACAACATTACCGAATTAAAAATATATTTATTATGACAGTACTTCAAACACCAGTAAAGAAAGACCTTTCGAAAGCTCCTAGCTTTTCTTACGCAGAGGTTTTAGAAAAAGCACTTGTATATTTTCAAGGAGATGAGCTAGCAGCTTCTACTTGGATAAACAAGTATGCAATGAAAAACAAAGAAGGTAAATTTATAGAACTTACCCCAGATGATATGCATAAACGTCTGGCAAAAGAATTTGCACGAAAAGAAAGCGAACATAAAGATAAAACTCACCTAAATGGTAGTTTTAAATTATTGTCGCAATACGGACAAGAACGTGAATTTTTGGATGAAGACAAAATTATGGATTATTTCCGCCACTTTAAATACATCATTCCTCAAGGAAGTGTAATGTCGGCATTAGGTAATCCGTTTGTTATTGCTTCCTTATCTAATTGTATCGTATTACCAGAGATATTCGATTCGTATGGAGGCATTTTCTATACCGATCAGCAGATGGCTCAGCTTTTCAAAAGACGTTGTGGAGTAGGAATTGATATTTCAACTTTGCGTCCAGCAGGCATGTTGGTTTCTAATTCGGCTGGAACTACTACTGGGGCCGTGTCGTTCATGGAACGTTTTTCGAACACTACTCGTGAGGTGGCTCAAAACGGAAGACGTGGAGCGTTGATGATTACCATCGACATTGCTCACCCTGATGTGGACACCTTTATTAATATAAAGCAAGATTTATCGAAAATTACAGGAGCTAACATCTCGGTTCGTTTGTCGGACGAGTTTATGAAAGCTGTAAAAAAAGATACTGACTATACCTTACGATTCCCAATTGATGCAGAAGTGCCAAAGTATTCGAAAGTGGTAAAAGCTCGCGATTTGTGGAACACTATTATTAAATGTGCGCACAACTCGGCCGAACCTGGTTTGATATTCTGGGACCGTCAGCACCACTACTCCACTTCTTCGGTATACCCTGGTTTCAAGAATGTATCTACAAATCCTTGTTCGGAAATAGCCATGCAAGGTGGAGATAGTTGCCGATTGATTGCTATCAACTTGTTCAACTTTATTGAAAATCCTTTTTCAGACAAAGCTAGTTTTGATTACAGAAAATTCTATGAAACAACCTACGAGGCTCAACGCTTGATGGATGATTTGGTTGATTTAGAATTAGAACACATTCAACGTATATTAAACAAAATAAAAGCCGACCCTGAGCCTGATTTTGTGAAACAAGTAGAAAACGAAACTTGGAAACTACTTTACGAAGCTGGAAAAAGAGGTCGCAGAACAGGACTTGGATTTACTGCATTAGCCGATACCATGGCTGGTTTGAGTATTAAGTTCGATTCGTCAGAAGCGTTAGTTGAAGTGGAGAAAATAATGAAAACCAAGTGCGAAGCTGAATTCAATTCATCTATCGACTTAGCCATAGAACGAGGGAAATTCGAGGACTTCAACCCTGAAATTGAAAACACTTCCGAATTCGTTCAGATGCTCGAGAAAGAATTACCGGAAGTTTACAAACGTATGATGAAAGTAGGTAGAAGAAATATCTCGTTGAGCACCGTAGCTCCTACTGGCACATTAAGTATGTTAGCTCAGTCGTCATCAGGTATAGAGCCGGTTTTCTTATTGTCGTACAAACGAAGAAAAAAAATCAATCCGCTTGATACCAATGTTCGAGTTGATTTTGTTGACAATTCTGGCGATTCGTGGCAAGAGTTTGATGTGTATCATCATAAATTGAAATTATGGATGGAAGTAACCGGGGAGAAAGACATCAACAAAAGCCCTTACAAAGGTTCCACTGCATCGGAAATAGATTGGGGGAAACGTATAGAATTACAAGCGATTGTTCAAAAATACACCACCCACTCTATCAGTTCCACCATCAATTTACCAAACGATGTGGCGGTGGAAAAAGTAGGCGAGATTTATTTACAAGCTTGGGAACAAGGATTGAAAGGCATTACTGTTTATCGCGATGGTTCTCGTTCGGGAGTATTGGTAAACAATGACGAAGGTAAAAAGAATAAAAAGGTGGATAGTATTGTGGAATCAGTTGCACCAAAACGTCCTAAGAAATTGCAAACCGAAGTAATCCGTTTCATGAATCACGATGAAAAATGGATTGCATTTGTTGGTGTTTTGAACGGAAAACCATACGAAATATTTACTGGTAAAAGTGAGGAATCATTTGTATTCCCTGCTTGGGTAGAGAGAGGATGGATCATAAAGAGCATTTCGAAGGAAACACGCGAAAAACGATACGATTTTCAATACAAAGACAAAGAAGGCTATAATGTCACCATCGAAGGTCTTTCTCGTTCGTTCGATAAAGAATATTGGAATTACGCAAAACTTATTTCAGGAGTTCTTCGTCATGGTATGCCAATACAAAATGTGGTCAACCTGGTTGAAAACCTTAACCTATACACTGACAGTATCAACAACTGGAAAAATGGTATTGGAAGGTCTCTTAAGAAATTTATTCCTGATGGAACGCAAGCAAAGGACAAAAAATGCAGCAATTGTGGCGATACGGATGGATTGATATACGAAGAAGGGTGTTTGAAATGCAAAAGTTGTGGGCATTCGAAATGCGGATAATATCTGCTAATTTTATTTTAAAAATCCTGCCCTACCAAGGGCGGGATTTTTTTTTAGAATGCTCTGTTATTATTCATAAGAAAAGGAGTCATAAAAAAGGTTAATTGTTACACGGTATTGACAAAACTCATAATTTGTATTACTTTTGTACCTCTAATCCAATCAAAATAAGAAAATGGTCGTTTTAGGCAAAATATATCCTGAAACTTGAATAAAGTTGAATAAGCTAATAAACTACTTAGAAACCGAAAGAACTTTATTGCCAAAATGAATTCTGCAAGTACCGAAAATCATATAAAAGCGCTTCAACAGCAAGGTTTTGCGTTACAAGTTACAGATAGCGTTACCACGTTACTTGCCTATTGGGACAAAAATCTAGTGTGTAGGTATGCAAATAGTGCTTATGTTGCTTGGTTTGGAAAAACCAAGGAAGAGATGATTGGTAAAATAACACTAAAGCAACTCCTTGGGCCTGATTTTGAGAAGTCTGCACCATTTGTGGAGGGGGTACTTAATGGAGAAATTCAGCGTTTCGAATATCCTATAAAAAGCAAATCGGGTATCATAATCGAGGGATTAGCGAATTATTTTCCAGATTTAGATAATCTGGAAGTGAAAGGGTTTGTTGTTCAAGTTACAGATGTTACAGAATTGAAGGAAGCTCAACGAAAAGAAAAGCAATTAGCCATACTTGCTGAAAAAGGGAAGGAAATGGAAGCCATCTCTTCTGTTTTTTCTCACGATTTACGTGAACCGTTGCTTACCATTAGAAATTACATTAAGCAGATTCACGAAGAATACGGTCATCATCTTGATGAAACCTCTACTAGATATATAAATGCCATTTTTAATGCGGTCGACCGAATGGATTTGCTTACCCAAGGACTCTTAAATTATTCTATCCTCAGTCAGGCTAGGCAAAAAAATATGCTCGATTGTTCTCAACTAGTCAATGAAGTTTTAGAACAATTAGAAACTGCAATTTTTGAAACTAAAACAAAGGTAATAGTTGAAGACTTACCAATCATTGACGGATACGAACAGAATTTAAAGACACTTTTTAGCCATTTAATAAGTAATGCTATCAAATACCGAAAAAGCGATACGCCTCTTGAAATCAAAATATCAGCTATTCCTTTCGAATCGGGTTGGAAGTTCGAAGTGAAAGATAATGGTATTGGTATTAATCCTGAAAACAAAGAGAAAATTTTCAAAATGTTTCAGCGCCTTCACAATCGTTCAGAATATGACGGAATAGGTGTAGGACTTGGGTATTGTAAAAAAATTGTTGAGCTACACGATGGGGTCATTTGGGTAGAATCTATTCTAGGAGAATCGAGTAATTTTTGTTTTACAATTCCTACTACCTAGTTGAATATTTCAAGATGAAAAAGAAATTAAATTGTGTATTGTTGGTTGATGATGATGATGATTGCCACTTCTTTAATCAGCGATTACTCAACAAATTAGATTGCACCGAACAAATAAGCATTGTAAATAATGGGAAAGAGGCTCTTGATTACCTTTCAAAAGCTATATTGGGAGCAGCTATTTTACCTGAATTAATTTTGCTCGATTTGAATATGCCATTGATTGATGGTTGGGAATTTTTGGATGAATTTGAAAAGATGGACCAGAATATCTGCGGTAAAATTGTAATCATCATACTTACTACCTCCATCCACCCGGCTGACAAAGAGAAAGCGAAAGAATATAAGAGTGTTGCCGATTTCCAAATTAAGTATCTCTCAAAAGAAGCATGTAGTAAATTACTACTCGCGCATTTCCCTTCCCATCATTAGTATAAGCTTTTTCACCTGATTCTGTTTCTAGAGGATGTTCGGAAATTTCCTTCTTACGCACTCTAAATTTCCATTTCGCAGGAAAAATAAAGACTTTGTGGATGGCATCAAAAATGGGTGATTTACTTCGAATTTCCAAAGTCAACATTCGTTATTTATTCATTAATTATCAGTAAAGTTTTAATCTGCCGATTTCATGGATTTGCTTCGACAAAATAAAACCACATTTAGAGTAATTAATTTTTGTGCGTGACGTATTTTTTTTAACTTTGCTTCTGTTTTTCATTTCTCTCACTCCTTTTCGGGATTTGAAAAACATAAAAAATGATGTGGAGTTCGGCTACCACAATAAAAACGAGGCGTGACCGAAAAGCCTAATGAGTAGGGAAACATTTAAATCGAAAACAAAATGAAAAGAAAAATTACAATTGCGAGTTTACTATTGACATTCACCTTTACTGGTTTTGCTACCACATGGACAATTGGCAATTCAGGTTTTACCTTTACTCCTGCTACCATCACCATTACTGCAGGAGATACCGTAGTGTTTTCAATTGCTTCCTCGCATGATGCAAGAGAAGTAAGCCAAACTACATTTAATGCAAATGGTAGTGCCGCTTTATCAGGAGGTTTTCAAACCGCTTTTGGTGGAGGCTCTGTATTGCCAGCATCACTTGGGGTTGGAACACATTACTATGTTTGTTCCGCTCATGCTTCAATGGGTATGAAAGGAACTATTATAGTTATTAATTCGAACGTTGGTATCGCTGAAAACCCTGGGATGATTGATTTTTCAATTTCCCCTAATCCTTCAAATGGAATTATTAAACTATCTAGAACAAATTCGTCAACTAATTGTTCTATTAAAGTTTTCAATTTGTTAGGCGAAAATGTCTTCCAATCTGATTCTTTCATTTCTGAAATTGATATGAACAATCAAGCGAAAGGTCTTTATTTTGTTGAGATTAAGAATGAATTAACTGTACGTACAAAAAAAATAATTATACAATAGCTTTACCCACCCCCCAACAGAAAACAACTCCACCCCATAACAGCACTTCGAATTGATCGAGACTGTTATGGGGTTATTTTTTGAAATCGTTTAAAGGAGTAAAATTTGAATTTATTTAATCACCAATTTGTAATTCACAATCTTGGTTTCACCCAAAATACTAAGGTGGTATATTCCAGATGATAATTTGTATTCCGAAAGATTGATTTTGGATGTCGATTTCACTTCGTTTTTAAATATCATACTTCCTCTGCTGTCGTATAGAGTCAGTTTTAATTGCTCATTATTTTGATTAGTAATGGTAATGTTTCCATTGGTGGCAACAGGATTTGGATAAATTTCAAAATTGCTTTGTTTTAATTCAGGCACTTTTACATTCGACAATAAATTGATATTGTCTAAATAGATATTATTTCCCCATAATCCAATGTTTCGAAATGCTATTACAAGATGAGGAGTACCTACATAAGCCGCAAGACTTATGGTTTCTGTCCTCCACTCACTATCGGCAGGTGTATAATAATTAGAATTATTAGCTGCGGTTGCCAATGTTGAACCCCACTTTTTATAAAGTTGTGTAAAAGTATTTCCACAATCAGTAGACGCAAGTACTTCGAGCGTGTCGGTGTATTGACCTCCATAACAAGCATGTGCCACATCAAAGGTTAAATTGGAGTTTGTTGGACTAGTATAATCAACAGATACGCGCATATCGTCCCAAGTACCATGAGAGTCGCTATCGAAATTATCAAAAATGGAAGATTGTGTGCTATTACCAAAACCACCCACCGCAGTATTCAATGACCATTGAGCACCATTGTCAGGATTAGCAAGCACGATTTCTGCTGGTGGAAAACTATTTTGAAAGCCTTCTTGAATACTCGTTGGTGGCACATAAGCTAGGATGCTTACATTGACAGTATCGCTTGATGATTGTCCATTTCCATCAGTAACGGTGAGTGTAGCCTGATAAGTACCAGGTGATGGGAAATAAACGGTTGGATTTCGAAGAGTAGAACTTGTAGGAGTGCCGTTTTGGAAGCTCCATTGCCAAGTTGCGTTTAAATGATTTAATGCAGAGTAATCGTCAAATCTAAACGAATCGGTTTCGCATACCACTATTTGCTGCAATTTGTCCACTGTAATTTGTGCAACTGGGGCTGTAGGTTGGTCGTAAAGTGAGCTTTCCCAAATTCCTTTTCCGTAGGAAGCAATACGTAATTTACCATCACGGTAAAACGGACGAGCAATGTCGGTATTGAAATAGGTTGGCAAATTAGCATTCACAATTTGCCAATCATTCATCGAGTTGTTGCGATAAAAAACAGTGCGTGCTGAACAAAAGTAGATTCCTCCATCAGTATTAGGAATGCAAACAATGCTATGTGCATTCTCTCCATTCAACATAGAAGTAGTGATATTTGACCAAGTACTGCCACCATTGGTTGTTTTAAACACTTTGGAACCGTTAGCTCCATCGGGATAACAAATCCAAAGGATGTTTTCGTTGGTATAATCTAATGCCAAAAGTATCTTTCGGCTATTGCCTGATGGAATGGTTAAGGATGTCCAAGTACTACCTCCATTGATTGTTTTCCAAATGGTGCCAACACTACCCGACTGAGGTTGTTGATTGAGATACATCACTTGTGAATTACTTCTTGAAATTTCAATGTATTTTACTTGATTGTTTACATTGGTACCAAATGCTTTTACCAAATTGTACGAAGCCCCTCCATCAGTACTTTTCCAAAGCTTGTTTTCATTTCCCAAAAACACAATATTGTAACAAGAAGGAAGAAACTCCATCTCGCTGGATTCTGCTGAATAATATGTTTCATTAGGACTCATGCCCATACTAAAAGAATTTACAGTTCCTGTGATGCTTGAAGGTAAATACTTCCCTCCAATATCTGAAAAATATGTTTTCTGATTATTCCCCGGATTGACATATCCAGTGCTAGCTTCTCCTCCACCTAAAGAAAGAAAATTACCTGGTCCATAATCTTCATCATAAGCAATGTTTCCATTGTGATATAAGCCTCCAACCAAAATATCTTTGTTCCAACCCGAACCAAAACCCCAATACTCAGAACCTCGGATGCCTGCATTCTTATGTTGTGTGGATAAGTCGAAGAAATCGGGGGAAGTAAATACTCCGCCATCAGTGGTCACCCAATAATTGTTTCCAATGGCTCTAAAATCTTGCATATCTACGTGCATATTCAAATTTCCTCCCGAAACATACCCTGCCACAGGATTAAAATTTTGTGCTCCATCAGAGGAACGATAGATGTTGAGCCCTCCAATCAATAATTTATTAGGGTCGGTGGCTGAAACCATGATGGCACAATTGTAAAATCCTTGATGATAAGTCCACCCAGGATTGCCATAAGCAAGGTTTAAGTGAGTGGCGGTGTATGGCCCACCATCAGGACCATTTGGCAAAGTCCATGAGGCAGCACCATCATAACTGCAATAAACCCCAATGAATCCATAATCGTTGGCTTTTGCTTCGCCAATAAGATAGGCATATACACGGTTAGTATCTGCTGGGGTTACACCAATACGAGCTCCACCATCATTTCTAGCAGCATCGGTAGATGAATACCATCCAGTGTTTTGAAGATTCCAAGTGGCACCCGCATCATTCGATTCGAAGAACTCACAAATAATTAAAGATGGATTGTCTTTTACTAGATACACCGTGTTTGGGTTAGCTGGATTAGCTTTCACATCAAACGATTTATCAGGATAAAGTTGTGTGAAACTTGTTCCTCCATCGAGAGAACGATATAATCCTGCATCGCAAGCAACAAGGACTATTTGCGTGTTTGCGCTATTAATTAAAATTTCGTTAGCGTTTAAATTGCTCGCTGAAAGAACCGTAGCCCAAGTAAGTCCTCCATCGGTACTTCGTTTTACAACTGGCCCACTTCCTGCAAAGACAATATTTGGGTTAGTAGGGTCTACCTCAATGGCGGTTATTCCACCACCAAAATCCTCGCCTAAACTAATACAAGCCCATGTATGTGCGGTGTCGGTGCTTTTGTAAACCTCGCCTGGCTCTGTTCCACAATACATCACATTGAGTGAAGAACTGCATTGATCGATGGAATAAACATTGGTTTGGTCGTTAGCCGGATTATTAGAATTGTCGTAAACTTGATAAGGCCCTACAGGGCTCCAAATGGGGTTCGATTTGGCAGATTTGGCGGTATTGTTTTTTAATTTAGAAGTGTAATCATCCTCATTTTTCAAATATTGATTCAAATCCATCGGAATGATAAATCCATTTTGGTCTATTCTATTGTCGAGGTCTCGTCTCCAACGCTTATAATATTGAGTGTGATATGATTTTTCGAACTTATGTTTGTCGTAATAGGCAGTGTATAATCGCTCCACTTCGAACACGTTTGGATGTTCGCTATACATTGCTTGTGCCCATGATGGCAAGGTGTTTATTTCGGCTGCCGATGGCTTGTACATTACCTGAGCACGACTTGATAAAGAAAAGAAGAGAATAAAAACGAAAGGGAATAGTAGCTTTTTTGTCATAATGATGCGGTTGAAGGACAAAAGTACGAACTTATTGCAGATTTCGCAATTCAAGATTATTAATTTTGTTTCGGAACAAAACCAAACATGTTTTATTATTAAAGTGTAAAAAAAGAAATCGACCTAGATGGTAATCATCAAAAAAAGAAGATTAGGTGGCGCAATAAAATTGGGAAGTAAAAACTAGGTTTTTCTTAGGAATTTTAAAATAATTCGATTTCTCCCTTTTCCGGAAAACCAGTTTTACAAAAAATGTGGGAACCCACAACAGGAGAAAAACGTTACTTTGGGCACTTGTGCAAACCCACAACAGGAGAAAAACGTTACTTTGGGCAGTTGTGCAAACCCGCAACACGAGAAAAACGATACTTTTGGCAGTTGTGCAAACCCACAACACGAGGAAAACGATACTTTTGTCAGTTGTGCAAACCCACAACACGAGGAAAACGTTACTTTGGGCACTTGTGGGTTTGCACAATAGGGGAAAAACTTTACTTTGGGCACATGCGGAAACCCACAACACGAGAAAAACGATACTTTTGACAGTTGTGCAAACCCACATTTGCCAAAAACCGTCATTTTGGCAGAAAACCTAAACCACAACTACCCCATTTGGATATTTTCCTGCCATACCTAAAATGATACTTATATATAAGGTGTGTTTTGGGTTGGATTTTCAAATTGGTAATTCCTAGCAATAACTTTTAGAAATAACTCATTCATTTGATACAAATGATTGCGAAATGTGGCTTCCACCCCCCCCTAACTTCATTCGAGAAAAAGGAACTAAAAATTGGTTAATTCTTGATAATGCTTTTGCTGATATGATAAAATAGCTGCTTGGCTGTGGTAGGTTTATCTATGTTTTCTATCAAACTTACAAAATCGCGTAAGTTTTTGTAATCACTTATTTCGGCCATTTCAACATCAGTCAATTCTTTAAAAGCCATCACCCAATCAGGAAACATTTTCTTCTCTATCTCACCTTGCATGATAAGATTGATATTGTTGTGCCTTTTGTCGTTGCAAATGTTTTCGTAAAGTTGCAAAATGTCCTCTTTTTCCCCTTCTATTATTTGAAGGAATTCTCTATTGTGAAAAAGAAGACATCCCGTAATTTTGAATTTTGTGTTGAATTCGCGGCACACATTTAATATGTCAATGATGTCTTTCTCCGAAACAAATTCTTCGGCAATACTGTTGTAAATTAGTTCGAAAAGCATGGGTTTATTTTTGTTCAAAGCTAAAACTAAGACATCAAGCAAAAATCACAAAATTGTATAATTTAGATTTTGATTGAATTATTCCGACCAATACATTCTTTTGTTTCCCTCAATTTTAACAAATTCGAATGGGGTAGAATTTAATTGTAAGTTCACGCTCACTTACTATATTTTATTAATTTAGCGGCTCAAAAAATAATCGTTATGAAAAAACACATTACATCATTCAAATCTTATTATCCAATTATCATGGTTTCGTTGCTCTTCACTTATGGCTGCGCACCTAAAAAATCGGATACAGCAACAACATCAACCATGAATAGTTCGAACCCATTAGTACAACCTTGGGATGCCCGTTACAACGGAGTTCCTGCATTCGACAAAGTAAACATCAAAGATTTTATCCCTGCCGAAGAAATTGGAATTGCGCTTCAACGCAACGAAATAAATGCAATTGCAAATAACACTGAAACACCCAATTTCGCGAACACTATTGAAGCCATCGAAAAAACCGGCATTGTTCGCAAACAAGTAGAAGCCGTTTACAACATTTGGACTTCTAACATGGGGTCACCAGAACTAGATTCAATTCAAGAAAAAATAGAACCAAGAATAGCTGCTTTCAGCGATTCGGTTACTCAAAACACAGCTTTATTTAAACGCATCGAAGCAGTTTACAACTCTCCCGAAAAAGAAAAGTTGAATGCTGAACAACAACGCTTGTGTTTTAAATATTACAACAATTTTGTGCTTGCGGGTGCCAAACTTGACGATAAGAGCAAAGCACGTGTGGCCGAAATAAATCAAAAACTAGCAGGATTGTTCACTAAATTCAACCAACACCAAATGGCTGACGAAGGTGATAAATACTTGGAGATAACTGATGCAAAAGACCTTGACGGAATGACGGAAGAGTTAAAAGCCGCAGCAGCATCAGCAGCCGAAAAGAAAGGGAAGAAAGGAAGTTGGATAATTGCAAACACTCGTTCGTCCATCGAACCATTTTTGGCAAGTGCCACCAACCGTTCTCTGCGCGAAAAAGCTTGGCGCATGTTCATCAGTCGTGGCGACAATGGTGATGCTAACGATAACAATGCCATCATTCCAGAAATATTACAACTAAGGGCAGAACGCGCAAAACTTTTGGGGTATGCCACACATGCTCATTGGCGCCTTGCCGACAAAATGGCAAAAACTCCAGAAAAAGCAATGGCTTTGTTGGAGTCGGTATGGACACCTGCCGTGGAACGTGTGCACGAAGAAGTGAAAGACATGCAACAATTGGCTGATAAGGAAGGTGCTAAAATAAAGATTGAAGCTTGGGATTATCGTTTTTATGCTGAGAAAGTGCGCAAAGCCAAATACGACCTCGATCAAAATGAAGTGAAACAATACTTGCAGTTAGAAAAATTGCGCGAAGGACTGTTTTATGTGGCAGGAGAATTATTCAATCTTCAATTTACACAAGTGAACGATGTACCTGTATTTCATCCTGATGTTAGAGTATTTAAAGTAACTAATAAAGTAACAGGAAAACAAGTTGGTATGTGGTATTTCGACCCCTATGCACGCAAAGGAAAACGTTCGGGTGCTTGGATGACAGCATATCGCGACCAAGAAAAATTGAATGGCGACATTACCACCATTGTTTCGAACAATTGTAATTTCATAAAAGGTAAAGAAGGAGAACCTGTACTTATTTCATGGGAAGATGCACGTACCTTGTTCCATGAGTTTGGACATGCATTGCATGGTTTAAATTCGAATGTTACTTATCCAATGCTTTCGGGAACCAATGTGGTTACCGATTATGTCGAGTTTCCTTCACAATTATTAGAAAGATGGTTATCAACCCCTGAAGTATTAAATCAATTTGCTTTGCATTACAAAACAGGTGCTCCAATTCCAAAAGCATTGGTTGATAAAATAAATAATGCTTCTAAATTCAATACAGGCTTTACAACCGTAGAAACACTTTCAAGCGCCTTGGTGGATATGAAAATTCATTTAGCAGGTTCTGAAATAATCGACCCGAAAAAATTCGAAAAACAAACTTTGGAAGAATTAAAAATGCCATCGGAAATGGTGATGCGTCATCGTTTACCAGCTTTCGGACATATCTTCTCTAGCGATGGTTACTCAGCCGGATACTACAGTTATCTTTGGGCAGAAGTGTTGAGTGCCGATGCTTTTGCAGCGTTTACCGAAGCAGGAGGTGCTTATGATAAAACCGTTGCGAAGAAGCTTTACGATAACGTGTTTAGTGTTGGTGGCACTGTGGATGAAGCTACAGCTTACCGCAATTTCAGAGGTCACGACCCAAGTTCGGATGCCTTGATGATTAAATCAGGATTTAAAGTAGTGTCGAAGAAATAAACATCTTTGATTCATAAATTTAAAATCACGAGCAACATTGCTCGTGATTTTTTTTGCTCAATAGGAAAACTCATTCGTTTATCATGAAAAATAAATTGCACTAATTGGTTGACTGATTGCTGTAAAATTTCAAAATCTTAGAATACGTTCGCATGTTTCGTCAACTCATATTATTTGCTACTTTTGCCAAAACAATATTTTTATTAATATGAAATCGATATTAACATTCATGCTTGCGGTAACTTTATCGGCATCCGCTTTTTCTCAAAACAATAGTCTTATCGTATATTCTCAAGAAGGCTTAAAATTCTCTCTTATCCTAAATGGAGTTTTACAAAATCAACATCCTTCTACTAACGTCAAGGTAACTGGACTCAATGCTAATAACTATGATGGAAAAGTGATATTCGAAAACAAAATGCCGGATGTGAATGCTACTATTTACCTTATGTATGCAGGTAATCCAACTCAAAACACCGAATACAATTATTCGATCACCAAGGTGAAAGAAAAATATAAAATCAAGTTCAGAAGCATTGCTCCTATTACCATGGAACAAGTCGAAGCCCCAGACCCTCAACAAACTGTTGTAGTATTTTCGGCAGTTCCATTGTTTTCTACCAATATCACCACCACTACTACAACTACGACAACTACCACTAGCGGACAAACTGGAAATGGAGGGGTAAATATTAATGTAAATATAGTTGACCCTTTGTTAACTGCAAATCAAGAGGAGCATTACGAGCAAGATAACCACCACGACCGTGATGGCAACAATCATCGTAACGAAAAAGAGGAACATAATGGACATAACGACCGATACAATGGCAATGACCACCGTGTGTATGTGCTCGATGGCTACAATGGAGTATATGGTTGTCCTTATCCAATGGCTGCTTCGGAATTCGAAAGTGCAAAACAATCCATTTCATCGAAAAGTTTTGAAGAAAGCAAACTCACCATTGCAAAACAAATAATTGGCAGCAATTGCATGCTTTGTTCACAAATAAAGGAAATGATGAATCTGTTCAGTTTCGAAGCCTCGAAGCTTGACCTTGCTAAATTTGCTTGGAAATATAGCCTTGACAGAGGTAATTATTATAAGTTGAACGATGCATTTACTTTCGAATCGTCAATTGATGAACTAAGTAAGTACACTCAAAGTCATTAAACATTAGTTTGAAATAGTTCTGTAGAAAGTGGTGCAAAAGATTGCGAAAGCAAAGCTTTTGTATATTAAACAGGAATTTTTGTACTAAAATTAACTTTATGAACAAATCCTGATTTTCTTCCTTCAAAAATCAATCTATACACTAAACTGTATCTATTACCAAGATATCATTCACTAATTTAATTTTATTACTTTCGCCAACATTATTAATGAATGAACACCCATAGGGCAAGGAACAAAATACAATATGCTTTTTAATTCTTTACACTTTGCTTTATTTCTTCCGCTCATTTTTATACTTTACTGGTTTGTTTTCAACCGAACAGTACGCATCCAAAACTCCTTACTATTGGTTTCGAGTTACTTTTTTTATGCTTGTTGGGATTATCGTTTTTTGTTTCTACTCATATTCTCTACACTATTGGATTATTTCACCGCTTTGCGGATGAAAGAAACTGAAAAACCTCATTTACGTAAGTTTTGGTTTTGGCTTAGTGTATGCATCAATCTAGGTTTTTTAGCCATCTTTAAGTATTACAATTTTTTTTCCTCGTCTTTTGCACAAGCCCTTTCTTTAGTAGGGATTAAAGCCAATTTTGTAACACTTTCAGTGATTTTACCTGTGGGAATATCGTTCTATACTTTTCATGGCTTATCTTATGTGATTGATGTTTATAAGAAAAGAATACAACCTGTAAGTAATTTTGTTGATTACTCTGTGTTTGTTAGTTTTTTCCCATTATTGGTGGCAGGGCCTATTGAGCGAGCAACACATTTATTACCACAAATAAGGGCTAAAAGAAGTTTTGATTATTCAACGGCCATGGATGGAATGCGTCAAATATTATGGGGGTTGTTCAAAAAAGTGGTCATTGCAGATAATTGCGCGGAGTATGCCAATACCATTTTTGCTCATTCAGCAAACTTTTCGGGAAGCACTAATTTGCTAGGAGCCATTATTTTTGCAACACAAATCTATTGCGACTTTTCGGGATATTCTGACATTGCGCTTGGTACAGCACGATTGCTTGGTATAGAATTGTTGCGTAATTTTGCATTCCCCTATTTCTCCCGCGATATTGCAGAGTTTTGGAGACGTTGGCACATTTCTCTCTCCTCGTGGTTCAGGGACTACGTATATATCCCTTTAGGTGGCAGCAAAGTCCCTAAATGGAAAAGTGTTAGAAATATATTTATAATTTTCCTTTTGAGTGGATTTTGGCACGGAGCAAATTGGACCTTTTTGTTTTGGGGTGCACTAAACGCTTTGTATTTTCTGCCATTGCTACTTCTTAATAGAAATAGGAATAATTTGGAAATAGTCGCTCAAGGCAAACTTTTACCCTCCATCAAAGAACTGTTTCAGATGCTTACAACATTTGCAATTACTGTTTTGGCATGGATATTTTTCAGAGCCGATAACCTTACCGATGCATTTCATTATTTATCGCGAATATTTTCACGTTCATTGTTCAGCTTACCTCAAGGCAATGCCTTTATTGCTTCGTTCCATCCGTATGTTATTTTTTTACTTATTGGAATTCTCATTATAGTGGAATGGTTTGGTAGGGAATATAAGTATGCTCTGGCTGATATGGGATTGGTAAAAAACAAAACGATACGTTACTTGAGTTATTACCTTTTGGCAATGACTATTTTTTTTGTAGGTGGAAAAGGCCAACATTTTATTTATTTCCAATTTTAGAATGAAACAGTTTCTGATTAAAATCACATTATTTGCTTTGGCAGTTGGTCTTTCCATCTTTTTTGTTTTCTCTCTGGCAGATGGGTATTCAGATGCTTTGTATATGCGTTTTGCGACTTCTCAAAAACAATCATTAATTTTAGGTACCTCACGTGCTGCTCAAGGGTTGATTCCAAGCGAAATAGCAAAGATAATTTCACCTCATAAAATAATGAATGAGTTTTATAATTATGGGTTTTCGATTACACATTCGCCTTGGGGGCCAACTTATTTAGCCAGTATTAAAAAGAAAATAAGACCGGCTACTAAAGACGCAATATATATTCTTGCTGTTGACCCTTGGACTGTATCGAGTACCACAAAGAATCCAAACGATTCTTCTCATTTCGAGGAATTGGATCATGCAGTGGCTAATGTACCGGCTGTGAATATGAACCCCAATTTGTTTTACCTCACAAATTATTATTTTGACCCTTATGTTTTTATTTTATGGAGAAAGTGGATACATCCTCGTGGATTTATTAATGATGATGGCTGGTTGGAAATAAGTATCGAAATGGATAGTGCATCGGTAAAAGAACGAGAAGACCGACTCATAACCAACTATACGAATAATAATTTGGTTCGATATCACTTTTCGGATTTGAGGTTCGTATATTTGGAAAAGACAATTGATTTTTTAAAAACACATGGTAAGGTATATTTGGTAAGAATGCCATTGCATAGGCGAATGTTTGAAATTGAACAAAAACTAATGCCTAATTTTGATAGTTTAATTAATTCGCTTTGTGTAACCAAGCAGGTTGATTATTTTAATTACGTTGATGAATTAAACACCTATAAGTTTACAGACGGCAATCATTTATACAAAACATCTGCTAAGAAATTATCAATTGATTTGGCAAAACGAATTGCCAATTCGGCTAGGTAATGCATCTGTGTGATAAGATTTAAGAATAGAATACATTTAGTAAATGAATTTCACTAAACTACGAGTTACCAATTGATCGAGGAGATAATTTTGGAACTTGCCCCTACTCTACTTTGCACATAAAACTTCGAAATATGTGAAGCAGTTTTTAGTACTTCTTCATTATCCAATAATTTCAACGTGTTCTTGTATTCGTTTGCGTTTGATACAGAAAAAGCTCCACCCAATTCAATGAGTTCCTTCGCTTCGTTAAATTTATGAAACTCAGGTCCAAAAATAACGGGCATGCCAAAGGTGGCTGCTTCTAAAATGTTGTGTATACCTTTTCCAAAGCCTCCTCCAATAAACGCGAGGCTTCCATAATTATATAGCGAAGACAACATACCAATATTGTCAATTATCAATACATCAGCAGTAAGAATATTCTCTTCATTTGCTTCTGAGTAACGAAGTATTTCGGCTGGCACGCTGTGTCCATGATCAGCTAGATTATATTCGACTGATTTTTTGTAACTATATGTTTCCATCACCTTGAGAATGTGTTTTTCATCAATCTCGTGTGGCACAATAACCCATTTAAAATTACTAAACTTTTTTGAGGATACTATTTCATCGTCTTTAGGCCAAGTGCTGCCTGCAATTAAAAGGTTGCTCTTGCCTTTAAATTTTTCAATCAACGGGAAACGTTTTGCATTTTTAGCAATGTCTGCCACACGATCAAATCGTGTATCACCACAAACAGAGGTGTTCTTGTAACCAATTTGGTTTAATAGAATTTGTGAACGATTGTCTTGAAGATAAAAATGAGTGAAACAGTTTAATTGATTTCGGAACCAAGACCCATACCATTTGAAGAAATAATGATTATCTCTGAATATCCCAGAAATTAGATAAGTAGGAATGTTTAATACGCTTAACTCGTGAAGATAATTGAACCAAAATTCGTACTTCACAAAAAATACTATTGATGGTTTTAGTTCACGAATAAATTGTTTAGCTTTTGTTTTCGTATCAATTGGAAGATAAAATACATAATCAGCATGTGGATAGTACTTTCTAACCTCATAACCCGATGGGGAAAAGAAAGTAAGTGCAATTTTAATCTTATTGAAATTGCTCTGAGGTGGATTGGTTAATTTCAATCGCTCTATCATTGGCCGAGCTTGCTCAAACTCTCCTAAAGAGGCACAATGAAACCAAATAATTTCAGAATCTAAATCTTCCTTTCGTATATGTATCAATTGCTGATTTCTTCCATTTACCCACAATTTAGCTTTTGGTAAAAAAAAAGATGCTAACCTGATGGAGAAATGATAAAGATGTATGACAATATTGTATACTAATTTCATAAACTTTTTGAATAAGGGAGACTAACAAGAAAAGATTAATGTGTATAAAATTCCGAAGGTGGTTTTTTGTATAAAGGGAGAATCCATGCAAGACGAGCCCCGTATAGAATATCTAATCTTTTCTTTGTATCTTGAGACATAGAATCATAATCAAAACTTCTTCTATTTTGAGTGAAGCCTTGAAGGCATTCTAGTCCAAAATAAAAGTTAGCCATTCTATTATTACTCAAATACAAGTATCCTATGTTTTCGGTAAGCAAGAAACCATTGGTCAACTTGTCATAACCTTTCTTATAGTCTTTATCGAGTGCTGGTACATTATTTCCAATCACTTCGATTCTAATCTTATGTTGAATAAATCCGAACCCCATATTAACAACAATTCCTGAATTTGGATTAGGTTTCTTAAAATGAAACATACCTCCAAGAGTCCCAGAGACAGTAAACCCCCTTTCATAAGTTTTTATGTTCGCAAACTGTCCTTCTCTGTCGATTATATTTCCTTCAGGTGTAGCTATACTAGTAAACATTTTTTCGTTTATTTGATTACCAAAAAAATACCCTCCGTTTACACCTAACATAATGTAGGGAATTGTTTTGAAATCGACATTGATCTGAATGGAAGAATTATTACCAAAACGATTAGCCATATCTCCTCCTGGCATTTGATAACCGTATGATAGACTAACCAAGGGAGTGTAGATGGAAGAATCCTTAATACTTACTTGAGCATATCCGTAAACTGAAAAAAAAAGGAAAACAAAAAATACGTGTTTTTTCATAGTTTTAAAAGTGCGCTAAAAGTACTATTTTATTAGGAAAACAAGATTAAAAAAATGGAATATAAGAATTGATATTTTTATTACCTTTGCGAACCTAAAATAAAAAGTATGGAAAAAGTAGTGAAAAAAATACAAATGGTTGACTTAAAAAGTCAATATGAAAAAATAAAAACACAAGTTGATATTGCAATTCAGAATGTAATCGATAATACAGCATTTATAAATGGGCCTGAAGTGAAGGAATTCCAAAAAGAATTAGAAACTTATCTTCATGTAAAACATGTGATACCGTGTGCTAATGGTACAGATGCGCTTCAAATTGCAATGATGGCTCTTGATTTGAAGCCAGGTGATGAAGTTATTACAGCAGATTTTACATATGTGGCAACAGCAGAAGTTATAGGTTTGCTAGGTTTAAAGCCTGTATTGGTTGATGTTATTCCAAACACTTTTGACATTGACGTAAACGCCATAGAAAAAGCGATTACCCCTAAAACAAAAGCCATTGTTCCTGTTCACCTTTTTGGACAATGTGCGAATATGGAAGCAATAATGGCTTTGGCTAAGAAACATAATCTATACGTAATTGAAGATACAGCACAAGCCATTGGTGCTGATTACATTTATTCAGATGGAACTAAAAAGAAAGCGGGAACCATTGGAACAATAGGTTGTACTTCTTTTTTTCCTTCAAAAAATTTAGGTTGTTATGGTGATGGTGGAGCTATTTTCACTAATGATGATGCATTAGCAAGCAAACTTCGAATAGTTGCGAATCATGGTCAAACAGCTCAATATATCCATGATTTGATTGGTGTTAATTCTCGTTTGGATAGTATTCAAGCAGCAATTCTAAGAATTAAATTACGTGAATTAGACGCATATTGTATAGCACGAAATACTGCGGCAAAATACTATGATGCAGCATTCGCAAATCATCCTAAACTAAAAACTCCTGAACGAGCAACCTATTCAAGTCACGTATTTCATCAATACACTTTACAATTGAACAGTGTTGATAGAAATGCTCTTCGTGAATTTCTTGCATCTAAAGAAATTCCTGCAATGATTTACTACCCGATACCTTTGCATTTACAAAAAGCCTATCTAGATAATCGTTACAAACAAGGTGATTTTCCTGTTACTGAAAAGCTATGTGCAACTGTAGTCTCTCTGCCAATGCATACTGAACTTGAAACCGAAACATTAAAATACATAACAGATTCTGTGTTGGAATTTGTAAACAAATAATAATTTAAATTTTAATTTATGAATATTGCAGTTGTAGGAACAGGATATGTAGGTTTGGTTACTGGTACTTGTTTAGCTGAAACAGGTAACCATGTGATTTGCGTTGACATCAACCAAGAAAAAGTAAAGATGATGCAAGCTGGTGAGGTACCAATTTATGAACCTCATTTGGATGTTCTTTTTGAAAGGAACATAAAGCAAGGTCGTTTGAGTTTTACGACCAACCTAGAAGAAGCTATTGAGAGTGCTAAAATCATCTTTCTTGCCTTACCGACTCCTCCAGGTGAAGATGGTTCAGCAGATTTGAGTTATATTTTAGGTGTAGCAAACGACTTAGGTAAAATTATTAAAGATTATAAAGTCATCGTTGACAAAAGCACGGTGCCTGTTGGTACTGCCGATAAAGTACGTGAAGCTATTGCAAAAAATGCAAAAATAGAATTCGATGTGGTCTCAAATCCTGAATTTTTAAGGGAGGGATTTGCAGTAGATGATTTTATGAAACCTGACAGAGTTGTTATCGGAGCAAGTTCTGAAAGAGCTCGTAAAAGAATGGAAGAACTTTATAAACCTTATGTTCGGCAAGGCAACCCAATTTTGTTCATGGATGAGAAATCTGCTGAGCTTACTAAATACGCAGCAAATGCTTTCCTAGCAACAAAAATTACATTCATGAATGAAATTGCGAATTTATGTGAAAAGTTGGGTGCAGATGTAGATGCTGTTAGAATTGGCATCGGAAGTGATGCTCGTATTGGAAAACGTTTTCTATTCCCTGGAATAGGATATGGAGGAAGTTGTTTTCCAAAAGATGTTCAAGCATTGGCTAAGTCAGCAGCTGAAGTGAATTACAATTTCAGAATATTGGATTCGGTTATGGATATAAACGAAAAGCAAAAAACCATTATCGTTCCAAAAATAAAAGATTTCTTTAAAGGAAATTTAAAAGGCAAAAAATTAGCAATATGGGGATTAGCATTTAAACCAGATACTGATGATATTCGTGAGGCTCCTGCATTATACATTATTGATGAATTGCTAAAAGAAGGGGTTAGTATTTCGGCATACGACCCTGAAGCAATGAATAATGTTCGCAATATCTTGGGTGATAAAATAAGCTATGCAAATGATGAGTATGAAGCATTGGCGAACGCAGATGCCTTATTAATTGCAACTGAATGGAGTTTGTTTCGCACCCCTGACTTTGAAAAAGTATCATCATTGTTGAAAACAAAAACAATTTTTGATGGTCGAAATTTATATGGTATCGACCAAATGAAGGAACTTGGATATTATTATTCTTCAATCGGTAGAGAAACTGTTCAATAATATGAAAAGAGTATTAATAACAGGAGCTGCAGGCTTTTTGGGTTCTCATCTTTGTGATAAATTTATCAGAGAAGGATACCATGTAATGGCAATGGATAACCTTATCACTGGAGATCTCAAAAACATTAGTCATTTAATGAATCTTGAACATTTTGAATTTTATCATCATGATGTTTCAAAATTTGTTCACATTCCTGGGGAAGTTGACTACATACTTCACTTTGCTTCTCCTGCTTCACCAATTGATTATTTGAAAATCCCAATACAAACTTTAAAAGTTAGTTCTCTTGGCACTCACAACTTACTGGGATTAGCGAGAGTTAAGAAATCAAGAATACTAGTAGCATCTACTTCAGAAGTTTATGGAGACCCTCTTGTTCATCCTCAAACAGAAGAATACTGGGGAAATGTAAATCCTGTTGGACCACGTGGAGTATACGATGAGGCAAAACGTTTTATGGAAGCAATGACCATGGCCTACCATACTTATCATCAGGTTGAAACACGAATCATCCGTATTTTTAATACTTACGGCCCTAGAATGCGACTGAATGATGGACGTGTGTTGCCAGCATTTATTGGGCAAGCCTTGAGAGGAGAAGATTTAACCATGTTTGGGGATGGTTCTCAAACAAGATCATTTTGTTATGTTGATGATTTAGTTGATGGGATATACAAACTTTTAATGAGTGATTATGTACAACCTATGAACATAGGTAATCCTAGTGAAATAACCATCAAGGAATTTGGTGAAGAAATAATTAAACTTACAGGAACTTCACAAAAACTAATTTCCAAACCATTACCACAAGACGATCCTAAACAACGCAAACCTGATATTTCAAAAGCTAGGGCAATACTTGGTTGGGAACCAAAAGTGGAAAGAGCAGAAGGTTTGAAAAAGACTTACGAATACTTTCAATCTCTTTCAAAAGAAGAATTAAACAAAACCGAACATCGTCAATTTTAATAATGGAGAAAAAGTATTATTCGCACGAAACTGCGATAATTGATAGTGATTGTAAGATTGGTAAAGGCACCAAAATTTGGCATTTTTCACATATCATGTCTAACTGTGTTCTTGGAGAAAATTGCAATATCGGGCAGAATGTCGTAGTATCCCCTGAAGTAATTTTAGGTCGAAATGTTAAGGTTCAAAATAATGTATCTATCTACACTGGGGTTACGTGTGATGACGATGTTTTTCTTGGTCCTTCAATGGTTTTTACAAATGTAATTAACCCAAGAAGTGCTATCAACAGAAAAAACGAATATGCAAAAACTCATGTTGGTAAAGGCGCCTCGATAGGTGCAAATGCAACTATTGTTTGTGGTCACGATATTGGTGAATACGCTTTTATTGGTGCCGGAGCAGTTGTTACAAAAAATGTTCAAGCATATTCATTATGGGTAGGAAATCCTGCGAAACAAATTGGTTGGATTAGTGAATATGGGCATCGTCTGAATTTTGATAAAGAAGGATCTGCGATTTGCAAAGAAAGTAAAGAGACCTACAAATTAAAAAAAGGTGTTGTTTCAAAATTGCAAGTTTGATTTCGTTAAATTCGTCATAATTTTTTTCGAATCGTAAAAAACACAAAATGGATAATTCAAAAATAAAATTCGCAATAGTTGGACAAGGGCATATCGGTAAACGGCATGCAGAAATGATTCGCAGAAATGAGGAAGCTAGTCTAGTAGCCGTATGCGACATTATGCCTAAAGATTTGCTTGGAATATCCGATATCGCAGAGAAATTTTATTCAACTTTAGAGGATATGATTTTAAATCATCCTGAAATAGATGTAATATCAATCTGTACTCCGAATGGCTTACATGCCAAACATTCAATAACTGCGCTAGAAGCAGGCAAAAATATTGTATGTGAAAAACCAATGGCGCTTACTAAAGCAGATTGTGAAAACATGTTGTTTAAAGCGCTTCAAAACCGCAAAACGGTTTTTTGTGTGATGCAAAATAGATACTCCCCACCTTCTGTTTGGTTGAAAAAAATAATAGAAGAAAAAATACTTGGGAAAGTTTACATGGTTCAACTGAACTGCTATTGGAATAGAGATGAACGTTATTACAAAAAAGGTGGTTGGAAAGGAACTCAGGATTTGGATGGAGGTACCTTATTCACTCAATTTTCTCACTTTATCGATATCATGTATTGGCTTTTTGGCGATATAAAAAATATCACAGCACGATTTAATGACTTTAACCATGCTAGTCTTACTGAATTCGAAGACAGTGGTTTTGTGAATTTCGACTTTAATAATGGAGGAATAGGCAGCATTAACTATTCAACAGCAGTAAATGATAAAAATCTTGAAAGTAGCATAACTATTATTGGATCAAAAGGCAGTGTGAAAGTTGGTGGTCAATACATGGATAAGGTTGAATATTGCAACATTGAAAACTATATACTTCCTGAACTTGGCCCCACCAACGAAGCTAATGACTATGGCAGCTACAAAGGTTCGGCAAATAATCACCCGCAAATTTTCGCGAATGTAATTGATACTTTAAAAGGTAGAACAACAATAACAACCAATGCCATGGAAGGCCTTAAAGTTGTTGATATTATTGAACGAATTTACTCCTTAAGAAAAGAGAATAGGAAATCATGATAAAGAAAATACTAAATAAAGAAGCTAAAATTGCATTGATTGGGCTCGGATATGTTGGATTACCAATTGCTTTAGCTTTTGCAAAAAAAGTCAAAGTAATTGGCTTCGATATTAATGAAGAAAGGGTGAAGATGATGCAAAACAAACTCGACCCTTCACAAGAATTAGATTCCAAAGAATTTGAAGGTTGTGATATCGAATTCACCACATCAATAGATGTATTAAGACAAGCCAACTTTTTTATTGTAGCTGTGCCTACCCCTATTGACGAGCATAATCTTCCTGATTTGAAACCCTTGCTAGGGGCTTCTCTCTCAGTCGGAAAAGCTTTAAAAAAAGGGGATTACGTAGTTTACGAATCTACAGTTTATCCTGGGTGTACAGAAGAAGACTGCATTCCTGTGTTAGAGACTGAATCAGGTCTGAAATTTAAAACTGATTTTAAAGTTGGATATTCACCTGAGCGAATAAATCCAGGTGACAAAGAACATACGATTACTAAAATATTGAAAGTGGTGTCTGGCTGTGATGAGGAATCATTAGACGTGATTGCTGAAACTTATAAAATTATAGTAGAACCAGGTGTGCACAAAGCTCCTTCGATAAAAGTGGCTGAGGCTGCCAAAATAATTGAAAACACACAAAGAGATGTGAACATATCTTTAATGAATGAGTTATCCATTATTTTCAGTAGAATAGGCATCAATACCTTCGATGTGCTGGAAGCTGCTGGCACAAAATGGAATTTTTTAAAATTTTCTCCTGGTTTAGTTGGTGGGCACTGCATCGGTGTTGACCCTTACTATTTGACCTATAAGGCAGAAGCATTGGGTTATCATTCAAGAGTTATTAATTCTGGACGATATGTAAACGACTCAATGGGATTCTATGTTGCCAAACAAACAGTGAAGAACATCATCGCTGCAAAAAAGAATATTTCTCAATCAAGAGTATTGGTGATGGGCGCTACATTTAAAGAAAATGTAAGTGATATTCGAAACTCGAAAGTTGCAGATGTGATCAATGAATTTGAATCATTTGGAGTAAAAGTGGACTTGATTGACCCTTACGCTTCTTCGGACGAACTAAAACACGAATATGGATTTGGATTGGTTGAAAAACCTGGAACAGGATATGATGCTGTGGTTGTTTGTGTCAACCATAAAGAATATCTTGATTTGAATGAAGAATATTACAAAACACTCTTGTCTGATGGAGGAATAGTGGTAGATGTGAAAGGAATCTTAAGAGGGAAAATTAAAAATTTGACCTATTGGAGTCTTTAATAATAAATAGGTTTTAATTCTATAAGTAAATTTAGATGGAGAAAATTTTAATTACTGGAGGAGCTGGTTTTATTGGCTCACACGTTGTCAGATTATTTGTTACTAAATACCCCAATTACCATATTTTTAATCTTGATAAATTAACTTATGCGGGGAATCTTGCCAACCTAAAGGATATTCAAGATAAATCGAATTACACTTTTGTAAAAGGTGATATTGTTGATGCAGCTTTCATCAGCGACCTTTTCGCTAAACACGATTTTGTTAAAGTAATTCATCTTGCTGCCGAAAGTCATGTAGATAGAAGCATTTCGAATCCACTTGAATTTGTAATGACCAATGTTATCGGCACCGTTAATTTATTAAACGCTGCAAAAACGGCTTGGAAAAACCATTATGCTAGGCATCGCTTTTATCATGTATCTACTGATGAAGTGTACGGAACGCTAGGCGAAACAGGCATGTTTACCGAAACCACAGCCTATGACCCGCACAGCCCCTACTCTGCTTCAAAAGCTAGTTCTGATCATTTTGTTCGAGCATATCATGATACATTTGGCTTAGATGTAGTTATTTCAAATTGCTCTAACAATTATGGAAGTTATCACTTTCCTGAAAAACTCATCCCGCTTTCTATTTACAATATTAAAAACAATAAATCGATTCCTGTTTATGGAAAAGGCGAGAACATTCGCGACTGGCTTTTTGTAGAAGATCATGCAAGAGCAATTGATTTAATTCTTCATCAAGCTAAATCGGGAACTACCTATAATATTGGAGGGCATAACGAATGGACAAATATCGATTTGATACGTTTGTTATGCAATATCATGGACAAAAAACTAAAACGGGAAACAGGTGCTTCGGCAAAACTGATTACGTTTGTTAAAGACCGTGCTGGTCATGATTTGCGTTATGCTATTGACTCTTCAAAACTTCAAAAAGAGCTAGGCTGGACACCTTCATTACAATTTGAGGAAGGTCTTGAAAGAACAGTGGATTGGTACCTTACGAATGAAGAGTGGTTAAATAACGTAACCTCGGGAACTTATAAGACCTACTACGAAGAACAGTATGTAAAAAGATAATTAATTAGATGTTGAGTGAAAGAACAAATGAAATTCCCATTCAATCATTCTCAATTTTGAAAAACCATAAATAATGTATACCAATTCTTTTCATTCGATAACTATTTCTGACAAAACCTTTTTGGTAACTGGTGGTGCAGGTTTTATTGGTTCCAATATTGTTGAATATCTTTTTCTTCATCATGCCAAAAAAGTAATTGTACTTGATAATTTGTCGACTGGATTTATAGAAAATCTTCAACCGTTTCTTTTGCGTGTTGATTTCAATTTTATTAATGGTGATATTTGCAATATGGATGATTGCAATAATGCTTGCCTTGGAGTTGATTATGTTTTTCATCAAGCGGCATTGGGCTCAGTGCCACGATCAATTAAGAACCCAATTGCTACGCACAATGTAAACGCTACTGGTTTTCTAAATGTGTTGTTGGCAGCGCGAGATGCAAATGTAAAACGTGTAGTCTATGCAAGTTCTTCATCAGTTTATGGCGATAGTAAAATACTTCCAAAGGTGGAACATCAATTGGGAAAACAACTTTCGCCTTATGCTGTCTCAAAAATGACAAATGAATTGTATGGAGAAATTTTTGCAAAAACGTATTCCATGGAAATTATCGGGCTACGTTATTTCAATATTTTCGGCCCTCGTCAAAATCCGCAAGGCGAATATGCTGCTGCAATTCCTTTATTTATAAATGCGTTGAGGCAGAACCAAGCACCTGCATTAAATGGTGATGGTGAACAAACTCGTGATTTTACATTTGTTGCAAATGCGGTACAAGCCAATGTAAAAGCCATGTTTGCAGAAAATATTAATACAAAAGGAGATGTGTTCAACATAGCTGTTGGAGAACGAATATCGTTGAATCAATTGGTACAAGTTCTTAAAGAGCTTATTGGCTCTACCATTGAGCCAACTTATCGAGCTGAGCGCCCTGGCGATATTCGCGATTCGCTTGCCGATATTACCAAAGCAAAAACGATACTTAATTATCAACCTCAAATAAAAATTAAAGAAGGATTGAAATACACTTTAGAATGGTTCAAAAAAATATAAGATTGTTTGAATCCTCTTCTATTGCCTCTATTACCAACTATTAACAACTCAAATTAAAATAAAATTGGGACTATTTTCAAGATTTAAAAAGAATAAACGACTGGAGATTCCAGTTGAATTGTCGAGCATAGGTGTGGATATGCACTCGCATTTTATACCCGGAATTGATGATGGTGCCAAAACACTTGAGGACAGTGTAGAAATGATAACCTCTATGCATGAATTGGGTTATCGAAAAGTAATTACTACTCCGCACATCATGAGTGATTATTATAAAAACTCTAACAAAACTATTTTGGATGGTTTAGAAACTGTAAAATCAAAACTTGCTGAAAACAATGTACCTATTGAGGTAGATGCTTGTGCAGAGTATTACCTCGATTTTGATTTCGAACGAAAATTGGATGAAGAAAAAATGTTGACTTTTGGAAACAAGCATATTCTGTTCGAGATTTCATACATGAATCCACCTGATAATTTATTTCACGTTATATTTAAAATGCAGATGCTTGGCTACAAGCCTATTTTGGCTCATCCTGAGCGTTATAATTTTTGGCATACCGAATTCGATAAGTATGAAACCATGGTGGACAAAGGGGTTTTGCTTCAAATGAACATCAATTCTTTATCGGGTTATTACTCGTTGGCAACAAAAAAAATAGCCGAAGAATTGATTGACAAAAACATGATTTCCTTTATTGGTACCGATTGTCATCATACTGGACATATCAAACTTTTGAAAGAAGTGGTGTACGAACCGCATCTTAAAAAACTAATTGATAGCGGAAACTTGCTTAATCAAACACTTTAAATGAATATAAATACAGGTGATAAGGTTCGATTTCTGAATGAAAAAAGAGAAGGAACTGTAACACGGATTATCAACAAAACTACCGTGAATGTAGTGATTGAAGATGATTTCGAAATACCTGTTTTGATTTCGGAATTAGTGGTGATAACCGACACTACCAATGAAAAGACTGTTGCTAGCTTGATACAACATGCAGTATCCAAAACAGAGAAAGTAGCCCAAACCATAAAAACCATTCAAGAAGGCATATACATTGCTTTTTCACCCGAAAACGCAAATGATATTCAACGTTCGAACATGAATGTTTGGTTCATCAACCAAACGGCTTATAAAACACTCTTCACTTTTTCGGTTTTCAAAAACCAAATGTACACTACGCTCGAAGCTGGCGAGATGAATGCTTTTAGTTCGGCTTTGATTGATACCATGGAGAAAAACCAAATTGAACAATTATCAAATTTTAAACTGGACGTGGTGTTTTACGACACCAAATCACATACCTCGCAACCACCGGTGAGCGAGCGAATAAAATTTAAAATTGTGAAATTGTACAAAGAAAATATTTTCGAAGAAAACGATTTTATTCCCGAAAAGGCTTATATCATTAATGTTGCTCAACTCGACAATGAATCGGAATTTGAAAAAAGCAAAATTAATCAAGAAGAATTATCGAAAGTATTGTTACAAAACCGTTCAAGTTCTACAGGCAACATACCTTCTAAACCCCATGCCATCAACAATCCAGCACTTGAACTGGAGATAGACTTACACATACACGAACTTGTGGATAAATACACTCATTTGAACAATTACGAAATCATGCAAATACAATTGAAACATTTTCAAAACGCGCTAGATAAAGCCATAATTGAGCGATACAGAAAATTGATTGTGATACATGGTGTGGGCAAATTGAAGTTGAAACAAGAAGTGCTCAACCTGCTTGCTACCTATCCTAATGTGAAAGCTTATGATGCCTCGTATGCTAAATATGGATTTGGCGCCACTGAGGTGCTTATAAAGCAATAACTACTGCCGTTTCAGTACATACTACGATTTCATTGAAATTACTTCTTTGAGCAAAGCAATATCGTTTTTTAGTTTTTCATTTTCTTTTTCCAATTCAGCCACTCTTCCTTCAAGTTCATTAGTTTTGAAAGGAGGAAGTTCGGCAGGCAAACTATCGGCAATGTCGCGAAAGAAATTGTATTTCAAAATCTGACAAATATCGTAGAGCGTGCCTAGAGGTATAGTCGGCTTTTTGAAAAAATTGCAAATGGTTGAGGGTTTCATTCCTTGTTTTCTTGCCCATACCGCTTGATAAATTTTGTTTTGGGTAACAAAAGTTCTCAACATTTGCCCTACGTGTGGAGGTTTCAACCCAACAAATGCGGTTCTCTTTTTTGATAATCGTGCCATTGGTAATTTTATTAATGAGTTATGTTTTTCTGACCACAAATTTACTAATAAAAGTAATATAATTACCTTTATTAAGTATTTATTTTACTTTATTTGGTTAATTAATTTACTTTACATAAATAATTGAATTAGTTATATAAAGTAATAAAATTTACTAATTAAATAATTTATATTACTTATTTAAATAAATATATTTTCCTTATATAAGTAATTTAATTTATTAATAAAGGTAATAAAAATACTTTTTTAAGGTATTTATTTTACTTTATTTAAGTAATTATATTGCCCATATAAATGAATTTCCGCTTCTATAATCTCTTACGAAGTATAATTGCGAAAATTGAATGGTATCCAATGCTGAAGTCGACACAAGCTTTATTTAGTTACCTTTGCGCAGCAAGCCGTTCTATCGCTGCCCTTCGGAGTATGGAAGGGGAGAGGAAAGTCCGGGCAACGCAGAGCATCCCACTTCCTAACAGGAAGGCTGATGTAGCAATACAGCAGACAGCAAGTGCCACAGAAAATTACAGCCTTAAGGTCGGCTTATGTCGGACTAGGTGATGGTGAAAATGTGAGGTAAGAGCTCACGGAAGTAATTGGTGACAGTTATTTCGGGTAAACCTTGGGAGTTGAAAGACCAAATAAACCGAAGCATAAGAGCTGCTCGCTCAATTTCGGAGGGTAGGTTGCTTGAGCTTGTTGGCGACAACAAGCCTAGATAAATGATAGAAGCTCTGAAAAGAGTACAGAACCCGGCTTATAGGCTTGCTTTTTTAGTTTGATTTATCTCGAATAAAAACTATTGATGTCGAAACTGAGCGAAACAGTGTTGGTGGCTCCTGCCAATAAGTAATTGGCTCTTCCATAACTGAGGTGAAACTTGTAAAGTTTTAATCCCAATCCGTAGGTAATACCGGCAAATCCTACACTTGCGCCACTTTTAAATTCTTCTCTTCGTTTGTAATTAAACCCAACGCGAGCGAAAAGATTTTTGGTGATGGCGAACTCCCCTCCTATCACCAAATGTCGCATTAATTTATCGCCAAAGGCTTTGTATTTGTTTTCTTGTATTATTTCGCCTGTGGCAGGGTCTCTAGGATATGGGGCCGTGGGGTCGTTGTAAGTCAAATCCCATTTTTCGATGTTTTGATACACGATGGAAAGTCTTAATGGAAATTTTTTTAGCTTATACGATGTTCCTAATTGAATTTCGAACGGGAGTGATTCTCTGTTTCCATCACGATAAGATATCCATTGCCTACCCACGTTTTTTACCACAGCCGCTAATCCAAAATTGGTTTTAGGGTTGTAATATGTTGCTCCAAAATCAAGCGCTGTGGCAAGTGAGGTGTACGAATCCATGGCCGAATAAATGGTTTTTAAATCAACGCCAATAGAAAAATTAGAATCGATAACTGAATGTGCATAGGATAAATTAAAGCTCAATTCGTTGGCACCAAAAACACCAAGCACATCACCAGTAGCATCCGTTTGTTTCATTTTTCCATAATCGAGGTAATAAAGCCCAGCGCTGCAATTACCGCCTTTTTTCAAATGCTTGCCTAATGCAGCATAACCATATTTTACACCAGCAAAATAATTGATAAAACTAAGAGCAACGTTATTGTTCATCGAATCGGTGAGCAAAGAGGGGTTGTGCAATGCCACATTCAAGTCGTTATCTCGTACTGAAATGAGATTGCCGCCCAAAGCGGTAACACGTGCAGAAATAGGAAGGTTGAGAAACTGGTACGGGGTGTTGCCTCCAGGTTGAGAATAACTAGGAGAACTAAAAATAATGGTTAGAGAAAAAAGTGTAACTAGTTTTACTTTCACACGCCAAAGTAACTTAAAAATACTGTTGAGTAAACGAAAAATAATAGAAATTATTGTTCAGAAAATGTTGGCTTTTTATTTGATGGAGCATACTAGAACATTTATAAAAATTAAAACCCCGCCATTATCAATTGATAACGCGGGGTTCTAACCTTTCATTAATCGCCCTACTCTTTAATCACCCTCTCTGTATATAAAACATTTGAATCGGAATTTACTAATCTCACAAAGTAGATTCCATTACTCAATTGTTCTACATTAAGTTTAATGGAAGTGTTACCAGCGTTTACAAAAATTTTCTGGCTGGCTACAACATTTCCAAGTATATCTATTATTTCTTCCATTATTTCTTGATCGGTATCCAAATTCAAATCTACTGTAATCTCTGTAGATGCAGGATTAGGATACAACCAGAACGCAGATTTTGTTTCATTCACCATCTCATCAGGACTTGCACAAGCACTAATCACCTTCACCTGAGTAGCACTGTTGCCACAACTGTTTTGAGCAATTACTTTTAATTGCACAGCAGCAGTTGGTTTTGTGTTTACATTTACCTTGATGCTCGAAGTACCTTGTCCAGAAACGAAACTCATGCAAGCTGGTAATGTCCAAACATAAGATGTACCTATGACAGGTGTGATGGAGTAATTGAATGTTCCTAAACTGCATACCACAGCCGAACCAGTAATTGCACTTGGCAAAGCAGGAACTTTACCTATGGCTAATGTTCTAACGGCACTGTAAGCACATCCATTATTGGCTTTCACACTGATGGTTCCCACCATAGGAGTCGAGAAATTTACCACTATGCTTGTGGTTCCTTGACCTGAATATATAGTAGCATTAGTAGGTACCGTCCAAACATATCCATTGGTCAGCGCACCAGTTACCTGAGCTATTGAGTAAGTAGCCGAAGTCAAACCACAAGTCACGTTAGGTCCAGAGATAATACCTGGAATAGTTGGTATTTCGGTCAAAGCCAAGGTTTTTATTCCACCTATTCCACAGGTATTTACTGCACGCACTGAAATACTTCCACTTGTATAACTTACATTTTGAACCGTAATATTGTTAGCCGAGCTAGATAATGTGATTAATCCAGCGGGTAAAGTCCATGAATATGATGATGCACCCACTACACCAGTTGCAGTGTAGATAATGGTTGATAATCCACATATATTCACAGGACCTGAGATAGCAGTTGTTATGCCAGGAACTTTACCATAAACTGATATTGCAGTTCCTGAAGTACTTCCACAAGCATTATTTGCGGTGGCTTTTATATTTCCTGCAACAAAAGTTGATGCTATGTTCACATGTATACTACTAGTGCCAGTTCCACTAGCTATGGTAATTCCGGCAGGAAGTGTCCAAGTGAACGAATTAGAACCAAAAGATGTGGTCGTATAATTTGCAGTGGTTGCACCACACAATGAAACAGGACCTTGAATAGCTGTTGGGACCATAGGTTTTTTAGTAATAGGAATACTTAATAGAGCACTTACACCACAAATATTTGTAGCTTGTACAGTAATGTTTCCAGAAATTGTACCAGCAGCCACATTTGTCAATATTACTGATGTTCCTTGGCCAGAAGTGATTTGAACACCGCTAGGCACAGTCCAATTGTATGAACTAGATCCAGCAATAGGAGTCACCGAATAGGTAGCAGTAGATATTCCGCAAACCACAGATGGTCCTGAAATGGTTCCTGTCAATTCAGGCGAAGTAGCTGATAAGTGAATACTAGCATTATTTGTGCTTGAACCACATTCGTTATTTGCCACCACTGATAAGATTCCCGTAGAGAATACAGAAGACGGATTAATCGTTAAGGCAGTAGTTCCTTGCCCAGAAACATAAGTTACTCCAGAAGGAATGTTCCAAGTATAGCTTATTGCTCCTGTTACTGAAGAACTGTAATAGGTAATATTAGTTTCTAATAAAGAACATAAAGCTACAGGTCCAGTAATAGAGCTTGGAGCAGAAGGTACATTAGCACTTACACTAATATAATTTGGAATAATTAACGAGTCGCTCGCTACTCCATTACTTACCACCAATTTTACAGTTTTCAAACCTGTGGTAGTATAGCTTACAGTATATGGTCCACTTCCAGTTGCTGTAGCAGGTGTTGCTCCGGAACCAAAGTTCCATAAATAATTAGTAGCAAAGCTTGATAAATTGTGGAAGGTTGTAGTTCCAATTGAATTACAACTTATCACTAATGAACTAGCAACGAAATTTGGTATTGGAGTTGCAGCACCTACATTAAAGTTTACTGATTCACTGGTACCACCTTCAGGACTTGAATTGGTAACTGAAAAAGGTCTAATTCCTAATGTTGCGGAAGTAGAAATGCTAAGGTTTGCTGTCATTTCTGTACTAGAAGAAATTGTTAATGAATTAACGGTAATTCCAGTTCCGACATTTACACTTGTAGCACCTTCAATAAAACGTGCACCATGAAACACTACATTCAAAGTTTGATTTTGTGCACCTTGAGATATAGATAACCAATATAAACTAGGTGTAGGATTAATAGTACCTATTTGAAAGTCGCCAAAACTAGTGATATCAGCAATTGATTGATAATTTGTTGAATTAAAGCCTGTAGACAAATCAATCCAACTACTAGAAGTGTACACTTTTGTGGTAGCATACTCATCAACAAATCCAGCATCCTTGTCAGCGTCTTGATAAGTCAATCCTAAGGAAAACTTATCGAAGCTGAGGCCATTGTTGGTTAATGTCCAAGAACGATTAACCGTTTGATTGGCGTTGTAACCCGAAGTAGCTAATTGTGCGTGGTCGCCATCTGTTGTAGAAGCTGTTGCGTAACCACCTGTTGAAATGTTATTAAAAAACAAATCTAAAGATTCGGAATTAGAACCTTTACCGATAGGGTAATATGCTGAAACTCCAAATCCTGCAGGTAAATACTGTTTCAATTTTCCATCAACAAAACCACCCAAACCAATGACATAAGCATTTTCCTCAATTTGCACTAGATTGCTTCCTGTTAAAAGATTACCGACATCTAATTTCAAAACATTATTGATGATGATATTGTTATTAAGCGTTAAACCTGAAGCATTATTCAAATAAACATTATCAAATGTTGTTTGACCTGTTAAATACTGCATGGAGCTTCCGTCAAACGAAACTACTCCTCCACCAGAATTGAATGTTCCATATCTGTTTAGATTTCCAGTTAATGATAAAGAACTAGCACCACTCATAGTTACACTAGCACCTGAATTAATCGTTAGGTTTTGACATTCTGCTCCGGTTGTTGCAATACTTGGCATGTTGGCAACATCAGATTGAATCATCACATTCGTGGTTGATGTTGGAATTCCACCACACCAATTGTTAGTGTCAAACCAATCAGAACTTACCCCATACCACGTACCAGAATTTTGAACAGTGATAGTGACATTCGAACTGTTTGATGAACAAGGAGGATTGCTTATTGTCCAACGAAGTTGATAAACTCCTGCTCCCCCATCTGGAATGAATCCTGAAGCTGGGTCGTTAACATCGCTTATCTGACTGATGTTTGTGCTTGGACCACTGTAAACGCTCCAACTACCAGCACCTTTAATAGGAGTATTAGCAGCTAATGTTGTTCCTGAAACACAAACAGTTTGATTACTTCCTGCATTTGCTGTAGATGGAGGAGGAATGACTGTAATAGTTGCAGTTGAAGTTGAACTTATTCCATTCGCATCAGTAACCGTAACGGTGTAAGTCGTGGTTGTTGAAGGTGAAACATGAATGTTTGAAGTAGATTCTAATGTTGACCAAGTATATGTTAAATCGGTTTCTGAAGTTACAATTGTTGTTAAATGAATCGAAGAAGATTGACAGATAGTAACACCGCCACCCAAAATATTTACAGTTGGATCTTTTTTGTTGATTCCACTTAAATCTAATGCTGTAACACTTAAACCGCTTATAGAAAGTTCTTTTGAGCTAGAGTTTGCATCAGAGTATTTAACCCAAGGCAAAGCTCCAGCATAAACAGCTGAGGAAATTGTATCATCGGAACCTGAAACATCAGAAGTAAGATATGTAGCATTAATATCATATATTGGATAATCTATTCCAGACATATTTATTGACCAATAACGATTTAAATAATTGTGAATATCAGCATTTGCTGGATGTTTAGCGTTCACCACTTTGACTCCAATATACCCTGCATACGTTCCCTCAAGGGCAGTAATAGTGATAGGTGAATATTCGAAGCCATTATTACTAAACGCTCCATCTCCGATCGGGAATTTGAAACTCGCTTCTTCAACAGTTGTTGCATTCTTACGAACTTCTCCTCCTCCATCAGCTATTATCATGTTAGAAGCATTTAGTGTGCCGGACACAGCGGTTGCTGTATTACCAAAGGTAAGGTTGAAAGTACTTAAATCAAGCGAACCATTCGATAAATTTAAGCTATTATTCACAGAAATATCATTTCCTAAAACAACACCAACTGAATTGTCTATTGTTAGATTATGAAATGGCGTAGGGTACAAACCTCCTATTTTTTCTACATCAAATTCTCCAATTTCACCTTTCCACTCCATATCCCCAGGAGTAATTGTTCCTGAACAATTATTTTCATAATACGCCCTGACAGTAATTGTGCCAGTCCATGTTTTATTTCCTGAACCGCTGAAAATAAGGTCATGATAACCATTGATGGTATTATTAGCCTGTATAATGGTTTGGTCGCTATTTCCGTTGAATTCAACTACATTCGTAGTAGGAGCAAATTCAAGCAAACTGGTAACATCGGCTGTTAACGCACCAGCAATTTGAGTTATGGTACCTTCTTGGGGCTGTATCTTCGTATTGGGATTTACATGAAGATTATAAAAAGCTGTGTTTCCTGTTATAGAAGCAATGTTCGAAGTATTACCATTTGAGAAAATGACTGTGCCTAACCCAGCATCAAAAGTTCCATCATTATACCATGCTCCAACAGAACCATTGATGGTGATATTATATGAATCAGCAGACAAGGTGGCGCCTGCAGCAATTTCGATAGTGGCCACTTCAACATGAAGCGTTAATAAAGGATATGCAGGGCAACCAGCTGGGATTATTACATTGTCAGTTGTTAATGGTACATGCCCGGCAGACCAATTCTGAACCACATCCCAACGTGTTGGAAAAATCAAATCTTCTCCAATCCAAGTGTTGAAAACTTTATTGCTATAACTCAGACCCCACTGTTTGTTATCAGTTGTTGCCTTTGCAATATAGCCGATTGATAATCCAGAAATTCCAACCCAATTATTTGCTTGATTGTAATTTGTTTTCCCGTGTGGATGATTTGATGTGTAAGGATAACCATTGTGAGCATCCCAAATCACAAGCCTGGCACCATCTGGTTCTGAAGCATTCAACTCTGAATTGAGGTATCTTAGATTCATAATTACCTGATTTGTTGTTGTAGCATCCGAACATGCCCATGAATAGGTTCGAGCCACTGCCACAGAACGCCATGTAGGAACAGTCCCAATTGTAATCTTACAACTTATCCAAGTTGGTTTTGTTCCTCCAGAACTTAAGAAATTTAAGTTGGTAAATTGACTACCGAAACTATAAACTTGATTATTTGCAAAAGTATGTTCCCGCATCACAAGTCCTGTTACATCCCCGTTTCCACTAGTTGTCGAAGATGAACCCATTTTTAAAGTATATGAACCCATTTCAAGTGCTCCTTGAGTAGCGGACGCATTTTCGCTTTGTAAATTTAGTGTCTTGTTCAATGTAATATCTCCGTCCGCTACTTTTGAATTATTTCCATTTCCACTAATCTTTAGATTGCTATAAGTAGTTCCTTTAATTGTTTGACTGGCTTCTGCAGCATATTCCACTGTGGTTCCATTTGCAATATTTATAGATGTAAAGGCAGGGAAATCTGTCCCAACACCAGCTCCTAATCTAAAGATTCCTGATGTTAGAAAAAGCGTTCCCGTTGACGTTATTTGATATCCTGCATCTATAAACAGACTATTGGAAACTACATCTCCGATGGTTAAAGTTTCAACTGAAATGGTTTGATTTAAGGTAACTCCATTGGAATTATTAATTTTTAAAACATTAAAATTTGGTGAATTTCCCCCTCCAATTAACTGAGGGACTGAACCATTAAATATCACAGTACCTCCATTTTGGATGAAGTTTCCATTATCAGTAAAATCTCCTGCCAAGTTAAAAATACCTGAAGTAGATGTAAACGGCCCTTGGTCTATAGTGAAAGAGTTTAGAGAAACATGATTACTTCCAAAATTTAAATCTCCGTTCGACCCTTTTACAAAATTATAAGTTGAACCAGAAATTGTACCACCGATCGTAAGCGTACCCGCTGAAACATTCACAGTGATATCATTATTGATAGTAACATTTCCTGTTCCAAAATCCAAGGTTCTTGAAGCTGCACCAACGTAATCAAAGCTATTGTTGATGATTATTGGATAATTCAGTGTGGTGATGTCGGAATTGGATATGTTATCTATTTCTCCTCCATTTATTGTAAATGTTCCAGCCTCCGTTCCTAAAGCAGAACTATTATTTATATTCAATTTACCAGCATTTAGGGTCACACCACCTGTAAAGGTATTTGCATTAGAAAGTGTCCAATATCCTGCTCCATTTTTTATTATTTTCCCTGATGTGGTTCCTATGACACTTGCAATAGAACTAACGGTTGAAGTTGTACTTCCGTCCAAAGTAAGGTCGAAGGTTGGACCAGTGATAGTTCCCGTATTTGTAAAATAAATGGCACCATAATTAACTACAATTGAACTAGAACTTCCTAATGTCAATAAGCCGGAATAATATACAGCGGTTCCAGAACTATTAGTTATTGCACCTATTCCCGAAGCCCCAGAACCATTCATGTTAATTGGTTCAGAAATTCCGAGTGTAAAACCATTCAAATCAAGAGAAGCTCCGTTTGAAATAATTGTTCCACTATTCGATGTTCCCAGCGGAGTATTAGTACCGTTGCCTGCTGCACCTAACTTCAAGACTCCACCACTAATCGTTGTTAGACCTCCATATGTATTTTGTCCACTTAAAGTCCAAGTACCAAGTCCAATTTTGGTCAAAGTTCCAGATGAAGATGTTCCAACGACACTTGCAATTGTGCCATTACCTGAGCCACCAATCGTAAAATCAAATCCTGAGCCTAAAATTGTTCCTGTATTTGCAATGACAATATTGCCCGAATTGGCAATGATACTGCTCGAACCAGTTAAAGTTATAAGACCATTATAAGTGGCGGTTGTTGCTGAGCTATTAATTACAGCCCCTGTTCCTGAATTAGTGCCATTCAAACTTAATGCTTCTGAAGTACCAAGTGTAAAGCCCGCCAAATCAAGTGATCCTCCATTCACAACAGTGTTTCCAGTAATAGTTCCTAACGGAGTATTCGTTGCGTTTCCTGCTTGCCCTAATTTTAAAATACCACCGCTTATCGTTGTAACACCAGTAAATGTGTTTTGTGCTAAAAGTGTCCATGTACCTGTTCCTATTTTTGTTACTCCGCCAGTTGTGTTTCCAATAATACTAGTTACTCCACCGTTCCCTGAACCGCCAATTGTTAAATTAAAACTTGCACCACTTATAGTTCCAACATTAGAAATATTTATATTACCGGCATTTGTAATTATACTGCTTGCACTTCCGAGTGTAATCAAACCGCTATAAGTTGCAGCTGAAAATGAACTATTCGTAAGGGCTCCTCCGTTTGAAATTCCTGTACCTCTTAAAGTTATAGGTTCTGCTGTACTCAATGTATATCCATTCAAATCAAGAACTCCACCTGCTGTTATTGAGGTGGCTCCTGCCGTTGTTCCCAAAGGAGTATTGGCTCCAGAACCTGTTGTTCCTAGTTTTATGGTACCTGCGCTAATTGTGGTTACTCCAGTAAAGGTATTGTTACCCGATAACGTTAATGTACCTGAACCTGTTTTTGTTAAAGCGACCGAGGTAGCTGTTCCATTACTAATAACTCCTGTGTAAGCCGCAGGACTGGTATTATCCGAACCAACGGTAAGGGTTTTTGCACCAGCAGTTCCAGTAGTATGAGTGAGATTTCCAGACCCTGTCAATGAACCAACTGTTAAAGCAAAATTACCCATGTTCAAGGTTCCGCTCTGCATGGTTAACAATCCAGTGATTGTGGTTGCGGCACTTAGACTTACACCAGCGCTATTGTTTATTTTTAAGGATGCAGCGCTATTCTGAGTTAATCCATTACCTGTAACTTGTGCAGCAGTGCCATTATATTCATAATTTGCGCCTGCAGTGTAAGTTCTTGTACCAGTTACTTGAATAGCTCCTGTTGCTCCTGTTGTCGTAATCCCTAAAGTATTTCCAATTTTGAGTGTTGCTCCTGCAGAAAGAACAAAATAACTTCCAGTTCCACCGTTCAAGTCTGAAATTATTGCTCCCGGAGCGATTGCAAGAGAGCCAGACACTGTAAAATCACGTTGAGTGCTTCCAGCGTCAAAATCTACTATACTGGTGCCATTAATACTTCCTGTTGCAGTGGATGCTAGGAGAAATGCAATTCTAGCACTTGTATTCCCAAGTGAAAGAGTACAAGCTGGACCAACAGTAAAGGTACCAGTTATGTTCAATGTATTACCTGAGGCAGCTGCTTCAATTCTGCAAGTTGCGCTCACATTTAAAGAATTTAACGAAATACTTGGCATGGCGGTTATACTTGCACTTTGCGCTGTATTAATTACTACATCGTCTCCAGCCGCGGGAGCACCACTTGGGCTCCAATTGCCAGCCGTGGTCCAAGCACCACCTGTGGTGGTGTTCCATGTTTTAGTTGCCGCCCAAGAGTGCATTGAGAATAAAATACTAAACAAAAAAACCAATAGAAAGGTTGCCTGCAACCTTTTTTTGGCTTGAAAAGAGATGTCTCTTTTTGTCGATGTTAATGAGATGTTGTACATGGTTTTGTAATTTAATTTAAGTTGATAATGAAAGTTAGTTTATTAATGAAATTTTTGTGAATCCTCATCGTGATAAAACACGTAACGAATCGCGGCACAAAGGTAGAGGGAGCCCAAAAACCCCACAATCAACGTAAAGATGATTATACTGTAATAGGATTTGATGTTAATTTGTAATACTAACTATTACAATAATTTTATTGTTGAATATCAAATTTCTTTTTTTTGATAAAATGTGAATGGTTAACAGTATTGTGAAAAAGATATTGACAATTTAAACTACATTTATTTTCCAGTTATACAACTTTCTATATATTTGAACCATCAAAAAAACAAAACTATGAAGAAACTTATTTTATTAACTGCCTCTATTCTTGTTGTTACCGTGTTTTCGTGTAGAAAAGACCATTGCCCTGAACCATCGAACTCAACCAAGCAGAGCAATATGGAGCAAGCAAAAGCAGCCAACATGTCGGAAACATTTGAAACTGGAACAAAGACCGCTTACACTGCTGCTGACGTTACACTTGCTTCGGGCATTTGGAACTTGAGTGATGCATTAATAGGGAATTCGACTTCGGATGCTAAAACGGGAACTCAATCGGCTAGGGTGCGCAACGCTGGCATGCTCACCATGAAGTTCGATTATACTTCGGGAGCTGGGGTGGTGACTATTAACCATGCAAAATACGGAACGGATGCCAATGGAACTTGGCAATTGTGGTATAGTGTGAATGGTGGAACCTCCTTCGTGCAAGCAGGAACAAGCATTACCACCTCGACTACTACCTTGAGTGCTGCAAGTTTTACTCTTAATATTACTGGTAACGTTCGTTTGCAAATTCGCAAGACGGATGCTGGAACCAACCGCATCAATTTTGATGACATCAACATAACAAGTTATTCGGGAACAGGCAATACAGCACCGGTTTTAAGTTCTATTTCGCCATCGAGTGCCACTGCTGGTAGTGCTCAACTTACGTTGACTGCAAATGGTACTGGTTTCATCAATGGTTCGGTAATCAATTGGAATGGAACTGCACTTGCCACCACTTTTGTTAGTAGTATTAAACTTACTGCTGTGGTACCTGCTACATCATTAACCACAGCAGGTACAGCATCGGTAACAGTGTTCACGCCAAGTCCTGGTGGTGGCACTTCATCCGCTTCGGTTTTCACCATAAACGCAACAACAACCACTGCTAAACGCTTTCTGTTTGACGCTACCAAAGCCGAAACTGCAGGAAATGCCGACTGGGTGATAGATGAAGATAGCAATACTCCTATTAAAACGCCTACTCCTGCACAATCGACCATTACGACCACTACTCCTGAAACGTTTTGGACTGGAGCTTTGAGCAGTTGGGGAATCAGCCTTGTGAAAGCTGGAAATGTGGTGGAAACGCTTCCTGCCGGTGCTGGAATTACTTATGGAACCACGGGTGCTCAAGATTTATCAAAATATGATGTGTTTGTGATTGATGAGCCGAACACTCGATTTACTGCTGCCGAAAAGGTAGCCATCCTTAATTTTGTGAGCCATGGTGGTGGTTTGTTTATGATTTCGGACCATACCTTATCGGACAGAAACAATGACGGTTGGGATTCGCCTGCCATTTGGAACGATTTGATGACCAACAACACGGTGCAAGCTAATCCTTTTGGTTTTAGCATCGATTTGACAAATATTTCGGAGATAAGTAGCAATGTGTGGACAAGCAGTAGCACCAACCCAATACTGAATGGTTTGCAAGGACCGGTGAGTCAATTGCAGTTTAACAATGGTGCAACTTTAAGTTTGCAACCAACTGTAAATAACAATGTTCAAGGATTGATTTGGAGAAACACTTCAGCACAAACCAATAGCAATGTGATGTGCGCTTCATCAAAATATGGCACAGGTAGAGTATTTGTGGTTACCGACAGTTCGCCTATGGACGATGGTACAGGCGCAAGTACCGATGTTTTATACGTTAGTTGGCCGCTTTATAGTCATTCAAAATTATTTATGAATGCATCCTTGTGGTTGGCTAAACTTCAATAGCACTCAATTTTAACATTTCGATGGTCATTTGGGTTCGAAACTTGTTTTTTTGAACCCTTCGGGACTGAACCTCTCCCTAAAAATTTGCAATTATTGCAACTTTTAGTGTAAACAGCATACAAAAACATCTTTTCATAGCTGTTTACACGTGTAAACGGTATACAAAAACAGTTTTTCATAGCTGTTTACAGCTGTAAACGATATACAAAAACAGTTTTTCATTGCTGTTACGTGTGTAAACAGTATACAAAAACAGTTTTTCACAGTTCATTACACGTGTAATGAGTATACAAAAACATCTTTTCACAGTTCATTACACGTGTAATGAGTATACAAAAACATCTTTTCATAGCTCATTACACCTGTAATCGGCATACAAAAACATCTTTTGTATGCGCATTACACTGCCAATGGGTGGAAACGAATCCTTTTTGAGGTGAGTTTCGGGCAAACAACCTCCCTTCTATTCATTTTAAAGTGGAAAGATGCCAATATTCTATGCTGATATTATAATATATGTATCCATTTCTTGTCGACTTAAAAAAATATGTACATTTGTCATTGAATAATAAGGGCACCCGTACCAAAGAGTAACCATTAATAAACCAAAAAAGGTGGGAAAAACCGCATAAACATTGAAATGTAGACTAAATACAACAAAAAGGGCGAACCGAACTAAAAGTGCATTGTTATACATTCCTACTACCATTTAAGGAAGCTATAAGCACCTATAACCATAAATACTACCATAAAACGCTAAAATAAGCGTAAATACTACCATTACAGGCAATAATACCCTTATATTAATAATAGGGCTTATTATAGCGTTAAAAATACGCCAATACCTATATTTTACAGTACTTATAGATGATATTAA
>Ga0194047_10000175_pt1 | contig 43974 bp, 42 predicted proteins | sample JunL225m_MetaG_2_FD_160070 | JGI IMG/M metagenome (GOLD analysis project Ga0194047, IMG submission 160070) | Anoxic zone freshwater microbial communities from boreal shield lake in IISD Experimental Lakes Area, Ontario, Canada - Jun2016-L221-5m | ecosystem: Environmental > Aquatic > Freshwater... | reverse complement strand
ATCATGGTGGATAGTGTGCGCTTATAAAGGCCGCTATTCATCCTCTTTTCGCTATTGCATATTGACGGTTAACAATTGCATATTCAACCAATCCCTTGCATTTGCTATTGGTGATTGGTAAAGAAAGCACAGCCTAAACTTTTCCATTACCTACAAATCATTATTTTTTTGGAAACAATGGCATAATTGTTTTGTATTTGTAGAAAATAAATTCCCTCGGCTAAGGCTTTCAGGTCTATTGTTTCTTCGGCTTGTTTCGAAACTATGCTTTTCAATATTCTACCTATATTATCGAATAGTTTATAATTTATTTCTTGCATCGAATTATTGTTGTAATACACATTTATTTTATCATCAGCAGGATTGGGAAATACCTTGAGGATTGTTTGTGCCTCAATTGGTTGCCATACCTCTGTAATCATGTACGAAGCCGTATCGCCTGTGCAAGCATAATCATCGTAAATAGAAGGGCTGTAATTGCTGGCATTGAGCCAACCATAAATCGTATCGGTGGTTGTAAAGAATTTTAACCCAACATAAACTTTTGAAGTAGCCCCCACCCACATAGTATTGTTCATGCCAACCGTAGGAATATTCATAAAAAATGAATGAAACGATTTACCAACGGTATCGGTAAATACAAAGTGCCGCTGAAAATGAGCAATGGAATCGTTAGGAAATCCCCATTGATCGGTGTACGAAACCCAAACCGAATCGGGAATGACGATGCCTGCGTCCGAAATAACTAATCCCGAATCGATAGGCAAAGCACGAGCAAAGATGGTATTGGTACCGAAAGTAAAGTAATTGAATGTATCAGCCATCACCATGTTATGTCCATAAGGATATATATTATGAATACCAAATGACGCTCCATTAAGGCCCGAATGATAAACTTCTAAGCGATAATCGTTTATCATATCTCCATTTATATCGAGGTCGTAATACATAGGACCACAGGTTTCGCTTCCTGCTCCAGGATAACATTCGAACGAAAGATTAGGTATCAAATCTGAATACCTTACATTGGTTTTCTGCCCTGCAATGATTTGATGAGATTGTGCAAATATCGTAGTCTCGAACACGAATAGTAAAATAAGTAGTAGCTTTGTTTTAAGTTTCATTTTCGGTTTAGATTTAGAAAGAATGCTCAAATATATTGAATTTTTTTATGAATGACTTGATCACTTTTATTAAAGCACTTCTTTCGTTTCAATTGTAAAATAGGGTATTCTCAAACATGGATAGCACTTAAACAAAATCTCATTTATTCCTAAATGATGCATTTAATTTCGGGTAGGATTTGACTGATAACAAACAATTGGAATTCTAATGGTCGTATAAAATCACATCAGGTTAAGAAAAAAAGTATAGGTTGATAAAATACTTCAAAAGAAATATTAATTTTACCCCTGATTAAAAATTAATATCAAACCAAAAACTCAAACAATGAATATTTTAGTCATCTTATTACTCCTTTTGGCAGGCATCATCGCTTTGCTATTGATTGTTGCAATCTATACGCGAAAGGATTATATAATTAATCGCGAAATTGTTATCGATGCACCACTGCACAATGTCTTCGATTATTTAAAACATCTAAAAAATCAAGATGAATTCAATAAGTGGGTAATGGTTGATCCAGAGATGAAAAGAGAATTTAAAGGAACTGATGGCACCGTAGGATTCATCTACGGATGGAATGGAAATAAAAAAGTAGGTGAAGGCGAACAGGAAATAAAATCTATTGTTGAGGGCAAAAAAATTGAAACTGAAATACGTTTCGTAAGACCTATGTCTTCAATAGCCTATTCCGACTTATTAACAGAACCCTTGTCGGACAATAAAACTAAAGTAAAATGGAGAAATTCTGGCAAAATGATCTTTCCAATGAACTTGATGGTAAGAATGATTGAAAGAATGCTAAGTAAGGACATGGACATTAGCCTAATAAATTTGAAAAACATACTTGAGAAATAATCTCCGTTATATTTGAGTTGGTTCTTCTCTTCATTTTGCAAAAAAAAAATTGAACATAAATTGTTTTTTACTTGTTGCTTCGGAAGTATTTTATTTTTCTTTTTTCAAATTTGCTTTTGCCAGTTTCAACAATTCTTCTTCTTTCTCACTGATAGGCGGAAAACAAGGATTCATTTCTCTTAATTTTTCTAATATTATTCTTCCTAATAGCAAATGAGTATTGAGTTTATCATCAGCCGGAATAATATACCAAGGTGCTATTTTGGTACTCGTATGTTTCAAAGCTTCTTCGTAAACCGATTGATAATCATCCCAAAATTTACGTTCCTCAATATCGTTTGATGAAAATTTCCAGTGTTTTTCTTTGTTTTCTATACGTTCCAAAAATCGGTTACATTGTTCTTCTTTAGACAGGTGTAGAAAAAATTTCAATATATGAGTACCATTCTCTACCGTGCTTTTTTCGAAATGATTGATTTGTTTATACCGATTGTGCCAAAACTTTTTATCAATTTTTTTGATGCTATTAATATCAGGCAACCTTTCGGCTAAAATTATTTCGGGATGTACTTTTGAAATTAACACATTCTCGTAATGCGAACGATTGAAAATAGTTATTTGTCCGTGTTCGGGCAATTTCTGAGCGTGGCGCCACAAATAATCGTGACTCAACTCCAAATCGGATGGATGTTTAAAACTATAAACCCACACTCCTTGAGGATTCACTCCTCGCATGATGTGTTTAATAGTACCATCCTTACCTGCGCTATCCATACCTTGAAGAATAATCAATAACGATTCACGGTTTTGTGCGAATAACTTATTTTGAAGTTTCGCTATCTCGTCAATATCGTTTAACAACGCTTGTTTTAAGTGCTTTTCATCAGGTAGTTTTTCATCTGCTTTGGTACTTATTTTTGAAAGTTTAATATCTGTACCTTGACGAACCTTGCATTTTTTCCAATTCATAGTGCGTGATGTTTAATAGGTGTTGACTTATTTAATTTATAGTTGTGCGTGCAGTGTCCTTTTCACAAGGGTATAAAAGTCGATAACATTCGCCACTTGACTCTTATATAATTCTTGTTAAAGCTTACATCTTGCGCATTCATAGCGAAAGAAGGAAAAGTTATTTGGAAAGGCAACAGCGAATTGTTAATAGGCATTAGCCATCAGGCAATCGCGTACAAGGTAATGGTTAATTAAGGATTTTTCACCAACGGTTGGGATGGTTCCTAAAGTATTAGGACAATTAAAGAGCCACGTAGAGACAATAAATTCGCCAACAAGTCCAAAAAAAGCTGAATCCTTCGTAACATGAAGCCAGATTCCGCCAACATAACTACGAAGAAAATGTATCAATAATGTTTATGTTGAGACCGAAACACTTCTGTTACTCCTCAAATTATAATTGAAATCAACTTATTATTTTGCTTTATATTTGCATGCTTCTGCGTTTACCAAAGAAGAAAACAATATGCAAGAAGCTGAGCTAAACACAATACAGAAAAACATGGTAAAGAATAGGAAGGTGTTATTCGAGAAAACCTTGTCGTTTAGATGGACCGATTTAGATCCTAATTTCCATCTGCGACACAGTGTGTATTACGATTTTGGAACCCAACAGCGAATAGAAATATTAGAGCAACTTGGCCTCACGCTAAAATTAATGCAAGAACAAAATTTCGGACCGGTCATCTTCAGAGAGGAATGTGTATTTAAACGCGAAATACGTTTTGCCGACACCATTCGTATTCGTGCCAAGATAACCAAGATGAAACCCGATGCTTCGAGATGGACATTTCAACATGAATTTTTGAATGCTGATAATAAAATATGTGCCATACTAACCTTAGAGGGAGCCTGGTTCGATACCAAGTTGCGCAAAATAGCGGTGCCTACTCCTACTATTGCCGTAGATATTTTAAAACACTTCCCAAAATCTGACGACTTTTCGCCATTCTAATCTTTCACATTTTCTGCTTAAGCTAAACTCAACCAAAACCATGATTCACCTAAAAAAGCTTTCTCTATTATTCCTGTTTTTTATATTTTGTTTTGCTGGTATTTCGCAAACCGATAGCAAAGAACAAACGATTCCGCTTCTCTCGAAAAAAAATTTGATTGGATGATTCATAATAAAATGGATTCGTTGAGTTTAATGCTCGACAATCGCGTAAAGTATATTCATTCGAATGGTTGGACTCAAACCAAAGACGAGATGGTAAATGATTTTAAAACTGGAAAACTAATGCTTTCTGAAGTAGATATTCACGAGAGTTCTGCTCGAATAATTGACCATACGGCCATAGTGAATTACAAAGGAAAGTTTACTGGAAGCATGAATGCAACCGCCTTTTCGCTCGAATTATATTATACAGAAGTGTACGTGCAAGAGCTTGATAAATGGATGTTGGTTGCCCGTCATGCCTCTAAGTTACTATAGCATTCGAAGTTGGCCTAATGGATAAGTTGAAATTTACAATTTGTAGATAAGATAAACTTATTGCTTTTTTGAATTCGTTTTAGTTTTATTTAAATACTTTTGTCTCGAAATTTAAGGAATAAATGAAGTCCAAAGATAAAATTATAGAACATAAAATTTCTGACATTTCGGATTCAATTAAGCAAGGAAAGCCTTTCCGAAACATAAGCCAGAAAACCGCCATTAATATTATTTTCACAGGTCGTTGGCTTTTTAATCTTCATAACGAATTGTTCAAAACATTCGGACTCACTGCGCAACAATACAATATTTTGCGGATTTTAAAAGGGCAATACCCCAGAGCAGCAACTGTAAAACTATTGAAAGAACGCATGCTCGATAAAATGTCTGATGTTTCGCGCATTGTAGAAAATTTAAGAATAAAAGGATATGTAAGTAGAGAACTCAACACTTACGATAGACGAGAAGTGAAGGTCCTTATTACTCAGAAAGGTTTGGACATTTTAATTTATATTGAAGAAAAAGGTAGTGACACCATGGACGACTTTTTATCTAACTTAGCTCCAGATGAGGCAGAGCAATTAAACGCACTACTCGACAAAGCCCGAAGTTCTTTTGAATAGGATATTTCTATTTTAATCATCCTTTAATTTTTTTTGATTTGAATAACTTATGCCTTTGGTGTTATCACTAGTCTAATACCTTCAACTATTATAAAAATATTTTCATTTTATGACTTTTGTCATTTTTTTACAAGTTTAATGTCTGTTACTTTGTGTCATTAAATGTTGTAACATTAATTCGTATAACACTCGCTTTACTCCTAGTGTTATAGTTTAAACCTTCATTTAATCGAAGAATTACTCCTTTCTGGTTTGCAATTACTCCTTGCATTATTATTTTGCTATTAAAATTAATAAATAAAATAATTATGGACAACACAAACGAACACGAATCGAAAGGTTCAAAAGAAACGGACAGGCGCAAATTTTTAAAATTTGGGTTTCTAGCAGCTGGACTTACAGTGGTTGGTGGAGGTATTGAAAAAGTACTTTCGACTGAAAAAACAGAAAATCCTGATACTACTGTATTCACAAGAGACGGAAAAGTATTTAAAGCCGACCTTAATTGTCTGCACGAATATGTAGTGCCACCAGTAACAAACGAGGAAGCTAGAAAAGGTATAGCTGGGAAAAAATTCGTGATGGTATTTGATCTTGCAAAATGCGATGGATGCAAGAAATGTACTGAGTCGTGCCAAGCGATGCACTTCACCGAACCAGATCGTGAGTGGATTAAGGTTTTCAAAATGAAAGATGCAGAAACTACAGCTGCTTACTTTATGCCAAAACCTTGTTTTCATTGTGATAATCCTCCATGTACCAAAGTTTGTCCTGTTGGAGCCACTTTTAAACGACAAGATGGCATTGTATTAATCGATGATGACCGCTGTATAGGCTGTCGTTCGTGCATGGCAGCTTGCCCTTATTCAACTAGATTTTTTAATTGGTCCGAACCGATGCAACCCGAAGCAGTTGCTCATGTTAAATATTCTCCCGAACATGGCTTTCCTCGCCAAAGAGGCACAACAGAAAAATGTGACTTCTGCCCTCACATGATACGCGATGGCAAAATGCCAGCCTGTGTTTCAGGATGTCCTATGAATGCCATCTATTTTGGTGATCAAAATGAAGATGCTGTTACCAATTCGGCTGGAGCTACACTTAAGTTTTCACAATTGCTCGAGGACAATAGTGCGTATAGATTTATGGAAGAACTTGGTACTGAACCTCGTGTATATTATTTACCTCCTAAAAACAGAAAATATCCAAAACCTGATCTCGATGCCAATGGCAAAGAAATTAAATCCGATGAGAAAAAGCAGGATGCAAGTAAGGGTATGATTATGTAATGTGTATTAAAAGTAAATAGTGTTAATCAGAAAATTTAAATAAATATGGAAAAGACAAAATATCCAGACAGCAATATACCTGCAGAACTTTCGGAAGAAGTAATTAGACAAGACAGTATGCGCCCTACGCAGAAATGGGGACTCAGCACAAAAATATGGCTTGCATTTTTATTCTCAGTTGCAGGCTGGGGATTATTCGCTTATATTCATCAATTGCGCGGTGGGTTGGGAGTTACTGCAATGCGTAATTATGTTTCATGGGGATTATATATCTCCACATTTGTATTCTTTATAGGCATTAGTCACTCAGGCACACTTGTTTCAGCTATTCTTAGAATAACCAAGCAGGACTGGCGAATGCCGATTACAAGGATTGCCGAATTGATGACATTTGTGTCGTTATGTTTTGGGGGCATTATGCCCATCATCGATCTTGGTCATCCTGAACGTATCGGTAATCTCGTAATTTTCGGAAGGGTACAGTCTCCTTTGATGTGGGATGTGATGTCAATAATAACCTACTTTGTAGGAAGTACAGTATTTCTGTGGCTGCCCATGATACCTGATATGGCCTTGATGCGCGACCGATTAACAGATACTACCAAACGATTTGATAAATTTAGAAAGTGGCTCTACACCAAATTGGCAATAGGATGGACAGGTAGTAAAACACAATGGAAAAAATTAGAATTAGTAATGACAATAATGACTATAGTTATTATCCCCGTTGCTGTTTCGGTACATACTGTTGTTAGTTATATTTTCGCCATGACACTGCGACCAGGGTGGAATAGTACTATATTCGGGCCATACTTCGTAGCAGGCGCATTGTACAGTGGATCAGCAATAGTCATCCTTGCTATGGTCATTTTCCGTAAACTTTATCATCTTGAAAAATACATTACCTACAGACATTTTGATTTGATGGGGCGTGTAGTGCTTGCACTTACACTCATCTATGCTTATCTGAACTTAAATGAATATTGGATTCCAGGGTATAAAATGGCAACTGCAGAAGGACATCTTTTGCATGATTTATTTAGTGGTAGTTACTCATTTGAGTTTTGGTTATGCCAGTTCGGAACGGTATTACTTCCTATAATAATAATGTGTTTTCCTAAAGGACGAACCCCTGGGTCACTTGCCTTTGTATGTACTTTGATTGCAATTGGAGCTTGGGTAAAACGCTATTTAATAGTAGTGCCTACTCTACTTCATCCATTTTTACCAATTCAAGATGTGCCTAGCTCTTGGTCGCAATACTTCCCTAATTGGGTAGAGTGGTCAGTTGTGATGGCTGCTCTTTCAGGGATGTTAATCATTGTAACACTTTATGCTAAATTTTTCCCAATGATGTCGATGTGGGAAGTGGTACATGGTGCAAAAGTAGAAGAGAGCAAACGTGTGGCAGCTGAAATGGTGAAACATGAAGAAGTAGAAACACATAACCCTGAAATAGCAAAAGCAACAGTATGAAAACACTAAAAATAAATTTAGATATGAGCAGTTATTCAAGAGTAATTATCGCATGTGCTACACTATTTATAATGGTTTCGTTTGCACAAGCTCAAAAGTCGGAAAGCAGTATTCAGTTATCTTTTTCTAAGAAAACTGATAATTCAAGAATTGTAAGTGCTTTGGTGATGGCAAAAAACAAAGCTGGCAAATTTCTTCCAGCTCAAAATGCACATGTAAATTTTTACATTAAGAAAGATAAAGAACAAGTTCTTATCACCAAAACCAACACAAATGGAGCTGGTAAGACGAGTGCAAATCTTCCTAAGGAATTGGCAATGGATGATGATCGTTATTTTACGGTGACAGTGAAAGTAGAAAATGATGAAATACTTGAAGATGCCGAAGAAGAATTGCATTTGAAAGATATTCATGTAACGTTAAATCTTAATCCTACTGACACGTCAAGAACAGCAACGGCAGTGGTTACAGAAACAGCATCAGATGGAACCGAGAAACCTATTAAAGATATAGCAATTAACTTCTATGTTCAGCGTTTATTTGGAGTAATGCCTGCCGCTGAGGAACATTCAGTAAGTACCAATGAGAAAGGAGAAGCTTCGTTTGTATATCCCAAAGGAATTCCTGGTGATACTTTAGGGAAAATAACTGCGGTAGCCATGATAGAGGATAACGATACTTACGGAACAGTAGAAGCTAAAAACGAATGCGCTTGGGGTAAACCATTACTGCTTGATAAAGACCCTTTCCCTCGTGCACTATGGGGTGCGCATGCTAAGTGGCCAATGATCATACTCCTTTGCTGCCTTTACGGTGGGGTATGGTTTTGTTATTTCTTTATGTTCTATCAATTACGAAAAATAAAAAAAGAAGGTGAATCAGAATTATTAATTAAAAACTAAATACAATGAATCAAAAAATCAACAACAAAAAAATGAATTCTAGAATTTCTATGAAGTATGTACTTGCAGGAGCTGTAGTCCTTTGCTTTGCATTTATACCCGTACAAAAGGACAAATGGACAGCGCCACCAGATGCTGATAAGAAAACCAATCCTATTCCAGCAAACGAACAATCATTAGCCGCAGGAAAAGCAATTTACACCAAAAACTGTAACGACTGTCACGGTAAAAAAGGTAAAGGCGATGGTCCGAAAAGTGGTGATTTAGAAAAAAGTCCTAGAGATTTTACCAAAGAAGATTTTCAGAAACAAACGGATGGTTCGATATTCTGGAAACTATCAGAAGGAAGAAAACCAATGCCCTCGTTTAAGAAAGACTTGTCTGAGGATCAACGTTGGCAAGTGATTAACTATGTACGCACCTTGGGTGTAAAGAAATAACCAATCAAAAACATCAACAAAATCAATAATTAATACTTTAACTTAAAACGTATCTCAAATGAAAAAAATTAAACTATTATTCGTTGCGCTTATCTTTAGTTCGGTTTACACCAGCTTTGCACAAGACTCTACTCAAGTAGAAAAAAATATGAGACTAGCTTCCATCATTCCGGGTAATACCCGAATGGTGCTTACAGGTGTTGGCTGGTTCGGGTTTCAATATCACCTTAACAATCCAACAAACGACAAAACACGACCATCCAATTCGTTCAACGATTTTGGATTTAGTCCAATGTTTCTTTACAAACTTTCCGACAAGTTCTTTTTCGAAAGTGAAATAGAAATTATGAATGACGGTACGGCTGACAATGGTGCTGCTTTCGACTTGGAGTATGCCAAACTATCGTACCGATTGAATAAGTACATGACCATTGGTGCTGGTAAAATGCTTACCCCTTTTGGTGCTTACAACGAACGTTGGGAAGCCAATCATATCGAACGTTTCCCGAATGCTCCTCTTCGTCCTGATGATGGAGTATTGCCTGACGACACTCACATGTTTTGGGGTGCTGTGATGGGTATCGACCTTCGTGGTGGTATACCAATGGGTAGTGCTAAATTTAATTATGCATTGTATGTATCCAATGGTCCGAAACTGAACTTAGACCCTACAATGGCTGGTATGATACAATACGAAAACTGGAACGACAACAACAGCAACAAAGAAGTAGGAGGAAGAATAGGAATATTACCTTTTGCCAATTCATCTTTAGAATTAGGAATTTCGGGAAAACGAGGAATTGCAGGCAATGAAGGCGACTCGATATACAAAAAGATAGGAGCTACTGCTTTTGCTGTCGATTTATCGTTCGTAAAAAGCATCGAAGCTATTAAATCTACCATCAATTTCCGCGGACAATACACTTCAATGACTGTTGATCAAGCTAAATACTATGCAGCACCCGATTCGACTGGCCATGCTGCCGAATTACCAGCTTTCGACAATACTACTTCTTCTTATTTCGCTCAAGTTACTTTCCGACCAAGCATGGTGGCCAACAAGTTTTTGAAAAGAACAGAATTAATGTTTAGATATGCCGATGTGAAAGCTCCTAAGGATGCTGTTTGGGGACCAAAAGATAAGAATGGAGTTGGTGGCGATGTTACCCGGATGGACATCGGTCTTGCTTATTGGATTACATGGCGCACAGGTTTGAGATTTGCTTATGAAGTAAGTACCCTTCCTGACGGAACACAACAAAAAGAATTCCTTGCCCGTTTTGCAATTGGATTGTAATCGTTACTCATATATATAACAACATTTTAAAATTATAACAAAATGAAAAATATAAAAAGAATATTTTCGGTGATTGTTTTAGTAGCCATGGCTTCGATAGTTATCAATGGTTGTGCCACTTCTCAATCGGTAGCATCTAAAACAGGTTCGCAACTATGGGGCGAAAACTGTGTGAGATGCCACAATGCCCCTTCTCCTTCCGACTATAGCGGAGTGCAATGGGAAACCATAGGGATGCACATGAAATTGCGTGCCAACTTTACCGAAGAGGAAACCAAAAAGATGGTTGCCTTTTTGCAAAGCGGCAATTAATGAAAACAGCCCTGCGAGGTTTTGTATTGCTTCGCAGGGCTTTTTTCTGATTCGAAAGTGGAGGGTTTGATGAGCATTGAATCATTAAGTTTATGCAATTTCTTGCTTTTTTGATTAAGGTGTTTTTTTAGTCTTTTTGTTCTACAATTTGTTTTAGTGATTTTTACAAATTGATAACCAACCGACAAAAAATAATTTCCCGACATCATCATAAAAAAAATAAACTGAATTTAGTCAGCATACAATTATTCAATAATCTTCAAGCTCTCTACCTTTCAAAAGTTCAATTGTTCTAGTATTCGCTTGTTCTATTATTCAATTATTCAATTATTCAAACAACCAACAACTAACAACCAAATAGGGGCAGGTAGTTCGTCACACTTCGGTTTCTTTCGTCCTGCTTTCCGTTTCAATCTTTTTCTTTGCCCGAAAAGGTCAACGAAAAAGGATTTCCACTTCAATCAGGTGCAGTTAGTCAGCGCATCCCCCGTTGGGCGTAGCGTCCCGCTACGTCCAGTTTAACAAGGCGTCTCGCCTTAAACAAATAAAAAAAGTCCCCGACCGTGAACTTCCAGTTCCCGACCGCGTACTTCCATTCCCTTACCGCGTACTTCCATTTCCTGACCGTGAACTTCCATTTCCTGACCGCGTACTTCCATTCCCTAACCGCGTACTTCCATTCCCTTTCCGCTTCCGAATTATTTCATACGACATATAATCAGCACTTTAACTTTTTGACACCTTGACACCCTTGGTTGCGAAAAACCGACCTGAAACAGACAAAAACACCCGAAAAACAAAAAAAGCCCCCCAAATTGCTTGCACATTAAAATCAGAAACCAATGATAAGCAGTTTATAATGAGTCTTTAAATCTTATACAAAAAGAAAGCCAAGAATAATCGTTAACCTTGGCTTTTTCTATTGAATGATGTTTGGTGAGTAAGCTACCTCCTCAGAATTGTGGGCTGAGGCTACAAAATGGTGAGCCGTGGCTACAAAATGGTGAGCTATGGCAGCAAACCTGTGAGCTTAGGCTATAAAACGCTATGTCCGAATTGGAATACGGAGTGACCATAAAGAAAAGAGTCGGTTTTGTATCAAATTTTAACCCAAATCAGGCTCATCAATTAGAATTTCCACAAATCCACGAGCTGTTTTTCGAACCTTGCTTTAGGCAAAAAGTTCCATTCTAGTTCAGCATTCATAGGCACCGGGGTGTCTAAACTTGCCGAACGCACCACTGGAGCATCGAGGTTTTGGAAACAATGTTCGTTTACAATGGTTGCCAACTCCCCTCCTATTCCTCCTGTTAAGGTGTCTTCGTGCAAAACAATGGCTTTGCCAGTTTTGTTTACCGATTGGATAATGGCTTCTTTATCCAGCGGCACTAGTGTTCTTAGGTCGATGATGTCGGCACTTATTTCAGGATGTTGATTGGTTATTTCGATGGCCCAATGCACCCCCATTCCGTAAGTCACAATGGTGATATCGGTTCCTTGTTTCACCAATCGGGCTTGCCCAAAAGGGATGGTGTAATAGTCGTCTGCCACCTCTTCGTTGGTGCTTCTATAGAGTGCTTTGTGTTCGAAAAAAAGAACAGGATTAGGGTCTTCGAAAGCCGTCAGGAGTAAACCTTTGGCATCGCTCGCAAAAGCAGGATAGGCTATTTTGAGTCCGGGAGTATGAAAAAACCAAGCTTCGTTGCTTTGCGAATGAAAAGGACCAGCTGCCACCCCAGCTCCTGTAGGCATTCGCACCACCACATCGGCATTTTGTCCCCATCGGTAATGGCTCTTTGCAAGGTTATTTATTATTTGGTTGAATCCTTCGGTAACAAAATCGGCAAACTGCATCTCCACCATGGCTTTCATTCCATTGATAGAAAGTCCGAAGCCCGAACCCAAGATAGCTGCTTCGCAAAGAGGAGTGTTGCGTACTCGTTTCTTGCCAAACTCGGCCACAAAGCCTTCGGTAACTTTAAACACACCACCATAATCGGCAATGTCTTGTCCCATCAACACAAGGTTTTCGTGTTTTCGCATGGCCAATCGCAAACCATCCGAAATAGCATCTACAAAACGTTTATCGGTAGTAAGCCCTTGCGGTTTGGTTTCGTTTAGTCGAAAAGGCATATAGATGTCTTCCAATTCCTGCGCTGTATTGGGCGGAGGCAATTCTTCGGAATATGCAAATTCCAGGGCGTGTTCTATCTCTTCTTTTATTTCGTTGCGATAAGTGGCAATCATGTTTTCGTCAATCACTCCTTCTTGTAACAAGTAATTTTCGAAATTTTTTAATGGGTCTTTTCTGCCCCACATCTCCACCAGTTCTTTGGGTACATATTTGGTCCCCGATGCTTCCTCGTGTCCACGCATTCTAAAGGTCATGAGTTCGAGTAAAACTGGTCGAGGGTTTTTGCGGATGGATTCGGCCAAGCGTTTCACGGTGTCATACACTTCGAGCACATTGTTTCCGTCCACTTGCACTGCTTCCATACCATAGCCAATGCCTTTATCGATAAACTGTTTGAAACGATATTGTTCGCTACTCGGTGTGCTTAGTCCATAACCATTGTTTTCGATAGCAAATATCACAGGCAAATCCCACACAGCAGCCACATTCAACGATTCGTGAAAATCCCCTTGACTTGCTCCCCCATCGCCCGAATAGACCAAGGTCACTTTGTTGTTTTCTTTCAAAGCATTAGCCAAGGCAATGCCATCGGCCACTCCAAGCTGAGGACCAAGATGCGAAATCATGCCTACAATATGGTATTGCTGCGTTCCGAAATGAAACGAACGGTCGCGCCCTTTGGTGAAACCGCTTGGTTTGCCCTGAAACTGGCAGAACAATCTGTTGAGAGGTACTTCGCGTGTAGTGAACACACCAAGGTTGCGGTGCATAGGCAATATGTATTCATCTTTGTCGAGTGCCATAGCAGCTCCTACCGAGCCTGCCTCCTGCCCTATTCCACTAAACCATTTTGAAATACGTCCTTGACGAAGCAGTACCAACATTTTTTCCTCTATCATTCGGGGTTTTAATATTCCCTTGAAGAGTTTTATTAGCTTTTCATCATTATACTTTTTTCTATCGTAACGGATAGGAGTTTCGCCTGTTATCATTTTTGGTTTTAGATATTTGGTAGTTGCAGGCGCAAAATTATTAAAATTTGCCGTTGCATTGACGTAATATTTTTATGTACTTTTGATGAGAATAAAACACCAATAAAAAAAGAAAACTCAAGATGATTCAGGAAATAATAATGTACGTCATTCTTGCTATAGCCACTGCTTATGTAGTGTTTCGAATTTATCAGAGTGTTAAGAAAAAAAGCGCTTGCGAAAAATGTGCCTTAATGGACGCAGCAAAAGAAGCCAAAAAGAAATAATGCTGGTGGTTACCACACTCCAAAATTGTCTTTAATCATCGCCTTTCCCCACGGTCGCTTACCAAAATCTTTTTCTAGTTTCGCTTTGAGTTCTTTTGACGAGAATATTTTATTTTTTCCTTTCTTTGGTAATAATACATTCACATCAGGCTTGGTAATTTCAACGCTCTTCGCAAAATAAATCACCCCACCATCTTCGCTAGCCAAACCTAATATAGCTCCTGGCAAGCCATGAAAACTTTCGGGTCCCACATTCGTAATTATTTCATCGCAATACCATGCGTATATCCTAGTAGTATCATTGGCTTGCCAAACTGCTTTTCGGCAATTGTATCCACTTATTACTCGTTTGCTATCCGTTATTTTCCATTTGCGTTTCACCAACGTATCTTCGATGTAAACCTCTTCCCCCCATATTGGTTTTATAGTGAATCGATAGTTTCTATTGAAATTTTGATAAACAGTATTCTTGCTTGTTGCCCAACTCATCCGCTCTTTCAAATCACTTTCTTGAATTTTGAATAGCGATAATGAATCATTAAAATACAATTCGAACATATCTACCTTATTCTTGTCCTCGGGTTGCAACCAGTCTTGCACATTATCCCATTTGAATTTTTTATACAAGTTTGTTCTTCTTTCGTACACAATCTTACCCGATGTAATTTGAGCAAATCCATTGAGGCTAAGCATTACCAACAAACAGCAAACAACTAGTTTTTTACATATCGTTCTCATCATACTTGGTTTTAGTGCTGTTGAACTTATACGTTAGTTTCAATAAAAAATATCTACTGATGATATTGGTCTTGGTGTCGGTAATCACATTATCTTGAATGTTTCTTCCTGTGCTTATGTTTTGGTTCAAGATATCATTTCCAGAAAAGGTAAGAATAAAATTTTCATTCTTCAAGAAAGCTTTGCTAATGCTAGCATTCCAGAGAAAATAATTGATATTGTAACCAACTGCTCGTTGACTATTGATACGATAAGAGGCATCGGTTTCTATTAAAAACTTGAATGGTAGTTTTAAATTCAATGAAGCATCAAACTGTTGCTCGGAATACGATTTGCTTGAAGTGGTTGTTAATGTTGATGAAGGTAAACTATAATCGTAGTTGTACGACACCGAAAACGAAAGTGTGTCTAATACAATCTCAACTCCCATTCCTACATTTGGATTGAAGTTGGTTGTTACATTCTTTTGATTATTGATATAACCGGTATAGCTATTGTAATTGAAATTGGCATTGGGTTGAAGGTTTAGTTTTTTGTTGAAAAAAGGAATTCCTCCACCCACATAAGCACCTGAATTAAAATTACCATTCACATTCACTGTTTGGGTCATGGTTCTTCCGAGACTATCGTAAACAATCGAATTAGCAAATGCATCATTCATGGAATTGAAGTGCGCACTAAACCACATGTACTTTCCACTAATTGGTTTATAGGTGTTGTACTGCAATGTAAACCCATGAGTAAATGTTGGTAGTAAATATGGGTTTCCCAATCGAACTTGATTTGGATTCGAATTATCAGGAATAGGTTGAAGTTGATTTAATGAAGGTTGTGTAGAACTTGTAGTGTACTTAAAGTTCATACGCGAGTTCTGACTAAACTTATATGCATAACTTAAAAAAGGCAGCACATTATTCACCGATTGGTGAATATTATTTTGTGTGATTATATTAGAATTGGTAATTTCTACATTGCGTAGTCGAGTTCCAAAATTAAATGATATTTTTTTTGTTTCGAAAATAAACTTCAAACCAATTCGATCGGTAATCTTGATGTTCTCAAAACTGTTGGTAAATGAAGAATCGTAAACCGAATATTCTCCATTCAAGTATTTCAGTGTTTTTTTATTTTGTTTGCCCACACTGTAATTGTAGTTATAATCAAATTCTAATTTTATTTTCTTCGTTAATGGTTCGGTGTAAATGATATTTGCATTCTGAGTTTGAGTAGTGTTGGCATTTGTCTTTTGCTGATTGATACTATCATTCGAATGAGCCAAACTAAAATAAGTATTGTACGATTTCAAAATCCCAAATGATGAATTATCTTCAATGGTGTAATTATACATTGCTAGTAATAATCGATCTCTGTTTTTGAATTTCCGTTTGAGATGCAAATTGGTATTCACATTATATCCACTAGCATTATTGGTGTTCGTCACATCTGTCTCGTGCGATAGTGTATCCGAAACGGTTTTAAATTTTGTTTGAAGGAAATTATTCTGAATGCTCGAATTGACTCTTATTTTTGGTTCAATTGTAAGCTCTGTAAGCGAATCTAATGTTTGTATAATCTTCATATTGATTACATGTCCATTCGACTTCTGTTCGTTTTGGCTTTCCTGACTAGTTACATAATTTGTATCAGTCAAAAAGTACTGCGATTTGGTAGCTGAGTTCGCCTGCAGTTTATTATTAGAGAAGGTATAGTTAAAATTAATTTTTGTTTTCTTTCCTATTTTATCGTTGTAATAGAATCCTGATTTCAAAGTTTGAGGTATTCCTTGGTTTTGATTATTATTACCATACCAATAAGTATTTCCCTCTTCGTCTGTTTGGTAATTCATTTCGTTATCCAATCCGTATTTATACATATCCTGCCAGCCTAAGCTCGAACGAGGAGTATTGCTCAGTAAACTGAAGACAGATATTTTTTGAGAACCTTTGAATTTGTTGGCCAATAATTCTCCTTCATAAAATTGAGTTGCATCTGTTGCTCCCGATACTTTTCCGAAATTCCCTTTTTTAGCATCATCCTTCAATTTCAAATTCATCACTTGAACGGTCTCTTCCTTGTCGTCCGAAGCATTTTCATTTTTCTTTTCGTATACCTGCACCGACTCCACTCCCTTTGCAGCAAGATTTTTTGTTGCTGCGGTAGGGTCGCTTCCAAAAAACTCATCACCATCCACCAAAACTTCACTAATCTCTTTTCCCTGTGAGGTTATCTTACCCTTAGCATCCACTTTAATTCCAGGTAGTTTTCTCAGTAAATCTTCTACAGTGGCATTGGGTTTTACCTTAAACGAATCGGCTGCATACACTAAGGTATCTCCTTTATAGTACACAGGATCTTTGAATGCATAAATCACCACCTCTTTCAGCTGCTGGCTTCTGGGAGGTAATATTATTTTGCCAAAATCAAACACATAATTACTTGCGCTACCAAAAACATAAAAGGTTTGATCACCAAACATTGGATTCGAAATGATTACTTCAACAGTATCTATAGGTAGATTTTTCATTTCAAACTTTCCTGTTGCATCCGTTCTAGCATACCCTATCAATATTGAATCTTTAATCCGGATAGCCATCGCAACAGAGTATTGCAAAGCTGATTTGGAAATGGTGTCTTGAACATTACCCGAAATCGTCATACCTTGTGAGTAAGATGGAAGAGTGATGGAATTGAATAGTATGAAAAAAAACAGTAATTTCCTCATATTGGAGTTTAATTCTTAATACTTATCGTACTTTAATAACAACTTAAGGAAATAAAGATACAGAAAATTTGAAATAAATTTAAGTAAATTAATAAAGATTTTGCTCCTTTCGGAATAAAGAACAATGAGAAGAAAGCTTTAAAACTAAATTCTAGAATGTTCTAAATACAATTAGAAGGTTTAGAGCAAAAAAAATCCCGCTAAAGCGGGATTCTTTTAGATTCTGAAAGAAGAAAATTATTTCTTTTTTCCACCTTTTTTGTCTTTCAACGCAGCGATAGAATCATCCATTGCTTTTTGCTTAGCAGCTTGTGCTTCGGCATACTTTGCAGTTGAATCAGCTATTGCTTGAGCTTTAGCAGCTTCTTCAGCAGCTTTAGCAGCTTCTACAGCAGCGATTGAATCTTGTTTTGCTTTTTCCATTTTTGCTTTTTCTTCAGCAGATGGACCGCAAGCTACGAATGTAAACATTCCTGCTACGGCAACTAGTGTAAATACTTTTTTCATTGTTTTGTTTGTGATTGTTAATTAAAATTTCGACAAATGTAGAGTTATTTTCTTAGGTGGTATTTTTTTTAAGATTTTTTGTGAAAATTAAACCTTTAAGTCCGCAAATTAATAATTCTTATTCAAAATACAACTATTGCTGCGAATCAAAGATTGATTTGTAAGGAATTTTGTAATAATCGACCCACTTTATTCTACATTAGAAAATAGCATCAGACTGTGTTGTTCGCCAAGGTAGTTGGTATATAACAGTACTTTTTCAATTTTTTGAGGTGGCTCCCCCTCTTTAATTATAAGTAACGGGACCTTGTTATTCTTAAAAAGTTCACAAATAAGCCAAACTGCATAAGCCGAAGCTGTGGCATATTCACCACATAAGTGCTTATATCGTGCAATAGGTATCTTATTGTTGAATTTCGATTCAATACCAGTATAATATTTCAAGAAACGATTATCGCCATTTTCTCCAGTGAGTAGCAAATCGATATTGTCCTTTTCGATTAAGTGACTTCTTATCTTACCTTCAATCCAATTTTTAATTTCCAACTCATCATTAGAATGAATGGTTTCCATAAATTCTAATTTTGCAATTGCCGTTTCTTTTTTATTACTAACCACAAACATTGAGGCTCCTTCACCAGCTAGCGAACCTTGAGATCCTGATTCATAAAAGTCAGTTGCACCAATTACCTGTTGTTTATAATTACCATTCAATAACTCAATCTTATAATTAAAGTCAGAAATTTCATCTACAGCTCCTAAAAGATAGGAGTTGTGAGGATGTTCATTCAATAACAACATTGCATCAATCATTGAATTTTCGAAAGCTAATCCGCGATGCACATTAGTAATGTTGTATCCTAAATTATGAGTGAGTAATCCTAACTGACTAGCCACCGCATTTGGTACACCTTGAACAAAGTTTCCTGGAGTAAGAGTGTCTTCATCAAATTCTATAATCTGTCTTAAGAACTTCATGCAATCCTCCATGCCTCCATTGGCGGTTCCAATTATAATTCCATTCACATCATTTCCTTGATGAAGAAGTGGTAGAGCCGCACCAACTCCGATCCGAACAGCTTTCCCCATTCTTCGTAATTGAGCAGACGGAATATTTTTGTAGCCGGGTTCAAGAGCTAACAATTTACCTCCAGTAGCCTTTCTGAGTATATAGTTGTCATCAAAGAGTATCGAATCTTGAGGGGAAATGCATGAGGTTTGATTAATGTAAAACATCATTCTAATTTTTTGAGAAAATTAAGGAACTACAATTACCTCCAAACCCAAAAGAATTGGACATTACATGTTGGACGGAAGATTTACAATATTTCAAATTGGGAACCAATCCAGTTTTTTCTATAGGCGAGGTATAATTTAGTGATGAGTATATTTCTTGGTTCACAATATTAAATATACTAAAAATAGCTTCGATAGCCCCGGCTGCTCCTAATGTATGACCGGTGTATGATTTAGTGGACGCGAATGCTGGAACTATTTCAAATATTCTTCTCATTGCCACACTTTCAACCTCATCATTATTCTCAGTCGCTGTTCCATGCGCATTTATAAAACTAATGGACGAAGCGTCTATGGATGCAGACTCAAGGGCTTGCGTCATCACAAGAAATGGTCCCTGCCCATCATCAGATAAGGAAGAAGGATGGAACGAATCATTAGTATTAGCATGGCCACTCAATTTAGCGTACACTTTTTTACCTTTACAATCTTCCTCTTTCTCCAATATTAAAAATGCAGCTCCTTCCCCTAAATTTAAACCGCTTCTATTTGCATCAAAAGGTCGACACAAATCAGAGGATAAAATGTGTAATGCGTTAAATCCATTGATTGAGAATTTTGAAAGACTGTCGCTACCACCTACAATAGCACGTTTTACTAACCCTGATTTAATCAATCGTGCTCCATACATAATAGCGTTAGAAGATGAAGAGCAAGCTGTATTGATTGTATTGACAATACCTTTCATTTTGTAGCGATTTTGCAAGTAGAGCATCACCGAAGCACAATCATAAGAGGATAAATACTCAGAGCCATTGCTTGCGGTAGTTGCATCAATAAATAACTGGTCTGTCAAACACATTCCGCCAACTGTGCTTGCTCCTATTAAAGCAGTATCAGAAGATGAAATTTGGTTTAATGTTAGTTTACTATCTTCAATCGCTTCTTGAATTGAGTGTAACGCCAAAAGTGAAGTTCGAGTTACTCCTTTTTCGTTTGCATTTAACTCTTCGATAAGCTCATCGTTTGATTTTTTAATTTCGCCAAAAGGAAGTAAAGTTGAATACCTTGAAAAAAAGTTATTGTTCTTAGAAATACCGCCTCGTGAACACATCAATGATTCTCGATTTTCATCAGCCGAATTCCCGATTGAAGAAATAATTCCTAATCCTGTTACAACAATGGCAGTCATCTCAGTTTGTTTACTTCGTTCTATTTTTCTCAATATATGCAACCATTGTATTGATATCAACCAACACCTTTCGCCCTTCTTTGGGATCTTTTATATCGATACCATACTCTCGTTTCAACAATACAAGCAATTCAATTGAATCAATAGAGTCCAAACCTAATCCTTCACCAAAAAGGGGAGCATCATCTTTAATATTATCAGGAGACACATCAAGAAGATTTAAGAATTGTATTATCTGTTTTTTTAGTTGTAACTTTAATTCGTTTGATTCCATCGTTAGTTAGATTAGTTTTTTATTTTTTAGACCCAAATATGCTATGAGTTGTAAGATTAAAGTGATTATTAGAATAGGTAAAACACTTAGAAGTACATCTACTAATTTTCCACCCTCCAAAAATAAGCCATAATACGATTCGAGACACCAATGCATTGGAGATAATTTTATAATATATTGAAAAGAGGTTGGCATTGCGAAACTTGGGACAAGAAGCCCTCCAATTGCAGCAAGAATAACAATAGATGCCGAACCTATGCCATTCGATTGTTCCTGAGATTGAGAAAAAACCCCAACGATTAAAGCAAAACTAACAGCACACCAGCCAGAAATTAAAGAAACAATTAGTAAACCAACAATATTTGTAGGGATAATTAACTGGGGCAAATTCATATAAGGGAAGAACCAAATTCCAATAGAAAAAATAACCGAAGTTTGCAACAACGTAATGAATAGATACGTAACTTGTTTCGATAACAAGGCAACAAAAATACTTGTAGGAAGTGTTCTTAAACGAACAAAACTTCCATTGAGTTTCTCTCTAACAATACTACTTCCTAAAGAAATAACAACAAAGAACATGGCGAATATTGTCCAGGCAGGAATATTATGCTGAGTGGCGTTAGGTATGGTTCTGCTTCCATTTCGAGAAACAGGTATTTCGTTGATTGGAACTTCGGAACTAAAAAGGTCTGTTTCGAATTTGTCAGAAATTTCCGTTCCATTTAAAATAAAATTCAGCTTTTTAAATACCTGTTTGCTTAATAATAATTGAAAACTACCATAAATAACTTTATTTACAGAAGTTCGAAATGATTCTTGCAAAACAGGATGAAAATAAATTGTTAGTTTTGATTGTTTTATAGGCAATAATTTTGAAGTATCGGTATTTAAACCGAGCCTGAATAGTGTTTTGGAAGCAATATTCAACGCTTGTAATTCTGCATCCTCTGAAAAATCTACAGGAATTATTAATGCTAGCAAAGCATCTTTTTGATGCATCCTTTCTACAAGTTGATTGTCAGAAATTTTTGAGTTTACGGAAACTATTTCGAACATGCCTGATTTTTCAATTGCTTCAACAAGGTTTTGACTAAAGGTGCATGTATCGCGATTAGACAATAACAATTTTATTTTATTATTATTTACCAACTCAAATGTACTATTCTGTATTGCGGTGATAACGATTGCAAGCAGGACAGGCATAATGAACATAAAAACCAAACCTACTTTATCTGTAAGCAGTACTCTAATGTCCTTAACGATGGTGGCCCAAAGCTTAAACAACATCATAATATTTACCAGTAAATTTCAAGTACAAATCCTCAAGATTTTTTTCATGATATTTCTTGAACAACACTTCTAACCGATCAACAGCAATGATCTTTCCCTTATCAATTAAAGCAACTCGGTCACATAATTCTTCCGCTTCGCTTAGCTGGTGAGAAGTGTAAATAAGGGTAGTCCCCTTAGAATTGAGTTCCTTGAGATAATTAATAATGATGTGTCGAGTTTGGATATCAACACCAACAGTAGGTTCGTCCAAGAATAATATTGAAGGATTATTAAGCACACCAATAGCGAGATTAACTCTTCGTTTCATTCCTCCTGAAAGTTTGATGATTTGTCTATTTTTTACATTTTCTAATTCTAGAAGACTTAGCAATTCCATTGACTTCATTTTCAATTCCAACTTTGCCAAACCTGCCCAAGCACCAAAGAATTCAAGATTTTGTAATGGAGTTAATTCTTGATAAAAAGAAAAATCTTGTGGCACAATACCAATACTTCGAATTGCTTCTTTTCTATTCTCTTTCAATTTTCTTCCTTCAATAAGAATACTTCCTTCATCAATGGATAATAGACCAATCATACAATTCATTAAAGTTGTTTTCCCTGCACCATTTGGACCAAACAACCCGAATTTATCACCTGAGATCACCTCCAAATTTAAGTTTGAGAAACAATGAACAGGCTGACCAGGATATTTAAATCCGATATTCTGTATTTTTATTGCGGAGTTCTTTATGGCTTCCATTTAATTTTAGACAATGCCTCAAAAGCTTTCTTCTCTATTTCAGCAATGTCAAGTAGGTAATCTCCCATGACATTGAAATCTTGTTGAGTTGATATCCGCCCTTTATAAATTCCAGCTGCTTGAACGGCAGCATCACGCCACATATCTCCTGATTGGGTAAACAATTTTGATATTTCTAATAATTCGCCCTGATTTGAGAGATACCCAAATGCCTCTTGTAAAAAAGCGGCATAGATATACCTAAATCCACCACCTCCAGTACCAATTTCTTCTTGCATTCTGACTAATTGAGCCAAATAGAGTCCTGAATCATGCAATCCTCTCTTGTCGAGCCATTGCTTGATTTTTTTTCCCGTAAAAGAAATTCCACTTACACCCGCAATAGGGCCAGGAATTCGAAGCATATCTCTTACATTGCGTTTGATTCCTGTTATTATTGCTTGTTTAATTTGGTCATCCGAAACATGCATTAATTTTTCTGGATAGTACAACTGTCCTTTTGGTGCCAATGCCCCCTGTGCGAACCTTACTCTTTCAAGTTCATAACTACTAAGAACTGTTGGAGTCTCCATGATAGGGTCGCTAATCAAAAAATTGTCATTGTCTTTTCCATAAACAATTAAATTATGGGCGTTGAAATGGAAACGGTATTCCTTTGGGAAATACGACAGGTAATAAACTCCGACTTGAACACCTACAGGTTTACCTTGTTCGAGAGACTTTATTAGGAAATCTGATGCCTGTTCTTTAGAACGAAATCTTTTTCGAATAATCGGTATATTTAACGAATCACATGTACGTTTAAAAATCGCACCTGGCATAGTTCTAAAAGCGATTGCTGGTCCCTTGTTTATTTTTAAAAAAGGGATGTACACGAAAAACAATCCAGAACCTATTCCAAACGCTAATGGTTCTGTCATTTGATGTACACCAATATTTTGTAGTAAACTGGTGGTAACTCCATTTTCACAATGAGCAGCTTGTTTATGCTCAAAATCAATCTTCATTTGTTCTCATATTTATTAGATGATCAACTGAAACGTTGAAAGCGTTTGAATATTTAAGTAGCTTTTTATTTGACAATTTATTAAAAATTGATGGTTTCATATGTTGTCTTATTTGCCATTTCCAAAATCCAGTATATGCTGAAAGAATGGACAAATCCATTAATCTCTTCTCCATAAAAAACAGAATCGGGCTAGCTTGATTATTTAAGACCTTTAGTTTAGCAGCATTAACCCTATCTTCGATATCTTTCCACGCAATATCGTTGGCGGTAATTTTTACCTCCCACCCTTTACTTAGTGCAGTAACATAATTACCATTTTGGTCGGTAACATAACAAACTTCATTCGTAATTTTACCTAGAGAACTTAGATCCTGAGGAATATCTTCTTTTTTCATCGATTAGTTTTAGTTCAAAGACAAATTACCATCTTGAAAATACTAACATACTGTCAATAATGCGAAGACATAAGAGAACCTAGAGCTTTCAGGAACGAGCATCAATATTTTTTGCCCCTTCTTGAGTTTTCTACTGTGAAATAATTCGTTAACCATTAAATACGATGAACATGAACCCACATTTCCAACTGAACTAAGGTTCACAAACCACTTTTCATAAGGTATTTCATTTCCATTCACAATTAATTGGTCATAAATTTTACTTCTAAAAAAATCACTTGACATGTGAGGTAAGAAATAGTCAATTTCTGAGGTATTAACTTTCTTTTTTTCCAAAACATCTTTCAATCCTTGACCTCCCAAAAGTATAATGTACTTACTCAATAGCTTAACATCTTGTTTGATACTAAGTATAGACTTATTCATGAGCTCTTCCTGTGTAAAATCCAGATAACTTTTCAAAGTTCCATCTTTTTGTTTATCACAGGCCATGTACATACAGGCTTCTAACTCGTTAGCAAAAGAATATCCTTCAATCCAATCAACAGATAAACTAATTCCGCTTTCATTCTTTATATCTGACATAAGAAAAGCTGCTGCACCATCTGAAAGCATCCATCGTAAGAATTCCTTATCAAAACTAATGTAAGGATCTATTTTCAATTGTTTTAATTTTTGAGCTTCATCCTCGTATATTTTTGATACTAATGAAGCTGAAAATCTTTCAGAACCTGTTGCTACTGCATTTTGCTTTTCTCCTGCTTTTATTGCAAGGTACGCATGCTTAAACGCGTGCATACCTGCACAGCAAACTCCTGCAGAGGAAACAACCTCTATATTCCCAGTTTCGGGCAACCAACCATGAGTCATAACTGCATGTGAAGGCATCATTTGATCGGGTGATGATGTACCACAAGAAAGAAATTGAATCGATTTTAATCCTTCTTCTTTATTATCAAATAAGGCTCTTACGGCAAGCGCGGTCATTTCTGCATTCGTATGTGTAGGTAACCCCTCTTTTGATAACGCATAATATCTATTTTTTATTCCGTTATTTCTTAATACAATTCCTTTCGACTTCGAAGGATTTTGATTAATTAAGCCTAAATAAGACTCCATCTCATCATTCGAAATTGGATTATTCGGAAGAAAAACTGATGTATTTGTAATATATACTTTATTTAATGACATATTTAAAATTAATTTACTCCTAGATAGTAATGTATTCTTTTTTGAATTTTTTTCTTAGAAAATGGTTTAATGAATATTGCATCAACGGTTAGTATTATTGGAGCTGCAATAAAGAGTGCAAGTAAAAGATAATACTTGAATAAAACAAGCCAGAAAGTCCTTTTTTTTTGTTTCACAATAAAATTCGCCCAAATTAGAAATAGCTTTGATGCCGTATTTTCAATATACATTAACCTATACTTAACCTCAATCGCTTTTTTTTGAATTAACTCTTTCTGCAATTCTTCCCAATTGCCATTCGTTAGATAAGGTACTATCAAATCACCGAAAGTTGTCGCGTTATCAATATCTTCTTGACTAACGCCAGGTTTCGGAAATATACCTAAATAACGCTCTTTTCGTGCTTTAAACATCCATTGAAAAATGGTGATGAAACTCACAAAATTAGGGTGTTTGTCAAACATTGCAATGTTTCCAACTAGTTTCGCTTCATTCAACAAAAGCTTTTTCTTGATTCGTTCGAATGCACTTATCCACATATTCCTAGCACCAGTAACAGTAATAACAGGTGTTCCTTTTAAGACATCTTTGAAAGTCTTTGTTTCAAGCAAAGAGTTCACGGGTATACTAGGAGATAGAAACCATGCCTGATAACCAAGCAAAATTAAATCATATTTTTTTTCTTTTAGTTCAAAAGGGATTAGCTGAGTTGTTTGGTCTAAAACACAATCGGGCATCACACTAAAAAACTGCTCCCCATTCCAAGGAAATGGATATGCTGTGGCAGGTTGAATTCTTACTTGTTCAACCAAATTCCCTGAATCCTTGAGAGGCTGAACAATATTATTCAATATTTCTTCCAACTGTCCAGATTGTGAATAATATATGACTAGAACCTTTTTATTCATTCAATTTTACTTTCTCTTATCTTTAATTTATATTATTACTAAACAAAATTCTTCAAATTATGTTCGAATTAAACGATTCCATACGCAAAAAAAACGCTAAAATAATTTTTCTCAAATTTTAATCAAAATTTAATCTGCGAAAGTAAGACTAAAATTACAATATATACTGAGAGTTTTATTAATATTGATAATCAAAAAGAATACTTTAAGCATTTGTTCTTAAAGTCTAATTAAAAAGAGCAATTGAATTTATTTAAAAACCACATTGATATTTCATGAATTAGTCGCTTTTTCCTTTTTAAAGAGTGTATTTGAAATACCTTTACCAAAATAACGTTTACAAATTAGAAATATATGAAAACTGCTGTGATTACGGGAGGAAATAGTGGAATAGGAAAAGCAACAGCACTCGCACTTGCGAAAAAAGGGTATAAAGTAATTATCCATGGAAAAGATGCCGAAAAAACAAAACTTGCATGCGAAGAGTTAAAAAAACTGAGTGGTAATATTGCAATAGAATTCGTTGCTGTTGATATAACAACAATACTAGGCATGAAGCGCCTAGCATCCGAGATAAAATCAATGACAAGTGAAATTAATGCATTAGTACTTTCTACAGGAATTATTTTACCAAAGCACGTTATAACTTTAGATAAACTCGAAAAAGGTTTTGCTATCCAATACTTAAGTCGATTTGCAATAACCCAACTTTTGTTACCCGAATTAAAAACCGGAAATGCAAAAATTGTTCATGTTGGCGCTCCTGTAATTAAAGGTGCTAAAATACATTTTGATGATATCGCTTTAAACAATGAATTCAAAATGATAAAAGCAATGGCTCAAGAAATGTTCGCCAATCATTTATTCGTTCAAGAATTCGCAAAGAGAAACCCAGATAACAAAATGGTGATGAATATGGCTAACGTTGGTATTGCAAAAACTGAAATTACTCGAAATGTCAATTTTGTTTTCAAAATCTTTGTGAGCATATTCGGAAAATCAGCCGAAAAGGCAGCCTCTAATTTTGCGTTTCTTGCAAGCGATGAAACAGTGTACTATTCAGGTTACTTCCTACCTAAACCTAATAAACCTTCAATTACCGAAAAATTAAAATATGACCCTATAATTGCTTCACGACTCTGGGATTTAAGTCTCCAACTTATAAAATAATTGAATTAAATCAATAACGGAAGTATTGCATTTACATCTATCAACGATTCGTTTAACAGAGGTAATGATGAACTGTGAAAAACAGTACTAAGTTTTTTAAGTTCAAATTTATCGGTGAATTTCGAGTACGAATTATTAATCATTCGCATCAATTCTTCTTTATCAATGTAATCATCTAAATCTATTACGTATGAATCTTCTCCAATGTAAGTTAAATACACCTCTTCCATCACACTTAAAGTACATGAAAATCTACAAGCAATTCCCTTTTTTGTAGAGACACGTTTTTTCATTACATCAAATTCCACCGTAAAAATAACTTTCTCATTTTCCTTTAATCCATTAGCTGGAGGATTATAAATCCATTTTGTAACAACAAGTTCAGTTTGCTCTATCATTTGTTTTGTTCTTCTCTTTTTATATTATTTTTAAACTCTAATCATAGGATGAACACAATGAAATTGTATTTTCCTTTATATTTATTCGCAACAAAAATTACTGGAGCGAAACGCCTAAATTCTTTATCAAATTCAAAATAAATTCTAATTGTTGTTCGCGATTCAGTTCTGTATTATCAAGCACCACAGCATCCTTCGCTTGCAAAAGAGGATTTTCTTTTCGATGACTATCTTCGAAATCACGACTCATTAAATTGGTTTTAATTTCAAGAAACGATACCTCTTGACCTTTAGCCCGAAGTTCGTCATATCTGCGTTTTGTACGGATATCTGTATCTGCTGTCATAAAGAGCTTTAATTCAGCTTCAGGAAAAACATTGGTACCAATATCTCTACCATCCATTACTATCCCTTTATTTTTGCCCATTTCGCGTTGTAATGCTATCATCTTCGTTCGTACCTCTCTTATGGCACTTATCTTACTTACATTCTCCGAAACAATCATTTGTCGTATTTCCTTTTCTACATTTTCTCCTTTCAAATACGTATCGTTCGATTTTGTGTGAGGATTGAATTGGAAATGAAGTTGAATATCGGGCAAGAGTTTTATTATTTCTTCTTCAATAAAGCTATGGTCTTTAATTGCTCCTTTTCGCAATGCATACAAAGTAACACAACGATACATGGCGCCAGTATCAACATAAGCATATCCTAATTGAATGGCCAATGCTCTTGCCACCGTGCTTTTTCCACATGAAGAATGTCCGTCAATTGCAATAATTATTTTCGACATAGGTTATCAATTTGTAGAAACAAATCGTTTGGTTTGAAAACTATTAATATCAAAGCTAATCGAAAAATTATTAGTAGGTCCTGCAAGATGATAAACAGCTCTACCATAACTAAAATGAAACTTATAAACTCTAAACCCAAAACCAAAAGAAAACCCTGACATACCTCTTTTCTCAGGTATTTTCAGTTCCTTTCTTCGTTGATAATTATATCCGACTCTTAAAAAAATATTCTTGGTTACAATAAACTCTCCCCCTACTACAATATGTCGCATTAACTTATCGCCAAGCACCTTGTATTTGTTCTTTGAGGTCACTGCACCTGTTAGCGGATCAACTGTGGTTGATGGATTGGCGGGGTCCTCATACGTTAAATCCCATTTTTCAAGATGATCGTAGTTGATGGATAAGCGTAAGGGAACATGTTTTGGCTTTTTCGAAATTCCTATCTGCATCTCAAATGGTAGCTTTTCTCTGTTTTCCGAATCATATAATCGCCATTGACGACCCATATTTTTCACTATTGCAGCTATACATAAATTTCGTTTCGGAAAAATATATGTCGCACCAACATCTACTGCATTTCCCCATGAAATATATGAATCGAGATGAGAATAAATGGTTTTAACAGTGGCACCTACTGTAAAATTGGAGTCTAACATTTGTCTTTCATACGATACATTGAAACTCATTTCGCTGGCATAAAAATCACCATCTGTTATTCCTATTTCATCAGCTCTTGTCATTCTACCATAATCCAGATAGTTGATGCCAGCACTAAAATTACCTAGTCTATTGAAATGCTTCGCATAGGCGGCATATCCGTATTTTATTCCTCCAAAATAATTGATAAAACTTAAAGCAACGTTATTGTCCATCGAATCGGTAAGCAAGGAAGGATTCAGAATTGCCACATTAAGATCGTTGTCCTTTACCGCTATGAGGTTACCACCCAAGGATGTTACCCTTGCCGAAATTGGGAGATTCAAAAACTGGTAAGTACCCGTGCCTCCTATTTGACTAAAAACAGGGATACCAATAAGTAGCACCAGAAAAAGTAGAAATGTTTTTTTCATATTATCACTCGCAAAGTAAGTAAATTAATCACTCTTATTAACCAACAAAATGCAAATTTATTGTTCGGTTATTAATAAAAGTTTATATTTGCTTATTATTCAACTAATCCAAAATGGAGCATTCGATAAGCGAATACTTGGGCGGAGCCTTTATATACTCAGAAAAACCTGAAGAACTAGCTGCTTGGTATAAGCAACATTTGTGCATCGATTACCATTTATCAAAAGCTGGTGGAGCCACTTTTGCTTCCTTTTACTATAAAAATGAAGATAATTCTGGTAAAGTTATTTTTGCTTGGTCAATCATAAAAAGCAAATACAGAAACGATGACGAGCAGGAAACTTATATGGTTCATTATCGAGTGAACGATTTACGGAAATTAATAGCTCACCTTCTTTCCTTAGATATTCAAACAAGTGAAATACAATCTTCAGCTAAAGGAATTCATACTACCATCACCGACCTTGAAGGAAATCACATCATCATTTGGGAAGAAAAGAAATAGTTGTTCTTATTTATTTATCCAATAATTGATATAAAAAATAATAAGGCCTACCAAGCCCATGGCAAACGTAAAAAATGTTTGCCCTGCATGAATTAATGTGGCTAAGGTTTTTCCGAACGAAGCACTTATTCCATAAATGATGGCCACATTGGTTACCAAGAAATGATAGGCTCCCATTCCTCCTCCTTGTATAGGCACCGAGCGACCGATGGTGCCAATACTTAAAATGGATAAACAAGCTCCCCAACCCAGCACTGATGTTTCCTTAAAAATAAAAAACCAAAAATAGGTCATCAAAAAATATCCTACCCAAATTAAAAATGTATAAAGACAGAATAATCTTTTTTGTTTCAATTTCATGATGCTTGCTATGCCTTGTTTCAGTCCATCAATGAATTTAATAATCAACATTGGAGATTTCGCTCGTAAGTAATTTCGAAAGTAGAAAAACAAAACACTGATGATAACCAACACCAATAAGGCAATAATTAACATCATCGCATTGCCCTGAACAATCTTTATCACCACACCATTGTAAAATGGCTTAACCACGTTTTCATTCACAAACTCCTTTATCATGGTGAACTCTAAAACAAGTGTAAGCAAAAGAACGATAATCAAACTGATGATATCCACCACCCTTTCGATGATTACCGTTCCTAGCAATTCCATAAATCCAATATCATGTTGCTTTTTTATGGAAAGACATCGTGTAACTTCACCCAAACGAGGAACAATGAAACTCACAAAATAACTGATGGATAAAGCTGCGAAAGCATTACTGAACTTGGTTTCGTGTCCTATTGCCCTTATCAGCATTTGCCAGCGCAATACTCTGATGACATAAACCATGAGCGAAACGAACATGACCACATAAAACCACGAAAAATTTCCGGTGCGTATGTTTTGTTTCAACTCATCAATATTCAAACTAGTGAAAAACAAATACCCTAGCAACAAACCTATTGCTAGAAAGGTAAAGTACTGAATGAGTTGAATTGATTTCTTATTCACTTTTTAATTTTTGTGCGGCAAAATTAAAAGAATAAGTAGAGGATAAAAATTAAATACTCAATCGAAAATCTTTTTTCTGATACTTCTCTCCATTAATCAATACCTCTACGGAGTGTATTCCTGGATAATGTGTACGTGTGGTAAAGTCTTTAAACCAATGCGCTTTGCTGATGCTCACTGTTTGTTTAGGTGCCAATTCAATTTCTTTTAGTTTAAAAACTTTGGGAATTAGCTCTCCCGAATTTTTTACATAGTGAACAGCAAAATCAATCACCAATTTTTGTTTGGTTATTTTTTCCGAACTCACATCAAACTTAAAAACTAATTGCTCTCCGAGTTTTATTTTTGATTTGTTAAGTACCAATTCGCTCACTTTTATTTTCACATTCTTCTCGAAATTGAATAATGCCAGCGAATTTTTATCTCCTTTTTTTATTAGCGTTCTACTTGCATGTTTTATAATCCATGCAGTATGTTCGTTGGTATTGTCCCAAGCTTTTAACACCGAAATTAAATAATCACTATGATTTTTCGAGAAATCATTGAGATGATTCGCCACCGATTTTTTTACATATAATTCTTTATCCGCTTTCAGTTTTTCTAATATCGATTTGGTGACCGAAGGATTCTTCATTACTTCTTCTAAATTGAACGACCAAGGCAATCGCCCTCTGCAGCCTTCGCTTGCAAGTCGTCTTACATGGTGGTTCTTATCCTCCGCCCAAGTATTCATCACTTTGATGGTACCTTTAAAATCGCGTTTCAAAAATTCGCGTATGGCAAATTCGGACGAACCAAATTGAGTAAAGTACTTCAAACACTCCAACGATAGTGCTACATCATCATGCCCATATTGCCCTACAAAATCAGGAAATATCAATGCTGTGTAGGTCGATTTAAAACTCGGTGCTACCATCTTCAACACTTCCACTGCCTTTTTATAATCATTTGGTAAGTGTCGTTTCATAACCACTGTTGTGTTTCTCAGCCTTTCGTTCAGCGACAAATTGTCCATGTTTTTTGTCACATCGTTCACAAAGTTTTTAGCATGTACACGCCCATCCACCTTGTTCAGTTCCATTGCCAATTGCTGGTAGAACCTTTTACCAAACATATCTTTTAATGCTTCCGCCATCTCTTGTTTATTTTACTTTTCCTAAGCCATCATCCATCGTGCGATGTATCATCATACATTACTCAGCTCCATCACTGTAATTTCGGGCAATATGCCTACTCTACCCGGATATCCAAGAAATCCCAATCCACGGTTGACGTACAAGTATTGATTATTTTCTTGGTACAATCCTGCCCATTGTTTATACACATATTGCGATGGGCTCCATCTTAATCCTGGTATCTCGATGCCGAACTGAAAACCATGCGTATGCCCACTAAATGTAATGTCCACATCTTTGTATTCGGTTTTTACTTGTTTGTTCCAATGTGATGGGTCGTGCGAAAGCAACAACTTCACAGGATATTTTTCGGTTCCGATGTATGCCTTTTTCATATCGCCATACTTCGGGAAATTAAAATTACCTCCCCAGTTTTCAATTCCTAATAATGCTATCTCTTCGCCACCTTTTTCGAGCACTACATGCTCATTCATCATCAACTTCCAACCCATCTTGGCATGCACCTGCTTCAAATCATCCAAGTTTTTCATCTTCGCCTCAGCACTTTCCCAAGTGGTATAATCACCATAATCATGATTGCCCAATGTGCTGAACACACCCATCGGAGCCTTTAGCCTACTCAATACCTCTACAAAAGGTTCGGTTTCGGTGGCTCTATCATTCACCAAATCGCCAGTAAAAAATATAATATCTGCATTTTCTTTCATTATCAATTTCACAGCTTCTTCAATATGTGTGGTCGATACAAAACTTCCCGAATGAATGTCCGAAATCTGCACAATCTTCAATCCATTGAAATTACTAGGCAGTTTGGGCAACACCACCTTCAAGCGATGAATTTTATAATCGAAAGCGCCTTTGGCCATACCATATATAAAACTCATGAAAGGCAAAGCAGCCATCCCCACGGCCACATAATTCAAAAACTTCAAGCGCGAGATGCCATGCGCAACAGGCGCTAGCGCCACATCTTCCTTTTTCATACTTGGCACATAAGTCCATATCCATCTGAACAATCTTATCAAATCATCCATCATTACAAACACCGAACCTATCAATTTGGAGATGATGACCATGATGATAAACGCAAACAAATACACACGCAAATACTTTGGCCACGAGTAAAATGGAACAACCATAGGCGACATCAATATTAAAAACGACAACACCGTGAACCCCCAATAACTATAGAACACCACATTGCGTTTGACATCACTGGCCCCTTTCAACAACGTGGAAACGGCTTGATAAAAATACCAATCGATGATTAAAATTATTATTCCCCCCAGCAGAACTCTTATAGGTACCGACATATTTAAGTTTTCAAATTTAGATTTAGACCGCAAAACTATGGAAACATTTTTCGAATAAAAAGTTTCCGTACCCTTATTTGTGATTTATTAACGAGATTGGGATTGGTTGTTCGTTGTTGGTTGTTAGATTTTTCACCACTAAAGCAATTCAGCAATTGTTCAATTAAGCAGTAGGCAATTGGAAAGGCAATAGCAAATTGGCAATAGCCAATAGGCTCTAAGGTACACGAAGCATTCGTACATTCGTACTATTCGTATTTCGTAAAGACCCCTAAAACCAACAACCAAATTGTGGCAGCCAGTTCGTCTCACTTCGGATTCTTTCGTCCTGCTTTCCGTTCCAATCTTTTTCTTTGCCCGAAAAGGTCAAAGAAAAAGGATTTCCACTACAATCAGGTGCAGTTAGTAACTTCTTCTCTTTTGGTTTGCTTTTTAAGTACTAGATGTGGTGGCGGGACGCCACCAACTAAAAGGCACGAGTGAGGACACTCGCGCCAGCGGGATTTTCTTTTTTTTAATTGTTATTATCTATTGTGTTTATTCTTTCTATTTAAACGTCTGCATGTTTTTGTTCGAGTTTAACATGATTTTTTTTGCATTTATCATGATTTCCTTCGCACTTTTCATGATAAGTTTTGCGCTTATCATGATTTCCTTTGAGATTATCATGATTTCATTCGAGATTATCATGATTTCATTCGAGATTATCATGATTTCATTCCAGATTATCATGATTTTCTTCGAGATTATCATGATTTCATTCCAGATTATCATGATTTCATTCCAGATTATCATGATTTGCTTCGGGCTTATCATGATTTCCTTCTAGATTATCATGATTTCGTTCCTGATTATCATGATTTCACCAAATCAAAACTTTATTCAAAGAACCATTGCAGAGGCAAAAGTAGGTGTGGTGAAGTGTTGGCACAAAATTCGGAACAATAGCCAATTGGTAAAACATCCGTTTCATGCAAAACGGAGCAAAACCATTAATGTAAAACAGCCCCCGTTGGGGTTAGCGTCCCGCTACGTCCAGTTTAACAAGGCGTCCCGCCTTTAAGCTAATAAAAAAGTCCAGAGGACTTGTTATATATGACGTAGCGAGACGCTAGGCCAAACTTTAGTGCGTTTTAGTTGGTGGCGTCCTGTCACCACATCTACTACTTAAAAAGCAAACCAAAAGAGAAGAATTTACTAACTGCACCTGATTGTAGTGGAAATCCTTTTTCTTTGACCTTTTCGGGCAAAGAAAAAGATTGAAACGAAAAGCAGGACGAAAGGAAACGAAGAGAGATGAACTACCTGCCACAAATAGATTTGAGATATGAGATTTGAGATTTAGTTGTTAGGGGTCTTCACGAAATATCACGCTGGCGCGAGTGTCCTCACTCGTGTCTTTTAGTAGGTGGTGTCCTCACCACCACATCTAGCACTTAAAAACACAGAAACACAAATTGCTTGTTGGTGAACACACCTACAAGGGCAAAGTGCTATTGCTACCAATGTTTGCAGATTTTGCTTTTGCACGATTTTTTTTTTGCAATTATTGCAAAATGAACAAACCTACCTATTTAAAAATGCAAATTATTAATTTCTTCCGGCATTTTATTTCACCCTTTTGCAAGTTTCATAAATTTATAAAAAAGCATTGCGCATATCCGTTTTTATATACTGTAGGGCTGGTGTAGTTTTGTGTCGAAATAAAAAAACACAAATTAATATTCACCTTAATTATTTAGCAAAATGAAAGTAAAAATTACAAATCCAGATTATTTGCCAATGGCAACAAAAGTTGAAAACAGCAATTCTAAAACAAAAAGAAATGCGATAAAGCATTCGAACAGGTTCTTTATGCTCTTTATTTTTGTGGCTATCATTAACAGTATTTCCTGCTCGCAGTCGAGTGAAAGCTATAACAAAGAACAAATTATTCAGGGCATACCTTGCAAAGGCGATGTAAACTACTTTTTTAATCATAAACTGAAAAGATGCACGCTGTCCAAAGACTATACGTATGATGATTTTACAATGCCTAGTGGTTCTTTGTTGTCCTTTTTTGATTCTGGATTTCCATCGATGTGCACATTAAGTAGAGAAGCGAGTTTTAATGGTTTATTATTACCCGCAAATTCTAAAGTGATGTATAATATCTATGGACAAAAAACAGGTTTCTGGCTAGCAGAAAAAAGAAGCATTCAAGGTGTAATGATAGCACATAGTTGGGATGGGATTACGAATAAAGTTCATAAAAATGGTAAACTAAAAGCAGTTTGGCTTGCCGAAGAACAAGAAATACAAGGAGTACCGTGCACATCAAGCATGAATATATTTATATATGGAATGAAAGCATTGCACTATGGAACCAAACGAATGGCATTTTTTTACGACAATGGAAAACTTCAGCAAGCAATGATTTCAAAAGATGTAGAAATACAAGGTATAAGCTTCAAAAAGGGTGAATTGATATGTTTTGATAAAGAAGGCAAGATTGATAGAAATGCCAAACTATGTGAGTAATTTAATTCGGTCTATGTTAGTGTTTTTTCACCAACAAAACGTATAGAATAAAAAGTAATAATTTAGCCCTTGTTAGTGAACACATCAACAAGGGCTAAAATATTTGTCCTCTATTTCTACTAAGCAAATTTTTTCTCAAAAGCCTGCATCACTTCCACCAAAGCATTCACACTTTCTAAAGGAAGCGCATTGTACAACGATGCACGATATCCTCCCACATCACGATGACCACGCAATCCACTTAAATTGGCTTCTTTGGTAAGTTTATCAAACTCTGGTTCCAGTTCAGGTTTGTGCATGATGAAGGTTACGTTCATGTTCGAGCGGTCTTCCACAGCTGTGGTGCCTATAAACATGGTGTTTCTATCAATTTCTTTGTATAAAGTATCGGCTTTTTGTTGGTTTATTTTTTCAATCCAAGCCACTCCCCCATTGTTTTTGAGCCATTGCATGGTCAACATCGAAACGTAGATAGGAAAAACAGGAGGCGTGTTATACATACTTCCACCTTTTATTTGCACTTGATAATCCAACATCGATAGCATTTTTCGTCCTGTTTTACCAAGCACACGTTCATCCACAGCCACCATGGTAGTTCCAGCAGGTCCCATGTTTTTCTGAGCTCCTGCGTATATCAATGCAAAATCGTTACCATCCACCACTCTACTAAAAATATCACTACTCATGTCGCATACCATAGGCACCGATGATTTCGGGAAACTTTTAATTTGTGTTCCGTAAATGGTATTGTTAGAGGTGATGTGTAAGTAATCAAGCGTGTTCGGTATTTCATACCCTTTAGGTATGTACGAAAACTTTTTTTCTTCCGAAGAAGCTACCACTGTGGTATTGCCAATCATCTTTGCTTCTTTAATCGCCTTACTAGCCCAAACACCAGTATTGATGTATCCGGCAGTACCCTCGGTGCGCAACAAATTGTAAGGAACCATGGCAAATTGCAAACTAGCGCCTCCACCCAAAAACAATACTTTATAATTGTCATTAAGCCCCAATAGATCTTTCGCCAATTGGCGCGAATCGTCCATCACTTTTTCAAAGTTCTTGCTACGGTGCGAAATTTCGAGCAACGAAAGATTTAAATTATCAAAATTGATACAAGCATCTGCAGCTTGTTTCAATACTTCAGCAGGTAATATTCCAGGACCTGCGCTAAAATTGTGAACTTTTTTCATACGTATTAATCTATAATTTTTATTAGTTGTTTAAATTTCGATTGTCAAAATTAATCATTTTAAATACACCATCCGTTTCACGGAAGAATAAAACTCCGTTGTGCGAAACTAGCATTAGAATAAATACAAAAAACTACTTTTTCTTTTTTTTGTTTTTACGTTCTTGTTTCAGCGTTCTGCTTTCCTTTCCCGAGCGCTCTACTCGTGGGTCGATATAAAGTTTATCTTTTTCATCTCTCTCGTTTATGGCATTTATATAAAGCCCATAATTCCATTTTCCTTTTTTGAAACCAAATCCATCGTAGCTTCCATCGTTGCAATAGTATTGAAATTGCCCTTCCAATTGTGGTGTGTTGGGTGCCAAATGGTCGAAAACAATCGAATCCTTTTTGGTGCTGTATCGCAACGACATGGAGCATTTAGCCGAATATTCAAAGATAACTCGTTTAGGATATTTTTTTTGCATGTTAAAAATATCGGCACCAAACCTAGGCGTACCATTGTTATCAAAGGTCAACACATCAATAATCTTTTTACACGAAAGATTATCATTACCATCCCAAGCCAACAAAGTGTAATAAGTTTTGGTTTTGGTTTTCTTAGGAATGATTTTGTAATAAAGCATTCCAAACCATTTTTTATTGTCGGTGATGGCGTTCTCTGGATTTTTTATCTCAGCCGATTTATCAATCAGAGGATAGAGTTGCATTATTTCTTTCCGTTGTTTTTTGAATAATCCTCTCTTTATTACTTGCTTATAATCCTCTTGAATGTAACCAAAGTATTCTTGTGTACCATCATTTTTGGGCACATTCCAGCTAAAGATTCTAAACCTTTTGTCTGGCGACATCAATACGCTAATGTACTTCAATGTACTTAACGAATCGAAACTATACTCGTACGAATTGGGCTTATTTAAAGCCATTTCAAAGGTGGTAAGCAATTGCGAATTGTATTTTTCTTTGTCTGCATCCTTTTTTGCATGATACAGTTTGTAGCAAATTGTTTTTAATGAATCTTGGAAAACATCAAACGAAACAGCATAGTCAGCAATCGACTGAGCGACACTAGCAAAAGAAGAAAGAAGAAAAAAAAACAAGATTCCTTTTTTCATAGAAAAACAAAAACGCCATTCTAGCAATGAAGAATGGCGTTTCAGAATAGTATTAATAATAATTAAGCGTGTAATGTTTCTTTTTTAGCTAAAAGATCTTCTTTACTTTCACGCCAATTTTCATCATCCACACAGCAATCTACTGGACAAACTGCAGCACATTGAGGTTCGTCATGAAAGCCAACACACTCCGTACATTTATCCGAAACGATATAGTACAAATCCATTGATACTGCAGCTTGAGCATCATTTGCATCAGCACTCAAGCCACTCTTTCCCGTAAAGCTTCCACTCACAGTTGTTCCATCAGCAAAACGCCATTCGTTTCCGCCTTCATAAATTGCATTATTTGGACATTCAGGTTCACAAGCCCCACAATTAATGCACTCATCAGTTATTTTAATTGCCATAAAAGTTATTTGTTTTAGTAATTTTGTAAAAATTTATTGTGCAAATATACATAAAATGAAAATAAACAAAAGAATAAATTCATTTGTAATTCTTGGAAAGTTCCTAAATCAATTCGGGAATCAAGGAAAAAGAGATTTTACAAGTGGTTTAGACCCTATTCTTTCGGATGAATTTGACGAACTCATCAAAAAAGTACATATCTACAATCCTTGGTTTGTTGAAGTAAACGTTCGAAATGCAATAGAAGCTATTGCAAAAAGTTTAAACGAAAACGATTTGGTGGAATGGGTTTCGCATTATATCAATCAAATATCAACTGATAAAAAAGAAAAACAAGTTGCAGTCATCATGGCGGGAAACATTCCCATGGTTGGCTTTCACGATATGCTCTGTGTGTTGATGTCGGACAATAAATTTATCGGTAAACTATCTTCTGACGACAAATACCTATTACCATTCGTTGCCAAAATTTTAATTACTATTGAACCAGAATTTAACGATTACATTGAATTTACCGAAGGACAATTAAAAGGCATGGATGCGGTTATTGCCACAGGTAGCAACAACTCCGCTCGTTATTTCGAATATTACTTTGGGAAATACCCTCATATCATTCGTAAAAACCGAAACTCAGTTGCCGTTCTTACAGGCGACGAATCAACCGATGAACTTAAATTGCTTGCAAACGATGTGTTCTTCTATTTTGGATTAGGATGTAGAAATGTTTCAAAATTATTTGTTCCGAAATCGTATGTGTTTGATACGCTTTTCGAATCAGTATTTCATTTCAATTCAGTAGTGAACAACAATAAGTATGCTAACAATTACGATTACAATCGTACGGTTTACTTGATGGCAAACACACCTTCATTACTCGACAATAATTTTCTTTTGCTCAAAGAAGACAAAGGGTACTCATCTCCTATCGGAGTTTTATATTTCGAATATTACGATGATTTAGAAAGCTTAAACAAACGCCTAGAAGCAGATAAAGAACAGATACAATGCATTGTTTCTTCATGTACTTCAATCAAAAACACGGTGCCCTTTGGTCAAGCCCAATGCCCTGCATTGATAGACTATGCTGACGGTGTTGATACGATGAATTTTTTGGCCGAGTTGTAAAAATCAACAGGAAAAACATATTAGATTAGCTTGTTCTTTTCGAACAAACTAATCTTCTGTTGTTTCGTGCCAAGGAAAATTGCCACTTCCCTTCGAATTTTCCCAATAGAATTTACTTCGTTTCGAATCATAGTTACCAATCTCATTCATGGTTTCGGCATCGTATAATCGACCATTCACCATAACATATTTAATACTTTCAGTATTTCTAATATTTTCGAGCGGATTTTTATCCATCACAATCAAATCTGCAAGTTTTCCTTTTTCAAGCGAACCGATTTGATCTCCCATTCCTATATAGTCAGCTCCATTCTTAGTAGCACAACGTATTGCTTGAAGCGGAGTCATTCCGCCCATTTGCAACATCCACAATTCCCAATGAGCACCTATGCCTTGAATCTGTCCATGCGAACCCATGTTTACCTTAACACCTGCATCGGCTAATTTTTTACACGAACGCGAAACCTGCATCCATCCCCATTCGTATTCCGAATCTGGTATCATGGTGCGTTCTCGCGAGCGCGAATCAATAATGGATCGAGGAAAGAAATTCAACAGTCGTTTATTTTCCCAAACATTTGTTTTTTGATACCAATAATATTCTCCATTTATAGCTCCATAGCTTACAATCAAAGTTGGAGTATAGCCTGTTTTACTGGCACTCCATAATTTAATAACATCATTACTCAAATCAGCTATTGGAATATTGTGTTCAATACCTGTATGTCCATCAAGTATTTCACTCATGTTGTCAAAAAATGTCGAACCTCCTTCCGGAACAACCATTACTTTCAAATCGCGAGCAGCAGCAATCACTTGCTGACGTTGCTCTCTACGAGGTTGATTATAACTCTTCACAGAAAATGCACCGAAAGCCTTTGTACGTGCAATAGCCGAACGTGCATCATCATAACTATTTATTACTGCCTTAAAATCTCCTTCAGCACCATACAATATTGTACCAGTTGAAAATATTCTTGGTCCAACCATGAATCCAGCTTTCACCATCTCCGACTGAGAAAAAACCATCTCTGAAGTTGATGATGGGTCGTGAGTAGTGGTAACACCATAAGCTAAATTAGCATAATAACTCCATTGTTTTTGAGGGCTTGGCCCTACTCTCCATGTACTCAAATGCGAGTGTACATCCACCATTCCTGGCATTATTGTTTTTCCTGAACAATCAATCACTTTTGCAGTAGCAGGAACCTTTACGTCATCATTTTTTCCAATCTCTTCAATCTTATTATCTTTTATTATTACAGTTCCATTTTCAATTACCTCATCACCTTTCATCGAAATAATTCTAGCACCTTTCAGCACAACATATCCTGAAGGTTTATCACTCATTAAATCCAATCCTACCTTCACTCCTACACTGTCCATTGCAGGTATTTTGTTTGGTGAACCTTCTAAAAAAGTGAACCTATCTTTAATATTATCTGTAAAATATTCATCACTATAAGTCCAGTGTATTTTTTTACTGTCCACACTCCACTCAATATTTTGTCCAGCATCTTTTGCTATCTGAGTAACTGGCAATGCCCCTGAATTAGCTGACAAATCAATAGGTTTACCTGTTTTTGGAAATATTGCAACGTACGCTTTGAACAATTCTATAAAGCTTACCCAATTACCATCAGGACTAGGAACTACCGATGTTGCATATTTTGAAGTAAAATGAGTCACCGTTTTTTTATCCTCTATCCCAATACTCTTGTAAATCTTTCCTTCTCCCTCTTCAGTTTGATAAAATATCCGATCACTTCCCATGAATCTTGGGTTTTCTCCATCTTTTGTCACCAAAACAGGTTTCGCAGTCGGGTTATTCTCCATAATGTAAATACCAGGGTTCACACAAAAAGTATATCCCAAGTGGTCATTTCCTGATTCCTTTTGATACACAATATTTTTTCCATCAGCAGAAAAATGGGGCGTGCGATAAATTCCTTTTTCAGAACTTAATTTTATTGGCTTTTTGTCTTTTAAATTCAATTTCCAAATACTGCCCATGTTCTCATCATTCCAGCAAGTGAAAACAATTTCATCATTTTGCACCGAAAATGAAGGTTCAAATTCAAAATCCTTCGATGAAGTTAATCTTACAGGTGTTCCGTTAGGCAAGTCTTTTATCCACAAATATCCAGCAGCATTGAACACTAGGTGTTTCTCATCAGCTGATGTAGTTGCATTTCTAATCACTTTCAAAGTAAATTTATCAGGTGCCACTTCTTGTCTGAATTTTAAAGCATCCACCACTTTATGCTTAGCATTTACCGTAAACGGAATTTCCTTTGCTTGCATTTTTTCAATGTCCACATTCATTATTTTTCCATTAGCCCATATAATAATGTGTTTTTCATCCAACCAATTAAAGTTTGTATACACTCCAAAAATAGCCCATGCCTCTTGTTGGTCTTTACTCAACTTATCATAAACTGGCCATTCTTCGCCCGTTTCCATATTTCTTAAATACAATACAGAAGCCTCATGCACACGTTTCACAAAAGCTAATATTTTTCCATTCCTAGAAATTTGAGGACGCACCGCTCCTCCCGAACCTCCAGTTATATCGTCTGTTTCGCCAGTCTGTCTATCATATCTTTTGATAACATAAATTTGTTTGTTAGGATCTTTGTTATACAAAAACATTCCTCCAGGATACATATCCTCACTATAATAAACATATCTTCCATCATCCGAAACACAAGGCTCTCCAACATCTTGTTGCGAATTTTTCTTCACGGTCAATTGTAAACCATCTCCACCTGAAATATGGTAGAGCCACATTTCACCAGCACCTAAAGAACGGGTGGAAGTAAAGTGCTTTCTTGCAATAATGTACTGTCCATCAGGAGTCCAAACAGGATTATTCAACAATCTAAAATTTTCTTTAGTTATTTGCCTAGCATCTGTACCATCAGCATTCATTGACCACACATTGTTTCCTCCGCCAGCATCGGATGTAAAACAAATCTTTTTCCCATCAGCAGAATATCTTGGTTGAACCTCATAAGCCGCCCCTTCTCGCAAAATCTTTGCCAGCCCACCCTGTACAGGCATTGTATAAATGTCCCCTAACATGTCAAAAACAATGTTTTTCCCATCTCCACTCACATCCAAATTCATCCAAGTGCCTTCACTGGTAGTAAAATCAACCTCTTTAAAGCTTCCTTTAACTGTTGTTACATCCCATTTTTTTTCTTTTTCTTTTTCTTTCCCTTTGTCCTTTTGACCAAAACTAAAGAAACACAAAAAACTGAATACTACCAATAGATTTAATTTCATCTCAAAATATATTTAAATTAATAATGCTAAATAACTAATAAAACTTCAACAATCAAAAAAATTATAATAAATGGTCAAATACAATGATTAAATGAAAAAATTGTATATTAAGAAAATCGAAAATTCAGTTTCAAATTATAAAATTAAGAATTCTTAATTTTTCATCATGCAGCAGGTATCTACAAAGTAGCAAGGTGAATGACCAATCGATTAAGAATCTTGAAAAATATTAAATTAGAATTGAAAATCTAATTAGGAAGAAAAGAAAAGTGGCAATCGTTGATGCATAAAAAAAAAGCCCCAATTCAATAAAGAATTGAGGCTAATTTAAAAGTGGCAACGACATACTCTCCCACATATAACTGTAGTACCATCTGCGCTGGTGGGCTTAACTGCTCTGTTCGGAATGGGAAGAGGTGGACCTCACCGCTATAGTCACCTAAAATCGCGATCCGTTTTAGCGGACAAAAATAAGATTGACAAATAAAGAAAGAAAATACAACGACAATTTAATTAAATAAAATTAGAGATACGAAGCTTAATAAGAAAGCT
>Ga0194047_10000173_pt1 | contig 44097 bp, 37 predicted proteins | sample JunL225m_MetaG_2_FD_160070 | JGI IMG/M metagenome (GOLD analysis project Ga0194047, IMG submission 160070) | Anoxic zone freshwater microbial communities from boreal shield lake in IISD Experimental Lakes Area, Ontario, Canada - Jun2016-L221-5m | ecosystem: Environmental > Aquatic > Freshwater... | reverse complement strand
TTATCAGGTACATATGAATGATATCGAGATGATTCAGGTCTTTATGAATTTAATTAATAATTCAATTGATGCTTTATCTAAGTTATCTAAAAATGATAAATGGATACGAATAGTTACAAAAGAAAGCGGCCAATTTAAGCATATTATATTTTCCGATAATGGTGCAGGAATTTCACAAGAAATAGAGGGTAAACTATTTGAATTAATGGGGACCAATAAAGAAGATGGAGCGGGAATAGGACTTTGGTTATCAAAGTATATTATTGAAAAAAATGGTGGTGATATTCGCTATGAAAAGAATGCTGTAGGTGGAGCTACATTTGTTATGAGTTTTCCAATAAAATAAACTTAAGTTATCTTTAAAAAATTCATCTGGGATACAAATCGTGACTTAATAATATTAAAAATTTAATATTAAAAATTTTCTTAATCTAGTTTCATTACTCATTAACGACAAATCAGTCAATGGCATATTCAGATATTCGCTATACCCTTCAATTGAATGGATATCAACGTTATCTAGATCATAAAATGCCATGGACCACTCTTTAAAATCTCTTTTAGGTTGCTCCCCAGTGAACACAAGGACCATATCTTGATGTCTTGGATGTCTTGGATGTCTTAGATGTCTTGGATGTCTTAGATCTCTTATAATCCTGCTATAAAGTTCAGAAACATCACTTTCTTTACCTTCAAGAACTTGCATAACCCACTATTTTTATATAACAAGATTCCCGTGATGTTTACGCTTTTATTAAATGCAGTCGAATTAACAAATAAGTCAGTCTGTAGTACCCCCTAAAAAATAAGTCATGGTGTGAAGTTAATATAAAAAAAATAACCATTATTTTCATTGGAATAGACATTTGAATGAAAACTCATTATTTTGTAACTAAATTAATGTAATTTAATCCATCACTCTTCTCTATCTCACATTCAAACGCTCTTTATATGAACTCATTTGTCAAATTACAACTAAGAACAAAACTTATCATCGGTTTTATGTTGGTCATCTTATTGTCTGCAACGATTACTGTTTTAGCTTTAAGGGGATTTGATGAATTGATTGCTGGACAGAAAAAAATGTACGAAAAAGATTTATTGGGAATTTCATATTTACGTCAAATGAATCGTGAGACGAATGGGATTGGTCGGGCATTGAATCGTTATGTGTTGTCCGTTCAAGCTAGCGATGAAGCCGGTTCTAAAAATGCTTTAGAGGGTGTGAGAAACGCTCAAAAAACCCAAATGGATCTTTATGAAAAAGCTTTACCAACTATTATCAGACCAGAATTAAAGGCAGAGTTTGAAACTGTAAAGACGAAGGCAGCAACATATTATGCAGAGGTGGATAAAGTAATTTCCTTAGCAAAGACCAACGATCCTAGCTATGCAGCTTATAAAGAAATTGCCTCAGCCCAGTATCAAAACTCATCGAAGGACTTATTGGAAACCTTACGAGATATTGCCGCTAAGAAGGCTGAGGGATCGGAAACCAACTTAAAGATGGCCGAAAAAAATGCTGATGATTTGCGCCAACTTTTGATATCTTGTCTAGTCGGTATGATCGTAATCAGTCTGGTAATAATCTTTATCATCAATCTATCTATTTCTAAACCCATTGATGGTTTGGCGCAGTCGTTAACAGACCTCACCAATAATCAGTTAAATACTGAGGTATCGGGGCAAGAATATAACAATGAAATTGGCAAAATGTCGAAGTCAGTTGCCTTACTTCAAAAAAGCTTACAAGCTGCAGACGTGGTTGCGCAACGCGAAAAAGAAAATGCCATAAAAGCAGAAGAAACAACCAAGCAAATTGGCGACATTATTTCAGCAGCTGCGGCTGGAGACTTTACAGCTTCAGTGCCATTAGCAGGTAAAGAAGGCTTTTTCCTAGAGATTAGTAATCAGGTCAATCGTTTGATTCAGACTTCGCAATCAGCGTTTAAGGCCATCTCCATAAATGCGGATTCCTTATCAAGATCTTCTGAAGAGTTGGCTGCAGTCAGTATGCAGATGAGTTCGAATGCTGAAGAAACAGCTGCTCAAGCGCGGGGTGTTTCTGCTTCTGCAGGTGAAGTGAGTTCGAATACACAGCAGGTTGCTGCTGGAGTGGAAGAGATGAGCTCGAGTATTCGTGAAATATCAATTAGTGCAGTAGAAGCTTCAACGGTCGCGAATCAAGCGGTGGAAATTGCCACAAAGACCAATGCCACAATGGCTAAACTTAGTGCCTCGAGTACTGAAATTGGTAGTGTCTTGAAGGTTATTTCCAGTATTGCTGAGCAGACCAATTTACTGGCTTTGAATGCCACCATTGAGGCAGCACGAGCTGGTGAGTTAGGTAAGGGCTTTGCGGTGGTTGCAAATGAAGTGAAAGAATTGGCGCGTCAAACAGCTAAAGCTACAGAAGAAATTAGCGGCAGTATTAAAGCTATTCAGCTTGATACGAAAGGAGCAATGAGCTCTATTCTCGAGATCTCTAGCATCATTAATAAAATTAACGATATTTCTAGCCTAATTGCCAGCGCAGTGGAAGAGCAAGCGGCGACTACAGGTGAGATGGGGCGTAACGTATCAGTTGCCGCTTCAAGTAGTGCGGAAATTGCATCTAATATTAAGAGTGTTTCTGATACGGCACAAAGTACAACAGAAGGAGCTTCAAATACGCAACAAGCGGCAGCTGAGCTAGCGAAGATTTCAACTGAACTGCACGCTTTAGTTTCGAAATTCACAGTTTAGAACCCAGCCATCTTTTTAGCAGGGGGACGATACTATGGATGACACTCAATGAGTTCATTATTGAGGCTAGGGAGATTTTAGACCAGCTCGATATTGATTTTGTTGCCCTCGATAGTGGCCCGGATAATCTTGGTTTAGTCAGTAATATCTTTCGTGGATTGCATACCCTAAAAGGCAGTAGTGGTTTTTTTGCCCTCAAGCGCCTAGAAAAAGTATCTCATGCCTGAAATCAACCTTGATAGTTTGATTGCTTCTTTTTTTGATTTTGTTCCAAGAGATAGTCTAACTAACTTTGGCAGTGCCGGACTTTTAATTAAATAGAAATTTGGGACTCTTTTTTGAAAGTAAAAGATGCCAAATCTATTTTGAACGAGAAATTTTGAGTTAAAACCCATGGAAAGTAACACACCTTTGTATCACACCATGAAGTTTTTAATAAGAAAACGATAAACTTATCTATTTGATTATAAACAAGTTTTTTCGAAGAATTGGTCGGGGCGGTGGGATTCGAACTCACGACCCTCTGCTCCCAAAGCAGATGCGCTACCAGGCTGCGCTACGCCCCGAACAACCAGTATTCTAACCTTTTTTAAGCAATTCCCCTAGCATTTCTTTCTATAATCTTTAACCGAACCTCAGTCACCGCCTCAAAAGCCTCTCTGGCTAAAGCTTTTCTGTCATTTTTCTCTTGGCATGGCGTATTAAAAAGTAAACGTACCCGCAGAGCAGGACTACGAGAAATTTTAGATATCGACTCCATTAATCCCATATCACCAATAAAAGCTGTAGCTGTACTCATTTCACCCGTCTGTAGGTTTTCATAAAGAATACCCAGTGGAATACACTCTACTTGAGCCTGTATTGCAGATTCAAAGAAGTTTGAGTGGAAGTTGAGCACGCTCGTTCCGTCTGAGGATGTGCCCTCAGGAAAAACACAAATACGGTCTCCACTTTTTAAAGCATCTGAGAGATCACCGATCATTTTCCTTGCCTGAGTTTTAGATTCTCGATTAATAAAAAAAGTGTTTAACTTCTTTGCAAATAAACCAAAAATTGGCCAACGAGCCACCTCTGACTTAGCCACAAATCTCACTGAACAAATTGCACTTATGGCATGAATATCCAACCAAGAAATATGATTTGATACTATCAATGCTCCATTTTTTGGCAATTCTCCGACTATTTCGGTGTCTATAGAAATATTAAAAATATCCAGTAATTTTTGACACCACTGACGAACAAGCCTCTCCTTTCTCTCTACCCCAACCATTGGAAAAAGACAAATTACAACAAATATGCCCTTGAGAATATGAGCAACAACTCTTATATAGTGTATAAAAATCATAGGATTATAAAGTTTTATTTCCTGTAATAAAATTGACACAAAATTAACACATGCCTGTCACTCTTGTCAGGCCTAATGTATTTCCATGATGCAATATCGCACGATTTGGATTTCCGATCTTCACCTAGGCACATCTGGCTGCCAAGCTAATTATCTTCTCGATTTTTTAAAACACAATGATGCTAAAACATTTTACCTAGTTGGCGACATTATTGATGGGTGGCGACTTAAAAAATCTTGGTACTGGCCACAAACTCACAATGATGTGATTCAAAAGCTCCTGCGAAAAGTCCGTAAAGGCGCAGATGTTATTTATATCCCCGGCAATCATGATGAAATGGCACGTCAATTTATTGGCATGACCTTTGGTGAGATAGAAATTAAACATGAAGTAATCCATGTCACAGCTGATAACCGCCGACTGTGGGTCACACACGGGGACTTGTTTGATAGTGTGATGCAGTATGCAAGATGGCTAGCCTATCTTGGAGATACAGCCTACACCATGATTTTAGTCATTAACCGCTGGTTTAATGACATCAGAATTCGATTAGGATTTCAATATTGGTCTTTATCTCAGTATTTAAAACATCGGGTTAAGAATGCTGTGAGTTTTATTGCCGATTTTGAGGCAATTATGGCTAGAGAAGCTCGTAAAAGAGATTGCGATGGCGTTGTTTGCGGACATATTCACAAAGCAGAGATCAGAGATATCAACGGCTTACTGTATTGCAACGATGGCGACTGGGTCGAGAGCCTAACAGCACTCGTTGAAACTTTTGAAGGTGAATTAAAGATCGTTCATTGGCCACATATTATTGATGGCCCAGAATCAATGGAAGTCACTCCAATTTATATAGAAACAGAACCGACTAAAACTACTCAACCCTTGTCTGAAATTTCATCAATAGTATCTCCAATTTTAGAGTTTAGCGAATGAAAATTCTTATAGTTACAGATGCATGGGAACCCCAAGTCAATGGCGTAGTGAGAACTCTAAAACAAACTCGCCTTGAATTACAAGCTATGGGCAATGAAGTTGATATTTTGTCACCCCTTGAATTTAAAACTCTCCCCTGCCCAACTTACCCCGATATTTCTCTCTCAATCCTACCAGGGCGTAAAGTGGCACAGCGGATTAAAGCATTTAGTCCTGACGCCTTGCATATTTCAACAGAAGGTCCACTTGGACTTTCGGCACGTTCATACGCCCTCAAAAATGATTTGCCATTTTCAACGGCCTACCACACACGATTTCCTGAGTATGTAAAAGCAAGAACTGGCATTCCATTAAGTCTTACCTATAAGTTTTTAAAATGGTTTCATGGACCTTCACTATCGGTCATGGCCCCAACACAAGTAGTCAAAGTTGATCTGGATCACAATGGCTTCAAAAATGTTGTCCTATGGACTCGAGGAGTCGACCTTAGCGTATTTTCTGCTGACACAACCCATGTACTCAATCCTGAAAATCCGATCTTTTTATATGTAGGTCGAGTTGCTGTCGAAAAAAATATTGAGGCCTTTTTAAGCCTGGATATCCCAGGAGAAAAATGGGTCGTCGGCGATGGACCTGCAATGAATCATTTAAAAGAGAAATATCCCAATACAAAATACTTTGGTGTAATTAATCACCCGACTCTTGCAGATATGTACCGCAAAGCAGATGTTTTTGTCTTCCCCAGTAAAACAGATACTTTTGGATTGGTTCTTCTTGAAGCAATGGCCTGCGGTCTTCCTGTTGCCGCCTATCCTGTTACAGGCCCTATAGATGTTCTGGGAAATTCATTGGCCGGTGTCATGGACAATGACCTTCAACAGGCATGCCTGCAAGCGTTGAATATTCCAAGAAGTGTTGCCAGAGCACACGCTGAACTTTTCTCATGGAAAGTCGCTAGCGAACAATTCTTAAAACATCTTAAACCCGTGCCAAAAACTTCAGAAACACAAGCATTGGAGCAAAGCTAAGTGAGTGAAAAATACACCATTGAGCAAAATCCCCATAAAGGAAATAAAGGTATCACCAGAGCCTTTAGAGCTGCAATTAATTCTTGGCATGGCTTGGAGTTCGCAGTGAGGGAAGAAAGTGCTTTTCGTCAAGAACTCACCCTCACCATTCTATTAATCCCCGTTGCGCTATTTCTTCCCGTTTCAACGATTGAACGTGCCGTCTTAATTGGCTCGGTAGTTTTAGTTTTAATCGTTGAGTTGCTCAACTCAAGTGTTGAAGCAGCAATCGATAGAATTTCATTTGAGCAACATGATCTATCCAAAAGAGCAAAGGATTTTGGAAGTGCTGCTGTGATGCTTGCACTACTTCTTTGTGGTTTTACTTGGATAAGTGTTGTTTTAAATTTATTTAATGCTTCAAAACTGAAATGATGAGATTTTTTATCTTTATTTCATCCCGCTGTCACACGCTTGAAACCTTGCTTTAATAAATTAAACCTTAATAACCAACTCTAAAAAATAAATATATGAAAGAACTTCCAAATCCACTTCAATCATTAAGTTTAATTGGTGAAGGACTATCAACTCGATTAGCTGGAAAGCTAGGAGAAAAGCTCTCAGAAATGAATCGCTTTAATAAATTCTCCTTATTTTTTCCTTTAAAAAAAGGTACTCTCAAAAAGAAATCAAAAAAATTAAAAGCATTGAAGAAAATCTTAGCTGAAAACAAAGCCCCCTCTTTCATTTCTGCTGACAAACCAATTGTTTCTTCACCTGCAATTGTTACTAAAAAAGCAAGCCCTATTCATGTGTACATCGCTCATAATTCCGATGAAATTAAAGAAGCTCAAAGACTTCGTTATAAAGTGTTCGCTGAAGAAATGGGAGCCAAACTTCCAAATGAAGCAAGCGGTCTTGATGTTGATGAGTTCGATAACTTCTGTGACCATTTGATCGTTAGAGACCTAGAAACTCTTAAAGTAGTTGGTACCTATAGAGCACTACCTCCAGATCAGGCCAAGCGAATCGGACGCATTTACTCCGACTCAGAATTTGATTTAAGCCGCATCAACCATTTACGACCTAAAATTTTAGAAATTGGACGCTCTTGTGTGCATAAGGACTACCGCTCCGGTGGTGTCATCATGTCTCTTTGGGCGGGACTGGCGCAATACATGAAAAAGAATGGCTATGAGATCATGCTTGGTTGTGCCAGCGTACCTATGGGTGATGGTGGGCATTATGCAGCTAGTTTAAACCGACTCCTCCAAGAAAAACACCTTTGCCCTATCGAGTACAGAGCATTTCCTAAACTCGCACTCCCCCTAGAAAAGCTGAATTCAACTCTTGAAGTTGAACCGCCCCCATTGGTCAAAGGATATCTTCGATTAGGCGCTCAAATCTGCTCCGAACCCGCTTGGGATCCCGACTTTAATACAGCAGATTTTCTGACGATGTTGCGCATGTCGGATATCCATCCGCGCTACGCCAAACATTTTCTTTAAGATAGTGAGCACGAGTTAGATGTAATCTAACTCGTATGTCCACCCTAATTTTTCCCAGTCTCCTGCCTCTTTTTTCAAGCTAAACTCAGTCAGAGGATGGTCATCCAACCACTTTTTAGAAATACTCACTTTAAATCCACTACTATTCTGCTGGACTAAAAGGTGAGGAAGCTCACCACTCATTCTGCGACGACACATCACAATCGCTAACCTCAAACAAAATAACATCCTCCAATCAATAAAGCTGTTGCTCGAGGATAATTTTGCTAATTTACCCGCGTGCCCCAAAAGTAAAGCTGCTAGCCTTGCTTGGTCATTTTTAGAAAACCCTGGCATATCGGCATTTGCGGCAATATAAGCGGAATGTTTATGGTAGCCATTATGCGAAATGGATAAACCAATTTCATGTAACCTTGCCGCCCACGCCAAAAGAGCTAAATTATTTTTACGATCTTCATTGGGAGGATTAGGAAACTGATCAAGAAACATGGTTGCCATCAAGTCAACGCGATGGGCCTGCTCAACGTCCACACCATATCTTTTCATAAACTGCTCAACGGTCACAAAGCGCATGTCATGATGTTGAGCTCTTCCCAAGAAGTCGTATAAAACCCCCATCCGAAGTGCTGCCTCAACAATTTCCATGCTATCAATGTGCAATTCATCAAATGCGGCGATCATAATCGCTAACCCGCCAGGTAAAACCTGCCTTCGATCTGGCTTGAGACCAATCAGTTCTGAATTTTGCATATACTCAGACTCAATCAATGATAATTTCAGGCTCTCTAACCCATCACGTGTGATTAACCCTGTAGGATCACTCATAAGAAGATCAGATGATCCTCCAAAGCCATTTAAAGCGATCAACTCTGCTAAAGCCTTTGCTGTTCCAGATGAGCCAATGGCTTGCTGCCACCCTCTTTTCCGAAATTCTTTGACTAAAATTTGAATTTCCTGACGAGCGGCTAGTTCTGCTTGCTTAAAGCTATAACTATCAATAGCCCCCTTTGCAAAAAACCGCTGACTGTGAGAGACGCAACCAATGTATAGGCTCTCCATGACTTTAGGGTCATAACCATGGCCAATAATGAACTCTGTGCTACCACCCCCCACGTCAATCACCAGTCGATTCCCAGTCGATGCAGGAGCACCGTGAGACGCACCGACATATACAAGCCTTGCCTCCTCCCGTCCTGCAATAACTTCAATTGGAAACCCTAGCGCAAGCTCTGCCTGAGCAATGAAATGATTTGCGTTTCTAGCAACTCTCAGTGTATTTGTGGCAACAGCCCGAACCTGCATTGGTGAGAAGTGCCTTAACCGCTCCCCAAACCGTCGGATTGAATTTAAACCTCTCGCAAAAGCATCTGTATCCAAATTTTTATCTGAATCTAAACCCGCAGCAAGTTTAATGGGGTCTCTTAATGTATCTACTGGACGCAATTGAAAACCTGAAGGAGTTTCAACAATTTCTGCAATCACCATCCTAAAGCTATTTGAACCCAAATCAACTGAAGCAATTAATTTTGACTCCGGCTCTGAAATAGAATTCTTAGAGAATGAGGTTAATGTGGTCGTCATAGGTATATTTTCATTATCCAAATAATATTTCAATTTTATGAATATTTGATGAAATTCGATTTATTAATTTTGATTATTTGTTTTCGCCTGTAAAATCGAAAAATGATCTCTACCCCTTTACTCAATCGTGAACTAGGTATTCTAGAGTTTAACTCGCGCGTTCTTGCACAAGCGGAAGACCCCTGCGTTCCACTTTTAGAGCGTTTACGCTTTATCTGTATTGTATCGAGTAATTTAGACGAGTTCTTTGAGATTAGAATGTCAGGAATTAAAGCTCAACTACTTGAGAATCCTCATAAAATTCTAGAAGATGGTCTTAATGTTCAAGAAACCTACGACGTTGTCATCCGCCAAGTTCATGCTTTAGTTGATAAAAAGTACCAACTCCTTCAGGAAAAGATCTTACCTGAACTCCATCGTGAACGTATTGGTTTTAAAATTGCTTCATCGTGGACACAAAAACAACATCAATGGGCAAGAGATTTTTTTAGAAATGAACTGGTCCCACTTCTAACGCCCATTGCATTAGATACAGCGCACCCATTTCCAAGAGTCATTAATAAAAGTCTAAATTTTTTAGTAGCACTTGAAGGTCAAGATGCTTTTGGAAGAAATGCTGATTTAGCCGTAGTTCAAGCTCCTAGGTCCTTACCTAGAGTAGTCAGAATGCCACCCCATCTTCAGGGGAAAAACGAAAATCAATTTATTCTGCTCTCCTCATTTATGCAGGCGTTTGTCGCAGAGCTTTTTCCAGGGATTAAAGTGCTTGGTTGCTACCAATTTAGAGTCACGCGCAATTCAGATTTATTTGTTTCTGAAGATGATGTCACTGACCTTAGAATCGCTCTACAGGGTGAACTACCCATGCGCCACCTTGGGGATGCTGTACGCCTTGAGATGTCTAGCGGAATTCCAGATAAGTTACTGCACCGATTAAGAGAGGAAAATGAACTATTGCCAAGTGATTGCTACCACGTCAATGGCCCAGTCAACCTTGTTCGTTTAGTACAACTTCCAGATCTCATCAATCGTCCAGATTTAAAATTTATGGAAGTAAACCCACATATTCCAGAAGTACTTCAAACGGAAGAATCAATATTTAATATTTTAAAAACACAAGATATTTTGTTGCATCACCCCTATGAAAGTTTTACCCCAGTTCTTAATTTACTTAATGAAGCAGCCATAGATCCCCAAGTTTTAGCGATCAAACAAACTGTATATAGGACAGGAGACGAGTCCTTAGTGATGGATGCCCTAATCCAGGCTGCTAAGAATGGCAAGGAAGTGACTGTGGTTGTAGAACTCTTAGCTCGATTTGACGAACAAACTAATATGCAATGGGCGGCAAAGCTAGAAGCTGTTGGGGCGCATGTGATCTATGGGGTTGTAGGACACAAATGCCATGCCAAAATGCTTCTCATTGTTCGGCGTGAAGTTATCTTAAAAGGACGTGGTAAAGGTAAAACAGTCCTCAAACGCTATGCTCATCTTGGAACAGGTAATTACCATCCTCGAACTGCAAAACTGTATACAGACTTTGGTCTACTCACGTCAAATCCTGATATTACTCAAGATATGCATTATGTCTTTCAACAGCTCACTGGCACTGGCAAACATATTGCTCTATCAAAACTATGGCAATCGCCTTTCACAATGCAGCCAGAAATTATCAAACATATCAGAAATGAAATAAGGGCAGCAAAAGCCGGCAAGAAGGCCCATATCATCGCCAAGATGAATGCATTACTTGAACCAAGCGTCATCCACGAACTTTATCGAGCCTCTCAAGCAGGAGTCAAGATAGACCTCATCATCCGAGGCATCTGCGCCTTAATCCCAGGTCAAATTGGCCTATCTGAAAATATCCGTGTTCGATCAATTATTGGTCGTTTTTTAGAACATCATCGGATCTTTTATTTTTATTCAAATGCACAAGAAAATGTTTTTTTATCAAGTGCTGATTGGATGGATAGAAACTTGTACCGCCGAGTCGAAGTGGCTTTCCCAATTCTGGATAAAACCATCAAGCAACGCATTATTCATGAAGGATTGAAAACACTGCTTCAGGATAATTCTTCAGCTTGGATCATGCAAACCGATGGTACTTATAAAAAAATACAGACTAAGTCTTTAAAAAGAAGAGTTGGCCAAGTTGAATTATTAAACCTAATTCAAAAAAACAATTAACCTTCGTTTATCTCTAATGTTATGCCAGGTACTAAACGGCCTTTAGGGAATGTGAGCGAAAACGTACTTCCAACTGCTAAAGCACTTTTCACTTCAAGTTGACCTTCATGCCTTGAGGCTACATGTTTAACAATGGCTAAGCCCAATCCTGTCCCTCCAGTATCCCTAGAGCGGCTTCTATCTACCCGATAAAACCGCTCAGTAATTCTAGGAATATGTTCCTCTGCGATGCCTATACCCGTATCAGTAACAGAAAACTGTGTCGCATCTTTTTCTAAGATATCTGCCCACTTTAAAGTTATCGTTCCACCCTCTGGCGTATAACGAACTGCATTTGTAATTAAATTACTAAAGGCAGAAAAAATCTCATTCTCTTCTCCTACTATATTATTAGTTGAAGTGATAAGTATTTCAAAGTGATGCCGACCTAATGATAAGTTTTTTGCATCATCAACAAGCCTAATAATTAAATCTTTAGTCTTAACAATTGTATTTAAGCTAGCTTCTGGACTACTATCAAGTCTTGTTAGCATGAGTAACTCTTCAACTAAAGTCAGCATTCGTTTTGATTGAAGGGACATTAGGTTAATATACTTTCGTTCTTCACCTTTGCTTAACTTCAGTTCACTAATTGTTTCTAAAAAACCATTTAATACCGTTAATGGGGTTCTTAATTCGTGGGACACATTAGCTACAAAATCTTGCCTCATGGCCTCGTTTTTTCTAAACAAAGTCACATCTTGGCTTAGCAATAATTTCTTGTTCTCTCCATAAGGAAAAACCTGCAACAATAGGTTCAAGTCTCCTTTAATGCCCATACCTTCTAAATTTAAGGTTTTATTAAAATCTGCTTTATTCATGTAATCGATAAATGAAGGGTATCTTAATAAATATGTGACTGGTTGCCTGACATCTCGGTTGGGCTCTAATCTGAAATGAGACCTACACATTTGATTACACCATTCGATATGATCGACCTCATCGAGCATAATTAATCCATTAGGTGATGCTTGAATCGCCTGAAGAAATTTATCGTACTGAGTTTCAGATTTGAGTCTCTCTTGACGCCAAACTTTTGTTTTACTTTGGACTAATTGATATATTTTTTGCCAGTCCCAAAAAGAGGATCTTTTCGCTATTAAGTCATCTTCTAATATTAGGCGAAGAATACGGTCTTCATTCCAAATATTGTAAAGTGTTAGCAACGCAAATATTACAATGACAAATACCGTGGTGGTAGTTGAAGATATAAAGACTTCCCATAAATATGCCAGAGCAGCGATAGCCCCTAAAATATAAAGAAGTTTGATTCCCATGGTGAACATGGAAACCATTATTTCACGAAATTATGGCAGGGTTACGAGTTAATCGATATCCACTGCCTCGAACTGTCTCAATCATGGTCTCACATCCAACTGGAGCTAGTGCAGCACGCAAGCGTTTAATATGAACATCAACAGTCCTTTCTTCAACAAAGACATGGTCTCCCCATACTTTGTCCAGCAACTGGCCACGCGCATGAACTCTCTCTGGATTAGCCATCAGAAAGCGTAAAAGTCTAAATTCTGTAGGACCTAAATCAATTTTCTGAGGAGAATCCCCTTGAAAAATAACCCTATGAGTTGCAGGATCAAGTTTTAAGAGGTTAATTTCCATGACATCATCGTTTAACTGTGGGGATTTACGTCTAAGTATCGCGCGAATTCTAGCAACCAGTTCCTTAGGGGAAAAAGGCTTCGTTAAATAATCATCAGCACCAGCATCAAGTCCTGCGATTTTATCCATTTCTTCAGCACGAGCTGTTAAGAAAATAATAGGAATATCTTTAGTCCGCTCATTATTTCTAATATCTTTTGCAAATTGAATGCCCGACTTACCAGGTAACATCCAATCTAAAACGATTAAGTCAGGCAATACCTCTTTCATCAGCATTGCAGCTTGATCTGCCTGAAATGCACGAACAGGCAAAAAACCTTCATGGCTTAAGTTAACAGAAATTAATTCCGCTATCGACGGCTCATCTTCTACGATTAGAATGCTACTTGCCATAATTTATTTATTCACTTCATTGATTAATTGTTCGCGTGGAATATGCCTAACATCTGTCCCTTTATCTACATAAATCACAAACTCAGCGATATTCTTGGCATGATCACCAATTCTTTCAACAGCTTTTGCAATAAATAATATTTCTAGCGCTGTCGAAATGATCCGAGGATCTTCACTCATGTACGAGTTTAACTTTCTAACAAAGCCTCTAAATTCTTCATCAATCTCTAAATCATCTCCCACAATTTCAGCTGCAGCTTTTGAATCCATTCTGGCAAAAGCATCCAAAGAACGTCGCAATAAACCTAAAGCCATCTGTCCTGAAATGCGAATTTCAGCAACATTGATCTGATACGGCGCATTGACCTCAACAATTTTTCTAATCCGAGATGCAATGTGGTCAGCTTCATCGCCAACCCTCTCTAAGTTGGAAATTGCTTTTGATACTGCCATCACTAGACGTAAGTCTTTTGCAGTTGGCTGACGACGCGCCAAAATTTCTGCACATTGACCATCAATATTGATTTCAAATGTATTTACATTTTTTTCTTTATTATTAACCTCCGTTGCCAATTCTGCATCCATCGTTGAAAATGCCTTCATCGCGTGAGAAACTTGAGACTCCACTAAGCCCCCCATTTCCAATAGGTTAGCACTTAAGGAATCTAAGTCTGTATCAAATTGTTTTGATAAATGTTTATCTGGCATATTTATTCCTATAAGTTCTTAAAGTTAGCCAAATCGGCCTGTAATATAATCTTCTGTTTCTTTACGATTGGGTTTTAAAAATATTTGACTCGTTGAATTAAATTCCATGAGTTCACCTAAGTACATAAACGCCGTAAAATCAGAGACCCGAGCCGCTTGTTGCATGTTGTGCGTGACGATAGCAATAGTGTAGTCATTTTTTAATTCATTCACTAGCTCTTCAACTTTACCCGTAGAAATAGGATCTAAAGCAGAAGTAGGCTCATCGAGCAATAAAACTGAGGGTTTTACCGCAACACCTCTTGCTATACATAAACGCTGCTGTTGACCACCGGATAAAGATAAACCACTTTGGCCCAACTTATCCTTTACTTCTCCCCATAATGCCGCCTTATTCAAGGCCCACTCGACTCGCTCATCCATTTCGGATTTATTAAGTCTTTCATATAACTTAACACCAAAAGCAATATTGTCATAAATGGTCATGGGAAATGGCGTAGGCTTTTGAAAAACCATGCCCACCTTAGATCTGAGTAAATTTAAATCCCTACCCTCTTCGAGAATATTTTCACCATATAGATTAATTTCACCGACAGCTTTTTGTCCTGGGTATAAGTCGTACATGCGATTAAAGGTGCGAAGTAAAGTGGATTTACCACATCCTGATGGCCCAATAAAAGCAGTAACTTTATTTTCTGCAATATTTAAATTGATGCCCTTGAGCCCTTTAAACTTGCCATAGTAAAAATCCAAGTTTTTAACTTCAATTGCATTTTTCAAATCAGTGGTTTCTTGCGTCATGATTTCTCTCTAAAAAATACTCTTGCCAAGATATTAAGTCCTAATACTGTCAAAGTAATCAGTAATGCTCCACCCCATGCCAAATTGACCCAATTCTCATAAGGACTTAATGCAAATTGATAAATCACTACCGGTAAATTAGACATTGGCTTTGACATGTCTGCCGAAAAAAATTGGTTATTCAAAGCCGTAAACAATAATGGAGCTGTTTCTCCACTTACGCGAGCTACTGCCAGTAAGACCCCAGTAATCACACCGCTTTTAGCTGCCCTTAATATAATAGATAAGGATACTTTCCATTTGGGAGTTCCTAAGGCATATGCGGCTTCTCTGAGCGTACTTGGAACTAAGCGCAACATATTTTCCGTCGTCTTTAATATCACGGGCACTGCCAGTAATGAGAGAGCTATTGTTCCGGCCCAACCCGAGAAATGTTTAACTTGAGCAACAACAATAGCGTAGACAAACAAACCAATGACGATAGAGGGTGCCGAAAGCATAATATCCGTAACAAATCGTGTAACTCCTGCGATTTTGCTTCTATCTCCATATTCAGCAAGAAAAATTCCAGCTAAAACACCAACCGGCGTACTTATTAATGTGCAACTCACAACCATCATTAAACTCCCAACGATGGCATTTGCCATACCACCACCCTCTGAACCAGCAGCTGGGGTACTTTGCATAAAGAAATTAAGATCAAAGGCAGCAAACCCCTTAGAAAGTAAAACAAATAAAATCCACAGGAGTACAAACATTCCTAATCCCATGGCGAACACAGAAAAAAATAGCCCGATGGTATTTTTTCGTTTACGGGATTTATAAATTGAAGTATTCATATTGAACTAGTTCTTGGTCCCTTGGGCACGTTCCATATTCGCTAGCATCCATTTAGCTAATGCTAAGACAATAAAGGTAATAATAAATAAGGTCAGACCTAGTGCAAATAAAGATGAATAATGTAGCCCGGGTTCGGCCTCTCCAAATTCGTTGGCAAGTGTTGAGGCAATAGAAGATCCTGGAGCGAAGAAAGAAGGCGTAATTCGATGGGCATTGCCAATCACAAAGGTTACTGCCATCGTTTCACCTAAGGCCCTACCCAATCCAAGCATCACCCCACCTACAACACCAGCGCGAGTATAAGGTAGGACAATTCGCGTCACAACCTCCCAAGTTGTGCATCCTATGCCATAAGCAGATTCCTTTAAGACAGGTGGCACAATTTCAAACACATCTCTCATGACAGAGGTAATAAAAGGTATGACCATGAATGCCAAAATAAGCGCAGCACACAATAATCCAATTCCATTTGCTGGCCCCCTAAACAATACCCCGAGAAATGGAATCTGACCAACAGTGTCCGTGAGAAATGGCTGAATATGAGAAGAAAATATGGGCGCAAAAACAAATAGCCCAAACATCCCGTAAATAATTGAAGGTACAGCAGCAAGCAATTCAACAGCTGTTCCTAATGGGCGCTTTAACCAATTTGGACAAATTTCGGTTAAGAAAACTGCTATACCGAAGCTTACTGGTATTGCAATAATCAAAGCCAGGATCGATGTAATTAATGTGCCGTAAATTGCAGTTAATCCACCAAACTTCTCTCCCACTACGTCCCACTCTGTACTAAAGAAAAAACCAGGGCCAAACTCTCTTAAAGCAGGCCAAGCATTAATCACCAAAGAGATAAGAATCCCCGCAAGTATTACTAGAACTAAAGAAGCAAAGAACAAGGTGATCTTATGAAAAAAATAATCCTGGAAACGCTGAAATTTCATCATCTTTGCCACTTCAGCTGTTAACTTAATTCCCTTGGATGCGTCTGGGCTTGACTTCATATTTTATCGATTAGTTGGAAAATTAAAATCAAAAATTCTCCCTAACATTTAGGGAGAATTAATCGCTAATTACTTCGCAATATTTGACCAAACATTTTTAGCAATGTAATCCGTCACATTTGCTGGCAAAGGAACATACTCTAACTCGACAGCAGTTGAAGCTCCATTTTTAAAGGCCCATTCAAAGAACTTAATTGCTTCTGAAGACTTCTCTTTATTAGCTGGATCTTTGTACATTAAGATAAATGATGCAGCAGCTATAGGCCATGAATTTGCACCTGGCTGATTAGTCATTGAAATCCCCATGCCAGGAGTAGAAGACCAGTTAGCACCCGCAGCTGCAGCTTTAAAACTATCAAGACTTGGGGATACAAATTTGCCATCCAAGTTCTTTAACTGAAGTGTCGTCATTTTATTGAGTTTTGCGTAAGCATATTCAACATAACCAATTGATCCTTTAACACGGCTAACGTTTGCAGATACGCCTTCGTTACCCTTTCCACCTACAGTTGAAAGTGCAGGCCACTTAACGATTGCTCCAGATCCAATTGAATCTGCCCATCTTTTATTTGCTTTTGTTAAATAATCTGTAAAAACAGCAGTTGTCCCAGAACCATCAGAACGTGTAACTACCGTAATAGCTTGATCCGGCAATTTCTTTCCTGGATTAACAGCTGCAATCTGTGCAGCGTTCCAGTTATTAATATCACCATTAAAAATATTCGCTAAAGTTTCACCATCAAGTTTTAATTCTCCTGGTTTAAAACCTGGCAAATTGACTACAGCAACTACACCACCAATGATTGCAGGAAACTGTACCATTCCATCTTTATCTAAAGCATCACCTTTTAATGGCGCATCTGTAGCTCCGAAATCAACAGTTTTTTCTCTAATCTGCTTAATACCACCCGATGAACCAATAGATGCATAGTTCACTTTGTTTCCTGTTTGTTTTTGATATGCTTCAGCCCACTTACTATAGACTGGGGCTGGAAAGGATGCACCTGCTCCTGTAATGTCAATCGCGAAGGATGAAACTGTTGCTGATGCTAAAGCACCCAGCAGAAATATTTTTGCAATTTTTGTACGCATGATTTCCTCTTTAGTTAGGAGTCAAGTGACTCAGGCTATAGACTAAATGAAGATTATGAAGGATTTGTGACAATTGTCATAAAGGCTTTATCTATTTTATTTTGTCTATTCCAAGCTAAGTCTAAGCCCTTAAAGGAAAGCAATCTAAGAAAATCAAGCTAAGGGAATTCCATTAGCGATATATTTAGCCGCTTTTTCAGCCTGCAGTCTGTCTAAAGCCTCTACCATGACTCTAAGGACCGGCTCTGTACCAGAAGCTCTAATGAGAACCCTACCAGTGCTCCCAAGCTCTTTTTCTATGAGTTCTTGTCTTGCTTTTAGTGACTCATCTGACTTCCAGTCATATTCTCTCTTGTATCGAATATTGAGCATCACTTGGGGGAACAGCTTTACATCTGCCAAGCTCTGACTTAAATCAACTTTATTTCTGCAGTACCCCATTAAAATTTGTAAAGCAGCTACTATGCCATCCCCCGTGGTGTGTTTATCCAAAAACAACAAGTGTCCCGAGCTTTCGCCACCTATTTTCCAGCCTTTGGCTTTAAGCATTTCAAGAACATAACGATCGCCAACCGCAGCACGCTCAAATGGAACCTGTATCTTTTGTAAAGCATGCTCCACAGCTAAATTAGTCATCAATGTTCCAACGACCCCGTCTAAGGGTTGATTTTGATCTTTTTGATGAAGTGCTATTAAATATAAAAGCTCATCACCATTAAATAGTCTTCCTTCATGATCAACCATTTGAAGCCGATCAGCGTCACCATCAAGTGCTATCCCAAAATGTGCTTTTTCGCGTAAAACAGTCTCAACGCATAACTGGGGCGAAGTGGCTCCAACATGATCATTGATATTTTGCCCATTGGGTTGATTCCCAATAGAAATCACTTCAGCACCTAGTTCATGAAACACATGCGATGCAATGTGATAAGCCGCGCCATGAGCACTATCAACAACCAGCTTTAACCCATGTAAATCCAAATCATTAGGAAAAGTGCTTTTACAAAATTCAATATACCTTCCCGCAGCATCATCTAATCTCTTTACTTTTCCCAATTGTGCAGAGGGTACACATTGAAAAGGTTCTTCAAGCTCAGCTTCAATTTCACGCTCCATTGCATCAGATAATTTATCCCCTACAGCAGAGAAAAATTTAACACCATTATCTTGAAATAAATTGTGGGATGCTGAAATCACCGCACCCGCTGAAAGTCTTAAAGCCCTTGTTAAATAAGCCACGCCTGGGGTTGGTATCGGGCCGCATAAAAATACGTCTATACCCGCCGCAGAAAACCCCGCCTCAAGAGCCGCCTCTAACATATAGCCTGAGATACGCGTATCTTTGCCAATCAACACCCCAGGCCTACCATGTATCGCATCAGTCTTTTTAGATAAAACGCGACCGGCAGCATAACCTAACCTCATCATAAAATCAGGTGTAATCGGATAAGTCCCTACTTCACCGCGAATGCCATCCGTGCCAAAATATTTTCTGTTCATGTATGAATTCTATCCTGTTTAAGAAAGACCTTCGACCATAATCGCTTGACGTACTTTAAGAGCAGCTATCGTTTCAGGAACATCATGAACACGAAGAATATGAGCCCCTCGATCTGCCGCTAAAATCCCAGCAACAACACTAGGAACAGTCATATGTGACAAATGATCCCCGGTAATTTTTCTTAAAGTTGATTTTCTTGAAGCTCCCATTAAAATTGGGCAATTAAAATGTATTAAAGAATCTAAGCGGTTAATGAGCCGTAAATTATGCTCTGGCGTTTTTCCAAAACCAAGTCCTGGGTCTATTACAATTCGGTTGGACTCAATTTTTGCAATACTTAATGCCTGTAATCGCGCAGCAAAAAAACGATCAACCTCCTGAAGCACATCGTCATAATGCGGTTTGATCTGCATGTCAAATGGACTGTTTTGCATATGCATTAAACATAAACCTAGTTGTGGAAATTTAGCGACCGTTTCTATGGCCTCAGGTTTTCTTAGTCCCCATATATCATTAATCATATCAACCCCTAAATGAGCAACCACCTCCATAGTTTGAGGTTTATAGGTGTCAACTGATATTGCAATATTTTCTTTAAGCAGTACTTCAATCACAGGTAAGATCCGATCAAGCTCTTCTTGAACAGAAATTTCTTGAGCTCCAGGCCTCGTGGACTCACCCCCAATATCAATAATTTCAGCACCCGCCTGAATCATGTGGTGCGCCTGCTCAATAGCTGCATTGACTGAGAAGAATTTACCCCCATCTGAAAAAGAGTCCGGGGTAACATTCAAGATGCCCATCACAACTGGCTTATGTCTTTTAGACCAGTCAAAATAAAAACGCCCGCAGCGCCATGCTACGGGCAATTTTTCTTCATTCAACATTAAGCTGTTGCAGGGGCATTACCTTGTGCAGGAACAGCACCGCCACCATCACCGCCCGTAGGTCCAATAATTGAATCAGAAACTTTCGGTAATCTCGGGGGTTTGCCTGACATGATGTCATTGACTTGATCAGCATCAATAGTTTCCCACTCCAAAAGCGCTGCAACCATACTCTCTACTTTGTCACGGTTTTGCTGGAGCAATGACCTTGCCATAGCATATTGGTTATCAACTAAGGAACGTATTTCAGCATCAACCTTTTGTTGCGTAGCTTCTGAAACAGTCTTTGAATTAACTCGTCCAAAAACACTTTCAGACTCGGTATCAACGTAAACCATCGTACCCAAGGACTCACTCATTCCGTAGCGTGTCACCATATCGCGAGCCATTTTAGTTGCTCGCTCAAAGTCATTTGAAGCTCCAGTACTCATTGAGTTCAAAAATACTTCTTCTGCAGCACGACCACCAAATAGAATTGCTAAATCTTCCAACATACGATCTTTATACAGATTGACGCGATCAAACTCTGGCAGTTGCCAAGTGACCCCTAAGGCCATACCACGAGGCATGATTGTTACCTTATGCACAGGATCTGCCTTCGGAAACAATTTTGCAACTACGGCATGTCCGGACTCATGGTAAGCCGTGTTACGACGCTCGTCTTCTCTCATCACAGCAGACTTGCGCTCAGGCCCCATATATATTTTATCTTTTGCGTCTTCAAAGTCCATCATATCGACAGAACGCTTGGATCGTCGTGCAGCAAATAAGGCAGCTTCATTCACTAAATTTGCTAAATCTGCTCCTGAAAATCCAGGTGTCCCTCTCGCTAAAACAGCCGCATCAACATCAGGACTCAGCGGAACCTTGCGCATATGAACTTTAAGAATTTGCTCACGCCCACGAATATCAGGTAATCCTACATGTACCTGCCGATCAAAACGACCTGGACGCAATAAAGCTTTATCAAGAACATCTGAACGATTAGTTGCTGCAATAACAATCACACCGCTATTGGGTTCAAAACCATCCATCTCCACAAGCATTTGGTTAAGAGTCTGCTCACGCTCATCATTACCACCACCCATACCCGCACCGCGGTGGCGGCCAACAGCATCAATCTCATCAATAAATACAATACAAGGCGCATTTTTCTTGGCGTTTTCAAACATATCACGGACCCGTGCTGCACCAACACCGACAAACATTTCAACAAAATCAGATCCAGAGATTGCAAAGAAAGGTACTTTAGCTTCTCCAGCAATAGCCCTGGCCAAAAGAGTTTTACCAGTTCCAGGAGGCCCAACAAGTAAAACACCTCGTGGAATACGGCCACCTAAATTTTGAAACTTTTGTGGATCTTTTAAAAAGTCGACTAGCTCAGAAACTTCCTCTTTGGCTTCGTCACATCCAGCCACATCAGTAAAGTTAATCTGATTGCTATTCTCATCGACAAGTCGTGCACGAGATTTTCCAAAGGAAAAAGCACCGCCTTTACCGCCGCCTTGCATCTGACGCATCATAAAGAACCAAAATCCAATGATTAGCAATGTTGGACCAAGATAGTACAAAGCTGATACAAATAAGTTGGGCTCATCATCTGCTTTACCAGTGACCTGAACACCATATTTCATCAAATCTCCAACCATCCAAATATCGCCTGGAGAAATGATACTGTACTTGTTTCCATCACCATTGGTCACTTGAAGCATTCTGCCTTGAACATCGACGCGACGGACTTTACCGTTTTTAGCATCTTCCATGAACTGGGAATAAGTCACTTGATCTTGAAAACGTGGCTTATCAAACTGTTTAAAAACAGTAAATAAAACAAGTGCGACGATTAACCACACACCTACTTTTTGCATCATCTGATTATTCAAAATAACTCCAGTTCCGATTTATTCGGATATATCTTAGTAAGTAATTCTATAAATCACTATTTTCAAGTGCTGACATTAAATAAATTATATAACTTTTAGAAAAAAAATTGTTTTTATTATTTAAAACAGGAACTTGCGATAATCTATTACTTTTGTATTGGTTTATTTAAGAAATCTTCCCAAAAGAAAGGTTTCTGATGATCGATCTCTAGATGCTTTGGGCTTACGTGGCGTAACCTGCTTAAAAACCTTCTTAAAGGACTCCACAATTTGGCTATAACCACTTCCGTGAAAACATTTAATTAAAAGCGCACCATCTTTTTTTAAATGTTTAACGGAAAAATCCAGGGCAAGTTCTGCCAAATGACCCATCCTTGCAGAATCTGCCGTTGATACTCCAGAAAGATTGGGAGCCATGTCCGAAAGAACCAAGTCAACCCGATTACCTTCTGAATTTGTCCCTGGAAGTAACTTTTCAAATTCTAGTAAAACCTGATCTTCTCTAAAGTCACCTATTAAGAAATGGACATCCTGAACCGGCTCCATCGGCAACATATCAATCGCAACAATAGTCCCACTCAGCCTGCCCTCAGTATGTATTCCTTGCTTTTTTTCAAGATCAATCAGCCTTTGCCGAGCATATTGACACCAACTACCAGGAGCACTCCCTAGGTCAACGATGACCATACCCGGTCGTATGAGATGATCTTGTTCATCAATTTCTAGTAACTTATAAGCTGCGCGCGCACGAAACCCCTCCCTCTGAGCCCTTTTTACATAGGGATCAGAAAGATGATCCTGTAACCAATCTTTATTAAATTTATTTTTTGCCACTCTTATACCTTATTAAAGCATTTCCATATGATTCTAAGTCAGTCATAATATCGTTATGACAACACTACACATTGATTCTATCGCTCGCGCCACTCTTCGCTCTGAAGCACATGCATTAAATCCTATCGTCATGATAGGAGGAGATGGCCTAACACCTGGTGTTCTTAAAGAAGCTGACCTTGCTCTTAATACCCACCATTTGATCAAAATACGTGTTTTTGGCGATGATCGTGAAGCTCGCATTGCCATCTATGAGGAACTTTGCGAAAAACTCAATGCAGCACCAGTTCAACATATCGGCAAACTTTTAGTTCTTTACAGGCAAGACAACAGCACAACTGAACGAGAAATCATTCCTCTTAAGAAATCTCCACACAAGAAATCCAAAGCAGACAGTTTTGGCGCACCCAAAACTGTCTTTGTTAAAAAGTTTACGCGTAATCCTCAAAAACGTCCGAAACCAGTTGCAACAAGACTCTTGGGAAATGAGCGTGTGGCTGCAGGAGGTCAAGTTAAGCGAGCTAAACCCCGGAAGAAAAGTGTTAAGAAACGCCAATTAGGCTAACACCAACTTGCGCCTCTAAACTTTACTTGCTTTCCAAAATAGCAATAAGCCTAAACTTGTTTCCAAAAGATAAATCACACTAGAAATCCCGTGCAAGGTGCCAAATAATGGTCCTTGTGGTGACGCCATGACAGGAGCACCACCGGCCAATGCGGCCTCCCGAAGCCCGTTCATCCAGGGTTGTAGTACAAAGCCACCAATCAATGTGAGAAACAAAATCCCCAATAAGATCCAGCGAAGGTTTCTGAATTGTGAAAAAGATCGCTTAACCAACACATTCGAAAATATTAAAAGGACAGTGCAAACAATCAATGTAAATAGTGTCATGTTTTTAAATACTTCACCAGCAACTACACCTGCAGCTTGACGATCCGTCATCACACTAAAGATGGTTGGCGCTACTAAATAACCGGCAATACAAAGCCCACCCAACCAAATTCCAGCAATAACTAAAAATACTCTTTGCACCATCATTAAACTATCTTTAGAAAAAACTTCGTGAATTAAATATATCTCACACCTAAAATTTCGACTTGGCGGTCTCCACCAGGTGCCATCACCATCACAACATCACCAGATTCTTTTCTAATTAAAGCACGAGCAATGGGCGAACTAATGGAGATTTTATTTTGATCAATATCCGCTTCATCATCGCCAACAATTTGATAGGTCACCTTAGTGCCATTTTCTAAATCCTCAAGATCTACAGTCGCACCAAAAACTACACGACCGTCTGCCTCTAACATAGTTGGATCAATAATCTGCGCTGCAGCTAGTTTACTTTCAACTTCCTGAATTCGACCTTCAATAAAAGCTTGCTTTTCTTTCGCTGCGTCATACTCCGCGTTTTCAGATAAGTCACCCTGTGCCCTAGCCTCCGAAATAGCATTCACAACTGCAGGTCGCTCAATATGTTTTAAACGTTGCAGTTCTTCTTTTAGTTTTTCTGCGCCATTTTTAGTAATAGGGATCGTGCTCATAAACTCAATTCTTAATTAGTTGAAATTAAACTCTGATGTAAACTTTGTAAATCATAAACCTGCAACTCATCAATCGCACGAATACCTTCAATAGCCGCTCTTGCCGCACTGATCGTTGTGTAATAGGTTACCTTATTTGTTTGAGATGTTATACGAATAGATCTTGAATCTGCAATTTCAACTCTATTTTCATCAACCGTGGTAAATACAAGCTTAATCTCGCCATTTTTAATCATATCTACAATATGCGGACGACCATCTTTGACCTTGTTGACAGTCTTGACAGGTATGCCAGCAGCAGCAATGGCTAATGCAGTCCCCTTAGTAGCAACAATTGGGTACCCCATACTATGAAGAATAATGGCAACTTCTACGGCGCGGTCTTTATCACTATTTTTAACTGACAAAAGTACCGTTCCACTCTCTGGAAGAATAGTACTTGCTGCTAATTGGGATTTAAATAGAGCTTCTCCAAAAGTTCGACCAACTCCCATCACCTCACCCGTTGATCTCATTTCTGGCCCAAGAATTGGATCAACGCCAGGAAATTTATTAAATGGGAATACAGCTTCTTTAACTGAAAAATACGGCGGTATCACTTCTTTACCAATTTTTTGTTCGTCTAAGGATTGGCCAACCATACACCGAGCAGCAATTTTAGCTAGTTGTAGGCCAGTCGCTTTGGATACATAAGGAACTGTCCTTGATGCTCTTGGGTTAACTTCTAAAACAAATACGACATCCTGACCGTTAATATGCTGAATCGCAAATTGCACATTCATGAGACCTATAACATTTAAACCTTTGGCCATAGCTGCAGTTTGACGACGTAATTCTTCAATCGTAGCTTGTGATAAAGAATACGGTGGCAAGGAACATGCTGAATCACCTGAGTGAACTCCAGCTTGCTCAATATGCTCCATTACGCCACCAATAAAGACGCGAGTGCCATCAGAAATACAATCAACATCACATTCAATGGCCTCATTCAAAAAACGATCTAACAGGACGGGAGAGTCATGAGACACCTTGACAGCTTCACGCATATATCTTTCTAAGTCGCGACTGTCGTTCACGATTTCCATCGCCCGACCGCCAAGAACATAGGATGGCCTAACGACCAATGGATAGCCAATTTCATCCGCTAAAACTAACGCTTCAGGTTCAGTGCGGGCAGTCCTATTTGGGGGTTGCCTGAGCTTTAACTCAAAAAGTAATTTCTGAAATCTTTCACGATCTTCAGCCGCATCAATCATGTCTGGCGAAGTACCAATAATAGGCACGCCATTGGCCTCAAGATCTAAGGCTAATTTCAAAGGAGTTTGACCTCCATACTGAACAATGACCCCAAAAGGTTTTTCAATTCTGACTATTTCTAAAACATCTTCTAAAGTTAAAGGCTCAAAATACAAACGATCTGAAGTGTCAAAGTCGGTTGAAACAGTTTCTGGATTGCAATTCACCATGATGGTTTCATAACCATCTTCACGTAATGCCAAAGCAGCATGAACACAGCAGTAATCAAATTCAATCCCTTGACCAATTCGATTAGGACCACCACCAAGAACAATGACCTTCTTACCCTGCGTTGGGTTAGCTTCGCATTGGCTAGTTGCACTCTCATAGCTTGAATACATATAAGCAGTATTTGTAGAAAACTCACCGGCACACGTATCAACACGCTTATAAACAGGATGAATTTTTAACTCATGGCGCATCTCACGAACTTCTTTTGGTTTAACGTTAAGAAGCGTCGCAAGCCTTCTATCCGAAAAACCTTTTTGTTTTAATATTCTTAATTCAGTTTCTTCAAGATCACTTAAAGTACGTTGTTTTAAAATGCCTTCAATATGAATAATTTCTTCAATTTGCACTAGAAACCAACGATCTATCGCGGTATGTTTAAAAACTTCTTCAACTGTTAACCCTTGTCTAAATGCGTCTCCAACAAACCAGATCCTATCGGGTCCAGGAGCTTTAATTTCAGCAATAATTTCATCTAGATCTGTCGATTTTTCATCTAAGCCATCAACGCCCACTTCAAGCCCCCTTAGAGCTTTCTGAAATGACTCTTGGAAAGTGCGCCCGATCGCCATCACCTCACCCACTGATTTCATTTGAGTCGTTAAGTGCTTGTCAGCCTCAGGAAATTTCTCAAAAGCAAAGCGAGGAACCTTAGTTACAACATAGTCAATACTGGGCTCAAATGAAGCAGGTGTTGCTCCTCCTGTTATTTCATTTTGTAATTCATCAAGAGTAAAACCCACCGCTAGCTTAGCTGCTATCTTTGCAATGGGAAATCCTGTTGCTTTAGAAGCTAATGCAGATGATCTAGAAACACGTGGATTCATTTCAATCACAATCATGCGACCATCTACTGGATTAATTGCAAACTGGACATTAGATCCACCTGTATCAACACCAATCTCGCGAAGAACGGCTAAAGAGGCGTTCCGCATAATTTGATATTCACGGTCTGTGAGCGTTTGCGCTGGCGCTACCGTAATTGAATCGCCGGTATGAACACCCATGGGGTCTAAATTTTCAATTGAGCAAACAATAATGCAATTGTCATGACGGTCTCTTACAACCTCCATTTCATACTCTTTCCAACCCAGCAAAGACTCTTCAATCAACAGTTCATGCGTTGGTGACATATCAAGGCCACGCTTACAGATTTCTTCGAACTCTTCTACGTTATATGCAATACCACCACCAGATCCACCCATGGTGAAAGAAGGACGAATCACGATTGGAAAACCACTCGACTCCGCCTCAATGGCAATTTTTTGTTGAACTTGTTGAGCCTCATCCCAAGAATGGGCAATTCCTGATTTAGCAGATCCCAAATTAATTTTGGTCATCGCTTCTTTAAATTTATGCCGGTCTTCTGCCTTATCAATTGCCTCAGGGGATGCTCCGATTAATTCACATTCATACTTAGTCAGAATGCCATTACGGTGCAAATCTAATGCACAATTTAAGGCAGTCTGGCCTCCCATTGTTGGCAAAATAGCATCCGGGCGCTCTTTCGAAATAATTCTTTCAAGCACTTCCCAAGTAATTGGCTCAATGTAAGTTACATCAGCCATATCAGGATCAGTCATGATCGTGGCAGGATTACTATTGACCAAGATGATCCGATATCCCTCAGATCTCAGTGCTTTACAAGCCTGGGCACCTGAATAATCAAATTCACAGGCTTGACCGATAATAATAGGCCCTGCGCCAATAATCAAAATACTCTTTATGTCTGTCCGTTTAGGCATTTCAATCTCGCATCAACTTAATAAAACGGTCAAATAAATAAGCCACATCCTGAGGTCCAGGTGAAGCTTCTGGATGGCCTTGAAAACAAAATGCAGGCTTATCGAGCCACTGTAAGCCTTGTAAAGAACCATCAAAAAGTGAAACATGACTGATTCTGACGTTCTGAGGTAATGTGTTGATATCGACCGCGAAACCATGATTTTGGGATGTAATTAAAACTTTTCCAGAATCTAAATCTTTAACAGGATGATTAGCACCATGATGGCCAAATTTCATTTTTAAAGTCTTAGCGCCAGATGCAAGACCCATAATTTGATGGCCTAAACAAATCCCAAATAAGGGAATCGATTTTTCTAAAAATATCTTGGTTGCGGAAATTGCATAATCACAAGGCTCAGGGTCTCCTGGACCATTCGAAAGAAAAACCCCATCAGGCTTCATCGCAAGAACTTCCTGGGCTGAGGTTTGGGCTGGAACAACAGTGACACGACAACCCCTTTGAGAAAGCATACGCAAAATATTTCTTTTTACGCCAAAATCATAAGCAACCACATGTGATAAAGGAATTGCCTTTGTAAATCCAGGTAAACCTGTCTTTGGGTCGCAAAGCTGCCATTCGCCCTCATCCCATTCGTACTTACTTTGGATGGAGACTACTTTTGCCAGATCCATTCCTGACATACCCGGAAATTGCCTAGCTCTTTCTATTGCTTGCTGTTCTAGTTCCTCATAGGTAGAAATGGCAGACCCAGTAACAATCGATCCTGACTGAGCCCCCTCATCCCTAAGATAGCGCGTCAAGTACCGCGTATCTATTCCAGAAATGCCAACAACACCTTGGGAAATCAAAAATTCCGAAAGTGACTGCTCAGAGCGAAAATTTGACGTAATCATTGAAAGATCTTTAATAATTAGTCCTGCTGCATGAATTTTTTCAGACTCAGAGTCTTGAGAATTAATGCCTACATTACCAATATGTGGGTAGGTCAAAGTAACAAGTTGATTGGTATAACTTGGATCAGTAATGATCTCTTGATATCCAGTCATTGAGGTGTTAAAAACAACCTCACCAGTCGTATGGCCTTGGGCGCCTATCCCAAATCCTCTAAAGACCATGCCATTTGATAAAGCTAAAACAGCGCGAGGCATTCTAGGGAGTAAGGATAAGTTAGAGTTATTTTTATTAGTCAACATTGGCAGCAAAGCGTTATCCAGCGCCCTTGCTGCTCCGAACCACTTCTCCATAGGCTTCTCCCGGAGATGAGGTTGACGGGAAATAATCAGTATAAGCGCTAGGGTTTTGGAAAGTTAGAAAACATGATCATTATAGCAAGCAAAAAAAAACTACAGCAGATTTTGCACTGCCCTGTTCGTCGTTTGACTAGCTAGTCCTTTTTTTCTGTTTTTTTCTTGTCTTTAGGCGTACTCTCTACAACCGTCTTATGAGCTGCAACTGAAGTTTTTTTTGTATCTTTTGGATTAACTTTAGTAGCTATTTGCGGAGTCGATTTTGAATTTTTACTCGCATTCTTCTCTTGAAGAGGGTTATAAGAAGCCAAATTAGTGGGCGCTGCAACGCATTTTTTTCCGCGACACTTCATCACAACAGAAACAGGGATGAATTCTTTTTCAAGGTTTAAAGCTCCATTGTCTAAAATGTAGCCAGGTACATCTTGTTCATCATTCGTCGCTTTACGAACTAGCAAGGTTGAGCCTGCTCGAATTTTCATTCCATTAGGAATATTGTTAAGCGCTTTTAACTCAGCTATATCTAAGCTCAAACTATTTGCAATCTTATCAACCGACTCAGTTTTCCCTACAACGACTGCAGTATAGTTTGATAAAGGCTTTGAATATCGAGCAAGGTTGTATTGGTAAATCTCTGCTTTACCATAAGGTAATAAAATCTGAGGACCTGAAGCACTCAAAATAACTGGCTTAGTGAAGGATGGGTTAAGCGCTAAAAATTGTTCTTCGGTAATGTCTGCTAATTTAATCACTAATTCTTTGTCAATATCACGAGTCACTGGAATAGCAACAAAGTAGGGAGTATTTGGAACTCTTGGCAGAACAAATCCATACTTGGATGGATTCTCAATAATGCGTTTATAGGCTAATAATTTAGGGACATAATTCCGCGTCTCATTTGGCATCACTAGGCTAAAGTAATCTGTTGACAAGTGAGAAGCCTCATTTCTTTTAATCGACCTACCAATATTTCCTTCTCCCCAATTATAAGAAGCCAAAGCTAACTGCCAATCACCAAACATGTCATACAAATTTTGTAAATAATCTAAAGCAGCTCGGGTCGACTTAATAATGTCTCCCCTTTCATCAATAAAAACATTCTGTTTTAGTTTGTAACTTTTTCCTGTCGCAGGCATAAATTGCCACATGCCTGAAGCTTTGACTGGAGAGACGGCTTTAGGATTGAATGCGCTTTCAACAAAAGGTAAAAGTGCAAGCTCACTTGGCATATCGCGCGACTCAACTTCTTCAATAATATAAAAAAGGTAGGATGAGGATCTTTCTAATAATCGGTTGACATAAATGGGGTTAGCCTGTAATTGTTTAGTATGTTTTTCAATTAAGGCATTGGTCACTGGATCTGGTATATCAAACCCTTCACGAATTCTTGCCCATAGGTCAATTGATTCAACATCTTTAACAACACCACTTCGTGTACTTTTAGTATATTTGGGTGCCTCAGTTGATTTAAGCTCGTCAGTCCAAGTCTGAGATTGAGGCGGTACAACTGAACAGGCTTCAAGTAAGGTAATTGCTATAAATAAGAAATAAATGAACAGCTTTTTCATTTAAAGACATCTTTCCAGGCTCTAATCGCCGCAAAGACGTCAACTTCTTCTACCAATGCACCCCCAGAAAAACTTTCTGCTGCTTCACGAAGCGCTTCCTCGGAACATCTTAAAAAAGGGTTTACTTTCATTTCCAACGCAAGATTGGTAGGCACGGTCGGTATTCCAGCATCTCTTAAGCCTTGTGCCTTTGTAATCCAATTGATGAGATCTGCATTGTGAGGATCTACGGCTTTTGCAAATTTCAAATTTGATAAAGTATATTCATGGGCACAGCAAATTAATGTCTCCCCTGGCAAAAGCATGAGTTTATGCAGTGAATTTGACATTTGAGCAGGTGAGCCCTCAAATAATCTGCCGCAACCACCTGCAAATAATGTGTCACCACAAAATACTCTGGGAACATCATTGTTGATGGTTTGAGATAAAAAATAAGCAATATGCCCCTTTGTATGACCTGGAACCTCAAATACAGAAACATTCACGCCTGCAAAAAGAGTAAATTGATCGCCCTCGAGAGCCACTTCAGTTCTTAGGGGTATTTCTTCATTGATCGGACCAATAATCCTTAAAGATGAATCTTGATTTGTTAGTGCCCACTCACTTAAATCAGCAATGCCCCCGACATGATCTTTATGATGATGTGTGATTAAAAGTCCTTCTAAACGAAGTTTTTTATCTTTTAAAATGTCAATAACGACCGCAGAGTCCCCTGGATCAACCACCCAAGCACTATCCTTTGAAACGATCATCCAAATATAATTGTCAGTAAATGCGGGAATTTGAATAAACTGCAAAGGAAAATCTTTCAAGTTGATACTTTCAAGTTATTAGATTGTGAGCTAAATTACAGAAATGATATCAAGTGAAAGTTCTATTGCCAACAATTCTCCCAACGAGTGGGATTTTTGGCTTCAAACAGCCCCTGGCAAGTACATTTTGGATTGGGAATGCCGTCAATTTCACCAAGCAGTCGATGATGCATTTGGATACGAGGCTTTGCAAATGGGATTCCCCCAACTCGACTGTCTTTCAGAAAATAGAATCCCTAACCGCTGGCTCATGCTCATGCCTAATGAATATGTTTCAAAAGATAGAGCCATTGGCGCCACCCCGATCTGCCATGCGTCGATTTATGACTTGCCATTTGCGAACGAAAGTTTAGATCTCATCGCTTTGCCCCATATTTTAGAGTTTGCAGCAAACCCTCATGAAGCACTGCGAGAAATCCATAGAGTTCTGCGCCCCGAAGGACGTATCGTGATTTCAGGATTTAACCCCATAAGTCTTTGGGGCCTAAGACAATATTGTGGCCGACTGATTAATCGCCCCTTTTTACCTAAGTCAGGGCAATTTATCAGTCATTTAAGAATAAAAGATTGGTTAAACTTGCTTAATTACTCAATCGATAGGGGTAAATTCGGATGCTATGGTATTCCTTTACGAAAAGAATCACAGATAAAAAGACTGAACTTCTTAGAAAAGGCAGGCAATCGATGGTGGCCTTTTTTGGGTTCAGTCTTTATGCTAAGCGCTATCAAACGAGTACCAGGAATGAAATTAGTCGGTCGATTCCATCCCCCTAAACATTCGCTTAAAAGCACATTAACTCCAGCAACACAATCACATCACCATTTAGAAAAAGATCATGTCTGATAAAAATCACGTTGTTGTTTATACCGATGGCGCATGTAAAGGAAACCCTGGTGTGGGCGGTTGGGGAGCTGTTCTGCGTTATGGAGATCATGAAAAGTTGCTTAAGGGTGGTGAAGGCTTAACAACCAATAATCGTATGGAAATGATGGCTGTCATAAAAGCTTTAGAGGCCCTTAAATCAAAGTGCCATATCAAAATATATACTGATTCACAATATGTCAAAAGAGGTGTTACTGAGTGGCTAGAAGGTTGGAAAAAAAATGGCTGGAGAACTGCATCAAGACAAGAAGTCAAAAATGTTGATTTATGGAAAGTTTTAGATGATTTAATAGTCCATCACCATATTGAATGGTTTTGGGTAAAAGGCCACGCTGGACATCCAGGCAATGAACTTGCAGATCAATTAGCGAATCTTGGAGCGGAATCAGCAAAATAAGTTTAACTCCAAGCTTAACGTCAAAAAAACTAGTCCCTTAAGCAAAATTACAACTAAAATACAATTGCTGAAGCAATCGAGGGATTTATGAGAAAATCTAGCATTAATAAAATCTATAAAAAAATCCTGCTTCCCGTACATAAAGACTAAAAAAGAATTCATCTATGAGTGCAACTGGAAATAAAAAAAATAACATCGTTAAAAAAAGTTTATTAGCTCTTTTAGCTCTAATTATTCTTAGCTTCATTGGTTTTAAGATTTATACCTCTTTTTTCCAAACGAAAGAAACAGCTAAATCTCCTTCTCAAACAGTTGTCACTTCTAAAGTCGATCAAAAGGACTTTTCTGTACTTTTTGAAACCTCTGGAAATATTGTCGCGAACAATATTGTTGATATTCGACCTCAAGTAACAAATCTAGTTTCAGAAATTTTAATTAAAGATGGTCAAGATGTAAAAGCTGGAGATATTCTTTTTACTCTAGATGATAGATCCGATAAAGCAAATTATGCAAAGGCTAAAGCAATTGCAGATGATGCGCAAAGACAATACGCCAGAGCTCAAGAACTTCTGAAACAAAATTTTGTATCTCAAGCTGCAGTTGACACCACACGGGCCAATGCTGAATCAGCTCAAGCATCAGCCGATGCAGCAAAAGTCGTCTTAAGCTTTGATACTATTCGCTCACCTATTACCGGTAGGGCAGGAGTCATTAATGTTTTCCCGGGATCCCTCGTATCTTCTAGTAATGTGGTGACAACCTCAACATCAGCTACCGCCACAACTTCCGTCGGAGCAATGGTCACGATTTCACAACTTAATCCAATTAATGTTTTATTTACAGTTCCAGAAGCTAACCTATCCAATCTCATGACAGAGAAGAGTAAACCTGAAGGAATTGCTGTTACGGTTAATTTAGCCAATGGCGATAAAAAAATTGGTAAAGTTTATGTCGTTGATAATCAAGTCGATACAGCTATAGGCGCAGTTCGTGTCAAAGCCCGACTAGATAACTCGGATTTCGCGCTTATCCCTGGACAATTTGTAAAAATCAATCTTCAATCTAAATTAATTAAAGATGCTCTCGTTATCCCAAGCCAAGCGATTATTTCTAATACCCAGGGCGACCAAATATATATAGTTGATGCTGAAAACAAAGTAAGTATCCAAAAAATTAAAATACTCGCTCAAGTTCGTGGCTTTGCAGCTATTACTGGCCCCAATGCGGGCGATAGAATAGTTGTTGAAGGAAAATCAAATCTTCGTCCAGGCATGAGTGTGGTTGAAGCTAAAGCTCCTGAGGCATCCAAGTAAGTACTTTTATTCCCCATCTATTAAGCTAAGATAACCATGTCAATATCAGAAATTTGTATTCGTCGTCCCGTTATGACAATACTTTTGTCTGTGGCTACAGTGGTAGCTGGTGTGATCGCTTATACAAAAATTCCGGTCTCAGCTTTACCAAGCTTTAACTCTCCAGTGATTCAAGTTTCAGCAAGCTTACCAGGCGCTAGCCCTGAAAATATGGCCTCCTCTGTAGCACTGCCCCTAGAAAAAGAGTTTTCTACGATCGATGGTATTAATGTCATTAGCTCAACTAATTTTTTGGGTAATACGACTGTAGTTCTCGAATTTAATAACGATAGAGATATTGATAAAGCTGCAGTTGATGTCCAAGCTGCACTATTACGCGCTCAGAAAAAACTTCCTATTGAGTTAACGATACCTCCGTCCTATAGAAAAGTTAATCCCGCAGATGCCCCTGTTTTGTATCTTGCTATGACCTCGCCTTCTCTTAACCTTTCACAACTGAATGACTATGCTGAAAACTTACTTTCGCCTAACTTATCTACAATTGATGGTGTTGCACAAGTTCTAGTCTTCGGTGCTAAACGATATGCAATTAGAGTTCGTGCAAATCCTGCTCAACTAGCGCTATACAACATTACCCTGGATGATATAAATCTTGCTGTTAATAAGTCAAATTCCAACTCACCAGTTGGTGTATTAGATGGCCCCCGTCAATCTTTAACTATTTATGCCAACTCACAAATGGTTAAAGCAAATGAGTTTGCACGAATCATTGTTGCCCAACGTGGTGGTATTCCAGTTAGACTATCCGATGTAGCCGAAGTCTCAGAGAGCTTCGAGACAGTCAAAACTCTTGCAAGGTACAAAGATGAGCGCGGTATTATCTTAGCGATATTGCGCCAACCCAGTGCGAATACTGTCAAAGTAGTTGATGGTATCAAGAGGCTACTCCCCCAATTTAAGAGTCAAATGCCCGCTTCGGTTCAACTAGAACAACTGAATGACCGCTCAAGTTCAATCAAAGAAGCCATTCATGATGTGAACCTAACATTGCTTCTCACAATTTTTCTCGTTGTGATGGTGATTTTTTTGTTTTTGAAACATCTTTCTGCCACAGTCATACCCGCTATGAGTTTGCCAATATCACTGATTGGCGCTTTCTTCTTATTGTATTGGATGGGGTTTAGCTTAGATAACATCTCACTATTGGGAATCACCTTAGCAGTCGGACTCGTTGTCGATGACTCCATTGTTGTTTTAGAGAACATTATTCGCTATGTAGAACAAGGAATGCCGCCGCTGAAAGCCGCCTTAAAAGGAAGTAAAGAAGTTGGCTTTACCATCATTTCAATTTCCATCTCATTAGTGGCTGTCTTTATACCAATTTTCTTTATGCCAGGCCCAGTCGGACTATTGTTCCGTGAGTTCGCAGTTGTAGTTACCTTATCGATTTTAGTGTCTGCCATTGTTTCCTTAACACTTGTTCCTATGTTGTGTAGTCGATTCTTACCAGACCATAGCCACCAACCTAAAGAATTTGCAATCACCCAAAAATTCGACGTCCTGTTTCATGCAATTCTCAAGGGTTACGAAAAATCTTTGGATTGGGCCTTAAAGCATCGTCGCTTTGTGTTGTATATTGCATTTGCAACTTTTGCAATAACGATTTTGTTATTTATTTATATCCCTAAAGGATTTTTCCCTGAAGAAGATATTGGACAAGTTCTAGTAACTACTGAAGCAGCAGAAGATATTTCATTTGAAGCTATGCTAAAACTTCAAGATCAAGCTGCAGATATTTTATCTAAGGATCCCAATATCAATGGCTTCGTATCAGTTTTAGGCGGAGGCGCTAGCTCGGGTACGAATTCAGGACGTCTGTTCATGAACCTTAAACCCAAAAGCGAACGCCCTAAGATGAGTAAGATCTTAGAGCAACTCCGCACAAAGTTTAAAACCATCCCTGGCCTAGCCGTCTATATGCGACCAGTACAAAATCTTCAATTAGGCGGTAAATCTAGTAAGAGTCGCTATCAATTTATTTTACAAAGTGTAGGACTTGAGGGTATCAATGACTGGTCTGAAAAAGTTCAAGCATTAATGAAGGCAGACCCAATTTTCAGAGATGTCACCAGCGATTCACAGCTCAAAGGTTTAAATATTCAAGTCGATATTGATAGAGATAAAGCTTCATCAGCCGGCGTTACTATCCAAGATATTAGAACTGCACTCTATTCTGCCTATGGTGAAAAGCAGGTTTCCACTATCTATACGCCAGTTAATACCTATCAAGTGATTTTAGAAGTAGCGCCAGAAAGCAAGCAATTTGAATCTAATTTAAATTCGATCTACTTACGAGGTCGCGCTAGTGATAAATTAGTCCCACTCTCAAGTCTTGCCACATTTAAGCGCTTTATTGGTCCTACTGCCGTGAACCATCAAGGACAAATCCCTGCAGTAACGATTTCGTTTAATCTTGCCCCAGATGCCCCTCTTGGCAATGCTACGAAAAAAATTGAAGAGTTTACTAAACAAGTTAAATTACCAAATAGCATTATCACAAGTTACGGCGGTGATGCGGCTGTGTTTAAGGATGGTCAGTCGGGTCAATTTATTCTACTCATTGCAGCTCTAGGTGTGATTTATATTCTTTTAGGTGTGCTTTATGAGAGTTATATTCACCCGCTCACCATTCTTGCTGGACTACCTTCTGCCGCTATTGGGGCATTGTTATTCCTTCAATTATTCGGACTTGAACTGACTGTTATTGCAACCATTGGTATATTGCTGCTCATTGGTATTGTTAAAAAGAATGCTATTTTAATGATTGACTTCGCTCTTGAAACAAAACGAGAGAACAATCTCAGTGCTCAAGAAGCTATCCGCTCTGCCTGCCTGATTCGTTTTAGGCCTATTCTTATGACGACTTTAGCTGCATTGATGGGTGCACTACCAATAGCGCTCGGACTTGGAGCTGGCGCTGAACTTCGAATGCCTTTAGGTATAGCAGTCGTTGGCGGACTTCTATTCTCTCAAGTCATCACCCTTTATATCACTCCTGTGATCTATGTGTATTTGGATAAATATTCCGGCAATGGTCCACTTCAGATTCCAGAAGACATGTTGTCATAGAATAAGTACATGCGCCAAATTATTTTAGATACAGAAACTACAGGTCTTAACCCACAAACCGGTGATCGTCTTGTTGAAATAGGTTGTATCGAGTTGTTTAATCGACGCCTCACTGGTAAAACTCTCCACTTTTACATTAATCCTGAGAGAAACATGCCTCCAGAAGCTCAGGCTATTCATGGGCTTTCTGAAGAATTTCTTGCTGATCAACCACTTTTTGCAAGTGTTGCTGATGAAATCAGCGAATTCGTGAAAGATACTGAGATCATTATTCATAATGCTTCTTTTGACCTTGGCTTTTTAGATATGGAATATCAACTATTAAAACGTACTCCATTTAGCAAACAAATTAGTAGCGTTATAGATACCTTACTAGATGCTCGAAAAATGTTCCCCGGAAAAAGAAATCGTTTAGATGATCTCTGTGATCGTTTTGGAATTCGTAACGATCATCGGACTCTTCATGGAGCTCTTCTTGATGCGGAATTATTAGCTGAAGTCTACTTAGCGATGACTCGAGGTCAAAACGACTTAGGAATGGACCTAATGAATAATTCAAATGAACATAATCAATTTGAATTTGAAAAAAGAACTAAACCTACAAATTTAAAAGTCATCTCAGCTTCAGATGAGGAATTTAAGGATCACCTAAGCTTATTAGACGATATGTCCAAAAAGACTAAAAAAACACCAATCTGGCACTAGAAACTAGCTGAGTTAATGCCCACCGCCACCTGCAGCAAATGGTGGCTTAGCAAACCAAATGATGGGAATTAAACATAACATAATTATTCCGGCTAGGATCATCAAGTGATTTGTCGATAAAACATAGGCCTGTGAATTCACTGTCAACTCTAAAAATTGCAATTGACCCAATGGCGGAATCCCCAAAGCATCTAGTTGCGAAGAGAAATTAATGACTTGTTGATTGTCTGAAGTAATGTGTTCAACAAGCTTTGCATGATTTCGAATGGCTTCGTTTTGCCATATCGTGGTACCTAATGCAGTACCAATACTCCCACCCATGTTTCGTAAGAAATTAGTTAGCCCCGTTCCAGATGCAATCTCACCTCCCTTGAGGCGAGATAATGAAATGGCAGTCATGGGGACAAAGAATCCAGCAATACCAAATCCCATCAGTAACCTCATTTGTTGCAAATAATGAAAACTCACATCTGTTGTGACCGTTGCCGTCATCCATGCTGAAATAGCAAAACATGTGAAGCCAACAGTTGCGACTCGTCGAGCTCCTAAAACATTTAACTTGGCTCCAAAAAATGGTCCTGCAAATAGGGCGAGTAAACCCGTTGTTCCCATCACAAGTCCCGCAGTTACTGCGTTATATCCGAGTTGCGTTTGCATCCACAATGGACTAATCACCACAAACACATAAAAAGCAAAGGATCCAAAAAACAAACATATTGATGAAATTAAAAAGTTGGGTATTTTAAATAAGCGTAAATTAACAACCGGATGCTCTTCACCTAATTCCCAAATAACAAAACTGATAAGCGCTACTGCAGAAATACTGGCAAGGGCGATATTAATACTCGAAGAAAACCAATCTAATTCATTTCCTTTATCCAGAAGAATTTGTAAAGAACCAATCCCAACTGTCAGAAGTGCTAAACCTACCTTATCAATGGGTAAGACAACCTTCTTACTTTCTCTACCTTTAAAAAGTCGTGAAACGGCGTATGCGCAAAGTAGCCCAAATGGAATATTGATATAAAAAACCCAACGCCAAACATAATTATCAGTAAGCCATCCGCCGATCACTGGTCCCATCACCGGAGCTACAATCGTCGTCATGGCCCAAATACCTAAAGCCATGCCTCTTTTTTCTACCGGAAAACTTCTGACCAGTAGCGCCTGAGATAAAGGAATCATCGAAGCACCAACAATGCCTTGAAGTACACGGCTAAAAAGTAACATTGGAAAAGATACTGCCAAACCACAAAGAAATGATGCTAGGGTAAATAATAGAGTCGCTAAAACAAACTGTCTGATTTCTCCAAACCTACCTGCAAGCCATCCAGTCAGAGGCAACATGATGGCTTCACTCACGGCATAAGATGTGATGACCCATGTCCCTTGCGTAGGTGTAACAGCAAAATCTCCAGCGATCGTAGGTAAGGCAACATTCGCAATAGAAATGTCCAATATATTCATAAAGGACCCCATACCTAATGCAAACGTTGCTAGCGCTAATTTAAAACCGCCTAACGGAGGTAGGTCTTCACCAGATTGTGAAGAAGAATTGGCTGATTCCGATTGCAAAGACATTATCTAGTTGCAGCTTGAATAATTTTATTAACATGATTAACAGCTTCAATTGTTTGCTGATCATACATATCTGTTTTAATTTCTTCAGTAGTTTGCATCGATTGCAAGGCAATACCACTCGAATCTTTCGTATCAACCGTGACACTCATTGTTAAACCGACTCTTAATGGATTAGATTTCATCATCTCAGGATCAATTTCTATTCTAACGGGTAAGCGCTGCACTACTTTAACCCAATTGCCTGTGGCATTTTGAGCGGGCAACAAGGATAGAGATGATCCAGTACCAGGAGAGAATCCGACAACTTTCCCCTTGTATACAACTTTACTTCCATAGACGTCTGCTTCTAATTCCACAGGTTGACCAATTCTCATTTTAGAGAGTTGATTTTCCTTAAAATTTGCATCAACCCACATCGAGTCTTTTAGAATTAAAGTAGCCAGTGGAACTCCCGGGGAAACTCGCTGACCTACTTGAGCATTACGCCTTGCTATGACTGCATTAACAGGTGCTTTTACATCCGCACGTAACAATGCCACATAGGCTCTTTTAGCAGCTCCTAAAGCTCTCAAGACATCCGGATGATCCTTAACTTGATCTAAGGTAGTACGACCATCGATATTCTCTAGTGCTTGATCGTAAGCCGATTTAGCAACTTCAACTTGTGTTTTATAGTGTGACAGTTCTTCTGTAGAAAACGCTGCATTACCTTGTAATGAGGCACGCCTATCATAGTCCTGTAAGGCCCGTTTATACTCGTCATTTCGTTGCTTTAGAAAAGATATTCCTGACCTAACAGTTCTTATTGCTTTCATTAAATCAGCATCAGCAATTTCTGAAGAAATTTTAGCCTCAGTCGTATCAATTTTGAAGAGTAAATCCCCTGTCTTGACTGCCTGAGTCTCACCTATGAGGACTGCTGAAACAGTACCATCAACTTGAGAACTAATTTGTAATTGTGGGGCAGAAACATATGCATTATCTGTCGATTCATAATGACTAGATAAAAAGAACCAATATATAAAAGATCCAAGCGTAATCAAAATCAAAGCAAGGAAAAAAATCCTAAAAGCTTTAGAACGATTAAATTTATTCTGATTTGCAGGGTTGATAGTTGATGTATTCATAGATAGGCGTATTTATTGTATTTTAGAATTTGAAGAAAGAGATGAACTTATAGGTCTTTCTGTATTTTTTTGTTCCGGGGCATAGTAACCACCTCCAAGCGCTATACCTAAACCGATAAGCGCACTATAAACACGGAATTGTCCATCGGCCAACACTTGTTGTTGTCTAAGTAAATTAGCTTCTAATAAATCTAATTGCTCTTGCGAGAGCATTCCAGATTTTTTTCTAGATTGGCTAGCATTAAAAACACGCTCTGCAATCTTTGTTGCTTGACTAATTTTTTTCAACTCTTCCTGACTACTTCGAAATGACACAACGCCATCAGCAGTTTGTCTTAGGGCTTGCAATAAGGTTTCATGATATTCCGCAATGGCTTGATTCCTAGATGCCTCTTTTGATAAATGATTTGCATCAATTCGACCACCATCAAAAATTGGCAAATTGAGAACTGGACCAATACTAAATAAACGACTCGAAGAATCAATCAGGCGATCTAAACCAAATGACTGAAAGCCTACATTTCCTTGAATATCAAAGCTAGGCAAATAATCTAGTTTTGCTGCGGATAGTTCAGCCTTAGAGGCTAAAATATTTTGTAATAACGCCTGTAAATCTGGACGACGTGCTATTAAATCAGAAGGAATTTCCGAGGGGAAATTGTTGATAGCTCGTTCCAGATCCATATGGGGTGCATTTAACCGCTCTCCCCAACTGGGCCCTTCTCCAGCCAATGCTGCAATTTGATGCTGGTATTGCTTAACGAGAGTGAGTGCCTGGCTAAGATGAACGACAGCCATCTCTCTTTCGATTTGCATTTGATCTAGCGCAACTCTATCTATAGTTCCAGCTTGAAATCGAGCATTCGTAATATTAAATAATTGCTCCTTAAGATTTAAATCTTTTTTAACGAGCTCATACACCTTATAAGCATGATCGTACTCAGAATATGCTGATGCAAGAGTTGCTCCCAAATTAAGACGAGCCATTCTAAATTGAGCCTGCGCACTCATGAGACGATAGTTAGCCCCTTTTAACATTTGTTTTTGCTTACCCCATAAGTCTAGGTTCCAAGCAAATGTACCGACGGTATAGCCATAATTTGTAAAAGGATCCATTCCCGGTACATAGAGATAGTTTTGTGATAACTGTTGACGCGCGACCTGCCCTGTAAAGCCTACTTGAGGTATCAAAATAGCGCGACTAGCATTAGCTATCGATTGTGCTGAATGAATACGGGCTTGTGCAGTTTCTAAAGATGGTGAGGTTGTGATTACTTTCACCATCAGTGTACTGAGTTGAGGATCACCAAAGTTATCCCACGAATTCTCTTGAACTTGAGCTACATCATTACTGAGGTTTTTTTCAAGTTCATTAAGATTCTTTAATGCAGTCTCTGGTAACCTTTCTTTCGGAATTGCTGCGCATCCAAGAACTAACAAAGGTATAACTAGACATAAGACTTTTTTAATTGTTTTAATTAATTGTAATGGCATCTTTTTCTAATTCCTTAAGCAACTTTGAGTTCTATTTCTTGCAATAGTGCAAGGTTATTAATAATCATGCGATCCAATAAATTTTTCATCAACTCAAACTCTTCATTTGTAAAACCCATTAAAGAGTCGTTCAGTAATTCGCTAAGACTACCTGGTATTTTTTTTATCAGCTCCATGCCTGTTGGTGTTAACTCTAGTAACACTTCTCTTCGGTCTACCTCAGACCGTGTTCTCTTGATCCATTGTTTTTCTTCTAAACGATCCAGTGTTCTAACTACTCCAGCCGCATTACTTCCTAATTTTTTTGAGATCATAGAAACCTGATTACAAGCTCCATAACCAATCATCATGAGAATTCTCATTTGGGATGAGGTTAAGTCAATTGGAGCCAAATATAGATCTGCTAAACGTCCCAGCATCAGCGTATTTTTAAATAGTAAAAAAGCGATACTTTTTGAAAAATCTGTATCGGTCTTATCGTAAAAGTTAAGGTTTGTTTTAGACATATAATTAGTTGACTAGTCAATTAATTATATATTAAATACCAAAATTATTTATGGTTTACCCTAATTTAAGTAATCCGCGCTATTTTTTAACTTTTAGGGTCTTATTGACTTAGTTTTCGCATAAACTACCACTTCATATGAAAAACTCTGTACAAAAAAATAACTCAATCGAGGAAATCTACAGTAAGTATTCGCCAACTCTTCTTAAAGAGCTACATATTCTGACCAGAGATGGTAAGTTGAATCAAGATAGTCGACGTAAGTTAAAGCAAATTGATCACCTGATTCAGTTCATCCATCCTTTAATACAAGATGTTTTGTCCTCGAAAGGGCAACTCAATTTAGTAGACTTTGGTTCTGGTAAATCCTATTTAGGATTTTTACTCAATGATCTGATCTGTCAACATCAGTTACTTCCATACAAAATTATGGGGATAGATATCAGACATGATCTAGTGACCTATTGCCAAGATTTGGCAAAGCGTCTGAGTTTTCCTCAAATGGAATTTTTACACCTTGACGTTAGTCAGGCTGTTAACTCAAATTCACTTCCCACAAGTGTTGATGTAATTACTGCACTTCATGCCTGCGATACAGCTACAGATGACGCCATTTTTTTCGCTCTTTCTAAAAAGACCAAACATATTGTTCTTGTTCCATGCTGCCAAGCTGAAGTAGCGTCTTTGCTCAATAAGAGAAAATCTTTAGATCTCAAAAAGAATTCTTTAACTGAAATCTGGCGGCACCCTCTTCATACTCGGGAATTTGGCAGTCACCTGACAAATGTGCTCAGATGCCTTCAATTAGAAGCCCAGGGCTACGATGTAGTGGTGACAGAGCTCGTTGGCTGGGAACACTCCATGAAGAATGAACTTATCATTGCTTCTAAATCAAATAATATTTCAAAGAAGAATATTGCAAAGAATAAATTATTTAGCCTAATTTCTGAGTTAGGTATCGAAGAAATTTGCCAACGTTTTATGATGCCCGAGGCAACAACTTAACTTCTTTTATTTTTTTACAATATCTCCACGGAATAAACCCCCGCGTTGAATTTGTATTGATTGGTAACTAACTTTTCCATCAACGCTAGCTCTGCCGGCTATTGTAAGAGTTTCACAATCTACTGAACCTAGTAGTTGACCCTTCACATTGATTAATCCAGCCTCAACATCTCCATCCACTAAACCTGTAACACTGATATTTAGTGAGTTCACTCTGATTTTACCAATCACAGAGCCTTCAACTGTCAATGCTCCGTCTCCAATGATTTCACCCTTAAACTCAAAACCTTCACTAATTACCGTAGTCTTAAGAACAGAGGGAGTGGGATGTTTTCCGTTGCCATTACCATTGCCATTACCATTACTATATCCAAACTGGCCATTTGAACTCGAAGCACCATTTTTAATGGGAGTAGGATTTGCACTATCTTGACTTGTATTTGCCATACCTGTGGTGCCTTCTTCTAAATCTTTTTCACCAACGACAGCTGCATGATCTGTAACTGAAGGACTAGTTTCAAAAACTTTAGGGCCAGACTCTGTTTGAGATGACTCGTGTTTTGAAAATTCCCTTTTAATAGCTTCTAGTTGAGGATTAAATGA
>Ga0194047_10000171_pt1 | contig 44616 bp, 34 predicted proteins | sample JunL225m_MetaG_2_FD_160070 | JGI IMG/M metagenome (GOLD analysis project Ga0194047, IMG submission 160070) | Anoxic zone freshwater microbial communities from boreal shield lake in IISD Experimental Lakes Area, Ontario, Canada - Jun2016-L221-5m | ecosystem: Environmental > Aquatic > Freshwater... | reverse complement strand
TGCTTTGGGCAAATTGTATCTAGACTCGTTTGGATCGATTAGGAAACTTCCCAATATGCTGCCGCCCGATTTAGCTGGGATGTTTGGAACTATGCCCGGTGCGGATACGAGCGAACCGAAAAATGGCACGTCTGCTCAGGAAAATAATGCGCCCGACCCGGCTTCTTTGCAAAAGGCACGCACTCATTTGAGCCAAGCAGCCGCGCTCAGTCCCCAAACTGAAGAATATTTGATGGGAATGGCTCAAGCCGAGTTCCTGACCGAGAATTACGAAACTGCCGAAATTGCCTGTCAAAATGTGTTGAGAATAAACCCTAATAATTACGAAGCATCTCTTTTACTGGCGGAATCGAGTTTGCGGTTAGGTCGTTCCAACCTTGCTTGGGGTGCCGCACAGCAAGCCATCAAACTTTACAAGCACCGCGAGGATGCTTGGTTGCTGGCAGCCCGCGCCGCTTCTATGGGCGAACGTGAGGAACGTTCTATTGATTGCTTGCAGTTATATCTCAAGCTAAACAAAGGACAGATAATTGGACCTCTTGCTTACATTTTGATGGCGCGTTCATATCTTGCCTTGAATCAGGCAGAGACTGCGCTTGAACAAATGGAACATGCTCAGGCGCGTATGAAAGCGATGTTTAGCTCTCCCGGCTACGCTTTTATGGTGTTAATGGCGCGAATTATGCGGCAATTGGAGCAAGGCACCGAAGCTCTAGATTATTACCGTTATGCGTTACAACTTAACCCGCAAGACCCTGCCCTTCATAATGAAATGGGTGAGGCTTACCTTGAACAGCAAAAATTTGAGGACAGCGTCAACGCTTGCCGAAAAGCTTTGCAGATTGAGCCGAATAACTCAGCTTATCACTATAATGCCGGAATAGCTGCCTTAAGAATTGCCACAACACCGGGTCAATACTCGCGAAGACCTGAGGCTTACCGCCAACAAGCGATTGACTTCCTGAACAAAGCTATCCAGCTTAACCCTGAGATGGCAAATTACTGGTACGATTTGGCACAGGCGTATTCTACCATAACCGATTATAGCCAGATGAAAAAGGCGCTTGAGCAAGCGATTTCCCGTTCTGCTGCCTTCGAGAGTGCGGATGCGCCCCAAGCAAAATATATGCGTTTTTACGCTTTTACTTGCCTGAAACTAGGCGAGAATGAAGAAGCGCGTCAGACCTTGCAGAAATTACGGGAAGCTTTGCCGGATGACCACCAATCCGTGAACGATTTGGGAGAGATTTCCTTACTCTCTGGGCGTTACAGTGAAGCGTATAATTTCTTCAGAAGCGCCGAACATCTGTCAAACGACCATCCGCGCTATCTCGCCAATATGTCGCGTGCCTTGCTAAAAATGAACCGTTTGCATGAAGCGCGTGAATTGATTGAGGATGCTCTGAAGTTTGGAGCAGACGACCATTATGTGTTGCATCAACACGGGGCAGTATTGTTGGAAAACGGCATGGCAGAATTAGCGCTTGATAAATTACAGGCTGCTGCCGAAAAAGAGCCTTCCAACCCTGAGTTTCGCTATTATCTGGGAAGGGCATATCTGGAACTGAACTTGCTACCTCAAGCTGCCAATGAATATATGGATGCGCTGCAACTTGCGCCGAATCAACACCGCTGGCACGCTGAACTGGGCGAAATCTATTTGCAAGAACGGGCTTACTTGCACGCGCTGGAGAGTTTCCGGGTAGCGGTAAACCTTGATCCTTTGAATATAGATTATCGTTACAACATGGCGATTGCGCTTGCTGCCAATGGTGAATTGCAGCAGGCTATTCATCTGGCGCGTGAAGTGCTTGACCAAAAGGGCGCTCAAGTGGGGGCTGAATGGCACTACTTGATTGGGCGGTTGCTCTGCGAGTTGGGACGTTATGATGATGCACAGGGCTATTTCGAGTATGCCCACCAGTTACAACCGGAAAACCCGCATTATAAAGTAGATTTCGCCCGTATCCAACGCTTGCGGGGCGCTCCTATAGAAGATATACGTACTTTGCTGGAGGAAGCGGTTGAAGCCATCCCCGGTGACCCGCATTCTTTGCAAGAATTCGCTTATCTCCAAGAGATGGAGGATGACCTAGAAGGGGCAATCCAAACTATGGAGCGGGGTCTTTCTGACGTTTTAGATACAGTTCGAACATCCTAATTTGACGCGAAGGTGTTTTGTTTACTGCACCTTCGTTGTTTCTCCTAAGCTTTACCGGGTTCTTGGGACATTTGGGGGTAGACTCACAATCTGTTCGGCTAGAGAAGATTTATGTATCTGAGGTTTACGCACTTAAACCTCATTCCTTTCTACCATGCCACATGTCTGGCGCAGGAAAAACGGAGGAGTTTACAGAATTATGGCATTTGATTTATCTAATCTGGCGAAATATTTTGCTACAAATAGCAGTGTAGATCGCAATACAAACTGGCAGGCTAATGACGCATCTCAAACCGGACAATATAGCCGGGATTTTCTGTTGGGATACTTGCACCATTATTGCCGTTTGCACAATAGCCTTAAGCGACAGGGTACTATTCCGATTCTGGAAGCTTTACTGGAAATTGAACCTGAAAATGGTGAAATCTACTATCTAATGGCGCGTCAATACGAGCTTATAGAGAAAATCCCGGAAGCCTTGGAGTGCTTTGAACAGGCGGCGGCTTTGCGCCCAGATAAGCCGACCTATATGCTGGCGGCAGTGCGTGCGGCTTGTTACCTTGGTGAGCGCAGCAAAGCGTTGACGTTGGTTGGAACCGTTATTTCTGCTTACAACTTGCCGGAAGCCTATTACGAGCAAGGCTTGATTTATGAGACAGCATATGAAAATTGGGATTGGGCGCTACGTAGTTATGAGATGTGTACCAGACTTGAACCTGAAAACCTGTTTTACCTTTGCGCCGAAGCTCGCATGAACCGCTTTTTGAAACGCTACACTATGGCTAAACGAGCAGCTTCCAAGGCGCTGCGAATCGATCCTAAATGTGCCGAAGCGCACGAGGAGTTGCAGCAAATCCCTTTTTTCGACCAATTCATTGATATATTCCGCAACGAAAAGATCGAGAAAGAACCTATACCAACCGAGTAAACGGGATACAGGTACAAAATGACAGCGACTCAAAGTTCTGCGCTCAAGCTCGAAGTCAACTTATTTGACGGGATTACACTGGTCAGCCTTCTGTTACGCATGGGACATAGTTCGGAGGCTGCCAGCCTTGCCCGTCAGTTGATGGTGCATTTTCCACAGGCGTTACCGTTGCATGTAGCGGTGGGGCGGGCGCTTTCTATAGAACCACTTCCGGGGGAGAACGCCCGCCGCGCCGCTTTTCATCTTAGGCGCGTGTTGGATGCTGACCCGGATAACTGGCGTATGCGACTTGAAACAGCTTTGCTCTATCTACGCAGCGGTACTGCTAATCACCCGCGTGCCGGTGAAGAATTATGGCTGGCGGTTCAATCTGCGCCGGATAACTTGTGGCTGCGTCGCTGGTTAGAGAAACTGCCGGAGCATCCTGCTTTTGTTCCGGCGCGTCGCTGGTTAAAGGCAGTTGAGCGCAACGCCGAACCTGAGCCGGGCGACATTTTTGAAGATGATGCGGGCGGGTTGGCGCGTTTATATTTGCGCCGTCGCATGCCTTGGATGGCTATCCAATATTTTGAAAAGGCGCTAAGCCGGTTTGCTCACAACCAATCTGCTCCATTGAGCCTTAAAACCGGACTACTTCTGGCTTTTTGCCAAAACGATGAAGAGAAACGAGCCAGCGCACTTGCCAGCGAATTATTGCTGGAACAACCCCAATTAATTCTCCCTCGCTTGTTCCTGACCTCTTTTCTTGGGCGCAGTTCACTGAACAAGAATCCTGAAAACTTGAATCGAATACTTGAGCCGGTTTGGAAAGCTGACCCTTTTCTGGAACGTGCCACCGAAATGCTGGATGGGGCAGGCTTTACTATGCCCGAAGGGTTGTGGGTTCCGCGTGGGGCGATGGAACAGGGCAGTGCAATTCCGGTAAGAATCTCATTGGAAACCCTTGACCCAATTTGGCTGGAAGACTTGTTGAGAACCGCACGTCATCAGGAAGATGCACGCCGTGAGGTAGGTTTTAATCTACGACAAGCGGATGAAGCACCGGTTATCGGTTTGAACGCGCTGAGTGCCGCGGCAGCGCCAAAAGGCGATTCCGGTTCGGACATCAGAGAAATTGCGGCGAAATTGGCTGAGGTGGAGAGCTTGCTATATGGGAAACCAAAACCGCCTGAGCCGATAGTGGCAGTCCCAAAGGGTGGCGCAACTACTAAAAAGCGCGAACGGTCAGCGAAAGCAACCGATTTTAACCTTGCGCTTCCGCGTGACCATAAGACGGGAATACTGGAACAGACTACCGTTTTGCTCGTCAGTAGCGAACGTAATTTGCTTTCCAAATACGGCGCAAACGGTTACGCCCAAATTAAAACCATGTTGCAAGAACTGGTACAGGTTATGCGTCGGCGCGGTTTCGATAGCCGCTTGCTCATAGTGGATAGCGGTAACTCTTTGCGTGAGAACGGTTTCGATTTCCTAGACCCGGTACGCGCTCACGACCCTGAACTAGTTTGCAGCCTTATTAACGCCGCTTTGCCGGGTGAAGCCCAATCTTCTACCATCAATGTGGTTTTCATCATTGGCGGTCCTGATATAATTCCTTTCTGGAAACTTTCCAATCCGAGCTTTGATTCTGATAGAGAAGTTTTCAGCGATAACCCCTATGGTTCGCAAGACAGCACTTATCTTTTGCCCGAACGCATTGTGGGTCGTTTACCGGATGACGGCAGGGGTGATATTTCATTTTTCTTGCGCCGTTTGCGTGAGGTTGTAGCCCGCCAACGTGCCGATTTGGTTTCTCCAAAAATTGCGCCTTCCTTGCCGTTGCGCGTGATGGATAGCATTATACCTGCGCGGGCGCGTGCCGGTTTGCAGTCCATTGAAAACGGGTTGCAATTTGAGCAAAAATGGTTCAAATCGGCTTCTGGTGAGAAATTTCTGGACAAGAACGCCGCTGCTCGTTGGTCACCTTTCTTCTACAGCGCGGAAGCTTGGAAACGTAGCACCGATACTTTACGAAGCTTTATCAACTCGGATTATCCCGTTACGCTTTCCCCACCTACCAACGCTAGTTCGCTAAACCCCAATCTATTGCGCTCTGCTCGTCTTTTGCACTTTAATCTGCATGGGTTTCGTGACAATCCGAACTGGTACGGGCAAGCGCAGGGTGGTCGAATTATGCCCTCTATCTCTTCGTTGCCTCTGGCTTACACCCCCGCCCTATCCTCCGAAATCGAAGCTGCCGGGGCAGTGGTGTTCTCAGAGGCTTGCTACAGTGGCAACCTAATTAACAAGGGTGTGAATGATAGCATCGCGCTTTCTTTTCTGGAAAGAGGGGCGGCAGCAGTGGTCAGTTCCACCGTTATCAGCTATGGCTCGGCAGGTCCCGAACTTTCATGCGCCAGCCATCTTGCTTATTATTTTTGGAAAGGAATTTTGCGGCAGGGCTATTCTTTCGGGCAAGCGCTTCAATCCGCTAAAACCGAGTACACCCGCGCTCGCCTTGCGGCAGGGCATAACTTGACCGGAGATGATGCCAAAACCCTGCTCGAATTTGTAATGCTAGGTGACCCAACTATCGGGTTACGCGCTACCGGTCCCAATTTCGTTTCAAATATGCACGACCCGCCTTGGGGTGAGCATAGCCCGATTCATCCAAAGGGCTGGTTTTTAGGCAATCGCGAAGAAGATTTGAAGCTCAAGGATATGGCTCGCGGTTGGTGGGATAAGTTGGTGCGACCCCGCACGAATTATCAGCCGATACAATATAACCGCTTACCTCCCGACCTTTTGCAAAAAATCGAACGGGTGCTGGAATGGCTTTTGCCTGAACCGATTTCTAACGAAGCTGAATTAATTCAGGCGCTAGTGGATATGAGCGGCGATTACCGCCGTCCCGGTTCAAACACTTTTAGAGTGCAAAGCAAGGGAGGAGATGGCGCGGCAGATTCCGGTACGCCCGATTTTATCGGTGATAGCGGGCAAGTGTTACTATCCGGGCAGCGTTCGCTCAATACCGAAGATGGCTATCGTTATCGTCAGACCTTTCATCTTGCCACCGATTTTGAAGGAGAGCAGATGAGCCTGAACCTTTCACGAGGCAGGGGTTAAGAACCGCCTGCCTCAAAACTACTTTATAGAAAATATAGACGGGGCGTTGCATATAGCATAGCAATACCCAGCGGCAATCCGATTAGGGTAATGCACATTGTTATTGCTATTGCCAGCCAAGTTGTCCCAAGCCAACAACCTATAAATAGGAAGTAAAGTAGGCGAATCGCTAAAGAGGGGTGCGGATTGTAACGCTGATAATAATAGCTATACTCGTGTCTGATTCGCTGGGTTGGATACATAGGTCGGTGATAATCAGCCGCTCTCTGATAGTAAACTTGCGGCGGTATCGGGTAAGCAACCTGTGCCGAAGCATAGGCTGGATGATTTACCCCCGCAGGGTTGGAATAATAGCCCTCCGGCATCGGCGTAGGTGCGCTTTCACGCCTAACATGTGGCTCTTCAGGATTGGGCCACTTGCTAAAATCATTTGAATTCATAGCTTATGCCTCCTTGTTTTTGCTGGCAAAACGCAAAATGCGTTCGGCAATTGGAACGCCGTTTTTTTCGTCCGCCAATACCAGCACAGTATCTCCATCCTTGAAACGCCCACCTAGTAATTCTATCGCCAATGGGTCTAACACCAATTGTTGAATAGCGCGGCGCAAAGGACGCGCCCCGAACGCAGGGTCATAACCCACTTCAACCAGAATTTCACGCGCTTCCGGCGAGATTTCCAGATTGATTTTGCGGCTTGCCAATCTTTTTAGCAGCATTTTCAGCTGAATATCTATAATAATGTTAATTTGTTCTCTTCCAAGCGGTTTGAAGACAATAATTTCATCAATCCGGTTCAGGAATTCAGGTCGGAAATGTCCACGCAACGCAATCATAACCGCTTCGCGCATCTCTTTGGAGTTAGCTGGGATGCCGTTTTGCGTCATTTCCATAATGCTGTCACTACCGAGGTTCGAGGTCAAGATGATTACCGTATTCTTGAAATTCACGGTGCGCCCTTGACTATCGGTAAGCCGCCCGTCTTCCAGAATTTGCAGCAACATGTTAAATACGTCCGGGTGCGCCTTTTCTACCTCATCAAACAGTACCACAGTATAGGGCTTGCGGCGTACTGCCTCGGTGAGTTGCCCGCCTTCTTCATAGCCCACATAACCTGGAGGCGCACCCACCAAACGGGCGACTGCCGCCTTTTCCATGTATTCGCTCATATCAAGGCGCACCATCGAATGTTGGTCGTCAAACATGAACTCTGCTAAGGCGCGTGCCAATTCCGTTTTGCCCACCCCGGTAGGTCCGAGAAACATAAAAGAGCCAAGCGGACGGTTGGGGTCTTGCAACCCGGCGCGAGCGCGGCGAATGGCATCCGCTACCGCTTTCAAAGCCTCTTCCTGCCCTACTACGCGCTGTCGCAACCGTTCTTCCATATTTAGCAGTTTGGTAATTTCGCCTTCTATCATACGGCTGACCGGGATGCCTGTGCGCCTTGAAACAATCTCGGCGATTTCTTGCTCGTCCACATTTTCGCTTAACAAGCCGTTGCCCTGTTGCACCTCATTCAGTTTGGCTTCCTGCTCTTTGAGTTGCCATTCGAGCGTGCTGAGTTTGCCGAATTTAAGCTCACTGGCTTTGGCGTAATCGGTTTCGCGTTGTGCCTCTTCTACTTCGCGCCGAGTTTGTTCTATTTGTTCGCTCAATTCTCGAATCTTGTCAATCGCCTGTTTCTCGTTTTCCCATTGCAGGGTTAGTTGGTGGTCTTTCTCGCGTAGGTTCGCTACTCTTTGCTCAACCTCTGTTAATTGCTCCGCGCTTTCGGTATCGAGTTCTTTTTTTAAAGCCTCGCGTTCCATCTCAAGTTGGGTAATATCCCTGCGCACTGAGTCCAGTTCAACTGGCAGACTATCAATTTCGGTACGCATACGGGCAGCGGCTTCATCAATCAGGTCAATAGCTTTATCAGGTAAAAACTTGTCGGTAATATAACGCTGGCTTAATTCTACTGCCGCCACCAGAGCCGAATCGGTAAATTTTATGCCGTGATGCACCTCATACTTGTCCCGCAAGCCTCGCAAAATACTGACGCTGTCTTGAACGCTCGGCTCGTTTATCTGGATAGGCTGGAAGCGGCGTTCTAGCGCGGGGTCTTTCTCGATATTCTTGCGATACTCATCCAGTGTAGTTGCCCCAATCAAGTGCAGTTCACCCCTGCTCAACGCCGGTTTTATCATCTGGCTGGCATCCATCCCGCCATCTCCACTACCGCCCGCGCCCATAATCATGTGAAGCTCATCTACAAAAAGGATGATTTTACCCTCGGCTTCCTCAACCTCTTTCAGCACTGCTCGCATGCGCTCCTCGAACTCGCCTCGATAACGCGCTCCCGCTACCAAAGAGCCTAAATCCAGCGAAATCAGCTTTTTATCCTTGAGTGTGGTTGGCACATCGCCCCGCACGATACGCTGCGCCAGCCCTTCCACGATGGCGGTTTTACCCACACCGGGTTCACCTACTACCACCGGGTTATTTTTGCTGCGGCGACTCAAAACCTCAATTATCTGTCGCATTTCCTCATCGCGCCCGATAACCGGGTCAAGTTTGCCGTTTTTAGCCCGCTCGGTCAAGTCACGTCCATATCGCTCTAGGGTTTGATAAGATGCTTCCGGGTTTTTATCCACAATGCGCTCAACTTTAGGTCCTCGAATGCTGCTCAGAATGCCAAAAATAGCGTCACGGTTCACCCCTTCCTCGCGCAAAATACGCCCCGCCTCATGATTAATCAGGGGCGAAGCCAACGCCATCGCTAGATGTTCTGCGCTAACATAGGCATCCTTCATGCGCGAGGCTTCATCCTTAGCCTGAGTCAGCACACGCTTGGTGGCAAGCGAAATAACCGGATTAAGCTTTTCAATAAAAACTTTGGGCAATCGCATCATCGCCCCTTCCAGCCTTACCTTGATACGCGCCGGATTTGCATTGAGCTTACTGATGATGCGGGTGGTGATACCATCGGATTGTTCCAGCAATGCCAGCAACAAATGTTCCGGTTCAAGTTGGCTATTGTTGCGTTGTTCGGCGAGGGTGTGCGCTGCCGCCATTGCTTCTTGCCCTTTTTCGGTCAATTCTTCGAGTTTCATTCCGGCTCTTTCTTGTTTTTGTAATTAGATTGATTGTGTAAATTCTGACACTACCACGCGCGTATTTGTTTCTGATTTTGAATATATTCCTGTTATAAACTACGCAACAATAGCCACAAGGTCTCAAAATAAAGCTCTCATTATTAATTATGATAGTATATTGCATTACGTACAATAAAAAGCCCCTTCCCAATATCGGGAAGAGGCTGCGACTATTGTGATAATGCGCCGCTAGGAGGGCGGGTCAATGGTAATCGCATAAATTTTGAAGTCCTCCCACTTGTTCTGGGTTCCTTCTGGTATCACAAAAACCTTGAACGCGCTCGATTTCCCATCCTTGAATTTCATCTTACCTTGCAATTCGATACTGGATTGACCACTTGAGAAGGTTTCACTGATATAAAAATCTAGCGAAAGACTGTCATATTTTTTAACTGTGCTATTATCTGCAAATTTTGCTAACTCATCACTTGATACAACAGAGGCAGAGATGGTGGACATTTTGCTTATATCGTTGGAAGCCGCAGCACGCATATACTGGTCAATACGTCCCTCTATTTGACCTTTGGCGAAAATTAGCGGACCAATCGTAGCAGAGAGAAGAACCCCCACACAAGCGACAATGGCTATCACCGGAATAAGGATTATTAGCAGACAGCCCCACCAAGGCAACCCGCCTTTTTTCTTTTGAGGAGGCGCTGGATAATAGCCCGGCGGCGGTGCGCCATACCCGTATTGTGGTTGACCCTGCGGTGGCATTCCATATGGCGGTGGTGCGCCATACTGAGGCGGCACACCGTATGGTTGCTGACCTTGCGGCGGAATCCCATAAGGCGGTTGTCCTTGAGGTGGGACACCATATGGTGGTTGGTCGGGTGGAGTACCCCCAAAGGGCGGTTGATTTGACATAATAATAATTCCTTCTTTCTTCACAAGCAAGCTAATTGAACGTCTTAATTCAGCATATTATGAAAATGGAACATTGGCAAGATATTAATCCGAAATTGCGACCGGAATATAATAGTTGTATAATTTTTCGACAATCAACATAATCTTAACGGTTAGATCCGTAAACAGGCGCCTTTATTACAGGTGAAAGAAGTCGGTTATGCAAAAAACGATACTGGTAACCGGTGGAGAAGGCTTTATCGGCAGAGCAGTTTGCCGTACTTTGCTGTCTTCCGGTCTTGTTGTTGTTTCGCTCGACCTTGTCTCTCATCCTGACCGCACTGAAGGCGTAAAGTTTTACCAAGGTAATATTAGCGATAAGGCAAGCTTGCTTACTCTTTTTCAGGAAAACAAGTTCAATTGCATTATACATCTGGCTTCCCTTCTTAATTCAGCCTCTCGCAATAACCCGGTAAATGCTACAAAGGTTAATATCATGGGTAGCCTGCACCTAATGGAATTGGCGCGGGATTATCAGGTGGCGCGTTTTATTTACGGCAGTTCTATCAGTATTTACGGTTCTTGCCAACCTTCTGAGGCGGTTTCAGAGACCCATCCCACATTACCCGAAGATGTGTATGGCGCGTGCAAATATTATGTAGAAACGTTGGGTAGAAGCTTCAACCAACAGTATGGCTTTAACTTTGTAGCTTTGCGAATCGCAACGGCACTGGGGGCAGGTTCGATTGTCACTTCGTCACCATGGCGTGCAGAGCTTTTCGGGAAGGTTGGCGCAAACACGCCTTTTGATATACATATTCCGTATGGTGCTGGTGAAAGATTTCCCTTTGTCTATGTTGAGGAGGTGGCAGCAATGCTGGAAAGGCTGGTTAATGCCGAGCAAATTCGGCACGAGGTTTACAATACTCCGGCAGAGACATGGGAACTTGGCACGCTCAAACTTTTTCTTGAACAGCTAAACCCCAATCTAACAATAACGTTGGGTGATACAGTAGTAACTGGATTCCCCGCTATGATAAGCGGTGAGGTTTTACGGCAAGAATTTGCTTATACACCTGTGCCTTTAAAAGAACGCTGGTTAAAACAATTAGAAGTTTTGCAAGGGAAGTAATATATGCCCAGACGTACAATAGAAATTATTCCATTGGTAAAAGGCGATGAAGTTTACCAGAAAGCGACCCCGCACCCGGTAGCTTTGCCGCGTGAACGTCGTCCGGAATGGCTTAAGAAGAAATTGCCGAGTGACCCTAACTATTTCGCCTTGAAACGCCTGATGCGTGAAAAAGGCTTGCATACCGTTTGTGAGGAGGCGAATTGTCCCAATATTACCGAGTGCTGGACTAACCGCACTGCCACTTTTCTCATGTTAGGCAATATTTGCACCCGCGCTTGCGGTTTTTGTGATGTGATTAGCGGTAAGCCCTTGCCGCTTGATGAAAATGAACCGCGCGAAGTGGTTGAGGCAGTGAAAGCGCTGGAACTAAAGCATGTGGTAATTACCAGCGTTAACCGCGATGACCTGCCGGACGGTGGGGCGCATATATACGCTGAGGTTACACGGTTGATTCATCAGGAGTTGCCCGGTTGCCGGGTGGAATTGCTAATCCCTGATTTTGTGGGAAATTGGGATGCGCTCAAAATGGTGTTGGACGCTCAGCCCGAAATCCTTAATCACAACACCGAAACAGTGCCGCGCTTTTATCGCCATGTGCGCCACAAAGCCCGCTACCCTCGCACCCTTGAATTGCTCAGACGCGCCAAAGATTTAGGGCAATCCTATAATGTAATTACCAAAACCGGGGTGATGGTAGGCTTGGGCGAGACAAAAGAAGAACTGATGGAAGTTATGCGCGATTTGCGCGAGGTGGATTGTGATGTGCTGACGTTGGGGCAATATATGCGTCCTTCGCCAAAGCATCTGTCGGTCGAGCGTTATTATACCCCAACCGAATTTGAGGAACTCAAAGAAGTGGCGTTGTCACTAGGATTTAAATATGTAGAAAGTGGTCCACTGGTACGTAGTAGTTATCACGCGCACCAACAAGCGCCGAATGCTTAGGACGAAACTTTGTTGCTGGTAAAGCCTGCGCCACCCCCCGAAGCTAAAGTGGTGAAGCCTTTTCGCTGGTGGTTCTTGCTATATCTAGCGGTACAGAACGCGCTGGTTATGGTCGCTCTGGACTGGCTATTTGCATGGCTGTTGCATGGTAGATTTCCTACGCCGAGTACATTTATACCGGCGGGAATTATAGCTGCGCTAACCGTGGTGGGCTATATTACCGCTACCAACCCGGCGTTGCGCCCTAAACTGCCCCTATGCCCGGAAATGGAATTAGCCCTTGAGTTGGATAGCCTCACCCTGTGCTACTATAATTACCCACACGAAACGGTACAATGGCGAGATGTGGCGCTGTTGGAATGGCAGGAGGGCAACTTTCCACCTGTGGCAGTTATGCAACTTTACCCCGATAGCGCGTTATATAAAGCGCGTGCTGCCGCTGACCGTCCGCTCTTTGTAGTGCTGGCATTAACCGGATTTGAAATTCCCGCCCATGTGCTTTATAAGCAGCTAGAGCAATACTGGTGTACTATCAAGCAAGGCAGGAGTAATTTACAGAAGTGATTATAAAACCGGATAATCGTTATACCCGCCGTTTCGCGCTGATGGCGCGTGTAATCCCCGCTGCCATTTTTGTTCTACTGGGTGGTGGGCTTTTGTTTTATACCGCGCTCGGCTTTTTTTCGGATTCGGGTAGTAAGGGTTGGGTAGGCGGTTTGGTGAGCTTTGTCCTTACCGGGTTGTTATGCTTCCTGATGAGCATCATGATGTCACGGCGCGGCTTTGACCGTTTGCTGGAGCGCATGTCCACGCGCCTCTCGCCCGAATCCATCTTTTTTGACAATCGCTATTTTGGCAGCGTCCAATTGAACTGGAGTGATATAACAGACGTTAGGTTGTGTGAGCAAAAAGGTAATGAGGGGATATTTTTCAAATTGGAAATCGGTAGCATTACTGTGCAAGATTTTGCTGATTTGCTATTGCGGGGCAAGGATTTAGAGCGGGCGCAAGGCTACCAATGGCGCATGACTCCCGACCTGTATGATCGCCCTACCGCAGAAATGTACGTCCTGATAACTCGTTACTGGCGTGAACCCTCTGCCCGCCTTGAATTAGCTGAGGAAGTCACCCGTTGAGTCAATAATCGGCTAATAAACACTACCAAAAATAGTACTATTATCTAAATCCATTTCCGGAAATATGCTGCTATAGTATATAAATGGTGTAAAATTATCTAAAGTATTATATCTACACTGGATTCAGGCTGATTTACTGGTAAATCGGATAGGGATACTGTGGAATCAGAGGTTCTGGTATAATTTTATGGCAAGCTCATTGGTGTCTTGCATTTTATTGAAAGAATAGCTATAGCTCAAGTTTTGTTCAAGTATTGAAATAGAAATATAGAAGCGGAAGCCGAATTGGATGGCAAGAAACCTAGTTTATAGCTTACTGATGGGATAATGTTATGTGATAAAAATCAGCGGTAGCTTTGACGAACTCAAACCGGAGTGCTATAATCATTTAAGGTTAAAGCATAGTAAATACGTGGTAAATAAAGGTAAACTCAAGCCACGAACCTCCGCTGCATTGAACTCGCTGCTGCTTCCAATATTATTCTAATCTTCAATATCTATTATTTGAGCTTTACCAGTTCTTACAAACTTCAAAACAGGAAGTGAAATATTAGGGTAGTCGGTGAAATACTAGAGTTAGTCGTAATGTATATTCAAAAGGCAACCGGAGGCATTGACGAAAAAGAATGATGAATGATAAATTTCAGAAAAACGCAGATAATCGCTTTGCAGAAGCGTTTGATGATGCATCCTCGACTGAATTGCCCGATACCGATTGGTTCCGTACTAATATACCGTGCCAATATACCTGTCCTGCCCATACCGATGTGAGCAACTACATTGGCTTGGTGGCGCAAGGGCGTTTTGATGAAGCTTATTTGCTGAATCGGCGTGATAATGTATTTCCGGGTATTCTGGGTCGCATCTGCGCTCGTCCTTGCGAAAGCACTTGCCGGCGAGGCTTGATTGATAAAACTATCCGTATCTGTTATTTGAAACGCAGTTCCAGCGATTTCCGCAGCGATAAATTTATACCCAAGCGTCCCCCTATTACCCGCCGTGGAAGGATAGCGATTGTTGGGGCGGGGGCTGCCGGGCTTGCTTGTGCGCGTGATTTGCGTATTATGGGCTATCACACCGTAGTATTCGACATGTTCCCCGAACCGGGCGGTATGCTGGTAGGCGGTATTCCGATTTGGCGGTTGCCTCGCGATGTGGTACAAAATGAAATAGATGAATATATGGATGCGCTCGGCGTGGAGATTCATCTCAACACGCGGGTTGGCAAAGATGTACAGGTAGCCGACCTATTGAAGAATTTTGACGCGGTATTTCTCGCGCCCGGTTGCCAACTACCTACCAAACTTGGTATTCCCGGCGAAAATTTGAAAGGGTTTGAATACGGTCTGTCGTGGCTGGAAAAAATCAACTTCCACCATCCCGAACATGCCACAATGGGCAAGCGTGTGGTCGTAATCGGCGCCGGTTTTACCGCTTCTGACTGCGCTCGCTCTGCGCTGCGTATGGGGTCGGAAAGAGTGTATATTGCCTATCGCCGTACCCAGTTGGAAGCCCCGATGGACGAAACCGAACTGGAAGAAATGGAATATGAGAATATTGATTTCTTGTGGCTGTCAAGCCCGGTTGAGGTGCTGGGGGATGAGAACGGCAAAGTTACCGGTATCAAGATGATTCGCAACAAATTGGGCGAGCCGGATGCCAAAGGTCGCCGTTCGCCTCGTCCGGTGCCGAATAGCGAATTTATAATTCCCTGCGATGTAGTGCTTGCAGCAACTGGTCAGAAGAGCGATGTAAATTTCTTCCCACAAGAACTAGGTGTGAGGATTCTCAAGAACGGTAGCGTTTGGCGCGACCCGGATACGTGGATGACTACTGTTCATCGCCTATTCGCCGGAGGCGATTATACCGAAGGCGCACGCAATATTATTTCGGCGGTAGCGGACGGTCACAAAGTGGCTAACGCGATTCATGAATTTCTTACTAGGGAGAGACCGCCTCGCCGCCGAAGCAGTCATGAAGCGCTGGAAATTTGGCGCCGCTCTCTTGATTATGAAAAACTTGATCGCCAGACCATGCCGACTCTTTCGCTGGAAAATCGTTGGGGTCAAAACATGCGTCAGAATCTTCAAATAGAAGTTGAACTGGGCTTTACCCGTGAAATGGCGATGAAGGAAGCCACTCGCTGCCTGCAATGCGCCTATAACATTCTGATAGATGCTGACCTTTGTATTTTATGCGCCGCATGTGTTGATGTTTGCCCTGAGAAAATCATTCGTCTGGTTCCGCTTAGCGACCTGATGGGAGTTGAAGGGGCAGACCATTATCAGGTTGACCCTGCGCTGTCGGAAGCCCAGACCCTCATTCTCGATGAGAATGAATGTATTCGCTGTGGTTTGTGCGTGGTACGTTGTCCTACTCAAGCGATTAAAATGGCACGCTTCGTTTACAGCGATCCGAAAAACCACTGGTACGTCAGTGAGAAGGGCTTGAGTGCGCCAATTCCCAAATAGCTTGGTTTGCGGGAGATGGTTTAGTTCGGTCATCTCCCGTCTTTCACTTGCATTTTCTCACAAGAGTAGAAATCGGAGAATGGCTAACAATAAAGATTCCCAGAAATTTGTTCGGAATTTCCTCAAAGGCACAGAGGAGTTTGGTTCCAGATTCTGGAAAAGCATTTTCAGACATATCTGGCTCGAACGCGCTCGAACGCGCTCGTTGGAGACTATGAGCAACGTATTACTTCATTTGCACCCAACTGCAATCCGCCGCGCTTCCCTAAAAATGACCTATACCTTCTGTCTTGGCGGCTTGAGCTTTTTCTTTTTTCTGACTCTAATCGTTTCTGGCGTGCTTTTGATGTTCTACTATGTGCCTTCGGTTACGCAAGCCTACCAGAATATAAAAGACCTCGAAACGGTAGTTTTTGCAGGGCAATTCCTCCGTGCTATACACCGTTGGTCGGTGTACGCAATGGTCATAACCGTCTTTTTGCATATGTGCCGGGTGCTTTACACTCGCGCCTACCGCCCCCCTCGTGAATTTAACTGGATTGTAGGGCTAATGTTACTGTTAGTAACCTTACTGCTCAATTTTAGCGGCTACCTGTTACCGTGGGATCAACTATCTTTCTGGGCGGTTACGGTCGGTACAAACACCACAAAAGTCACCCCATTTCTTGGTCCTGAAGCCCAATTCCTGCTCATTGGCGGGTATGAAATCGGTCAAAATGCGTTGCTAAGCTTCTACACACTCCATGTAATTACTTTACCGCTGGTCGCAGCCGGGTTGATGTCATTACACTTCTGGCGTGTTCGCAAAGATGGTTTTAGTGGCGGATTGTAGTGTAATCTACCCGGGCGCAAACCGCGAATGGCTGGCAAATAAAACGAGAGCAGGAAAAAGCTCAAGAACATATTAGTAAATATTCCTGCAAAATTAGCAACCGTTAGCGGTGATAGCCTAAGACTGGAATAGGTGGTTACAAACCTATTGTTAAAATGCCAACCGCTATACCCAGAATGGGGTACAATTAAACTTGTGGCATTGGAGGAATCGCAAAATATAGTAGTGTGTGCCAGTTACAGAAATGCGTGACTAAAGCTATCTTGAAAAATTAAGACTAGAAAAACATGCTATGGTAAAAATTTTGATAGCCGATGATGAGCCGGACGTGGTAGAAGTTATCACCGTTGGGCTTAGGATGAACTCACCTGATTGGGAAATAATTAGCGCAGAAGATGGGCAAATGGCAGTTGAATTATTTCGCAAAGAGAACCCCGATCTGGTAATTCTTGATATTAATATGCCACGCTTGAGCGGTTTGGAGACTTGCCATATCATCCGCCGCGAGCATGCCGATGTGCCGATTATCTTTCTGACGGTCAGGGATGATGAAATCGAGAAGGTGCGCGGGTTGGAAGCAGGCGCAGATGATTATATTATCAAGCCCTTTAGTTCGCTTGAACTGGTGGCGCGTATCCGGGCGCAATTGAGACGCACTATGAGTTCCAAAGCCACCGCTATTAAAAATATGGTGGAATATCAAGGACTGAAGATTGATTTTGTAACTAAAAATGTAACCCTTGATAACCATCCGGTGCGGCTTACTTCGATTGAGTACAATTTGTTGTATTTGCTCGCCAACAATCCCGGTAGGGTGGTTTCCCATGATTACTTATTAACCAAAATATGGGGACCGCAGTATCAGGATGCTTTGGACTACCTTAAAGTTCATATCCGGCACTTACGCGAAAAATTGGGGGATGATGCCCAGAATCCGCGCTTTATCTTTACCGAGCGAAGCAAGGGCTATCGCTTTACTGCACTGCCAGAATAAACCTCTAAGCGTCTAAAGGAAGAATCCCACAAGGTCTTTTGAAAGGACATTTATTTGGTGAATAAATTTTAACTATGTGTTAAAAAAGTATTGCATTTGTAAAAAAATTTTGCTAGTATTTACCTTGTACTCATTATTAGAACTCGCACACAAAATAACCAGTTATAGTTTGGAGCTTCAATTACCTGAGAATCAGGCGACTTTGAAATTGCTTGATTAGCCTGCAATGGATTCTAGTTGGCAATGATGGTTTTCGACTGTCCGCCCAAGACCGGATGTTCCAGCTTTCATGGCTAAGTTTAGTCCAATACATACTAATCGGCAACTCCTATTATCAATTGGAACGAGTGTTAGCCGCTAAGATGAGTAAGTTCTTTGATGATAAATGTTATCAAATACATTTATCTAGGCTAGACAAAATTTTACAATCGCAATCTCCAGTTTCAGGGATTTCACGGCTACTTCTTAAGGAGGCCCAAGGTGAGTTTTGAGGATAAGACCCTACAGTGTCGCGAGTGCGGTGCTTCGTTTACATGGACTGCCGGTGAGCAAGAGTTCTACGCTCAAAAAGGATTAGTGAATATACCTAGCCGTTGTACTGACTGTCGCAAGGCACGCCGGTCAACTGGTAACTTCGCTTCATCCCATTCGTCCGAGCGTTCCGAGCGAGTCCGCCATCCGGTAACATGCGCCTCCTGTGGTAAGCAAACCACTGTGCCATTTGTACCTAAGTATGATCGCCCGGTTTTTTGTAGTGATTGCTTCGACCGCAGCCGTCCTTCAGCAGGTGCAGGAGCTTCACGCTAGGTACTGAACAATAGAACAGAAAAATAGAATAATTTCCCCTTCCATTAGTATAGTTAGCGGAAGGGGTTTTTGGTTTCTGACTACCTGAGCTATTCCGGTTTTGTGATATACTTATCTAAGCGTGCAGGTTAAAAGCTTAGTGAATTGGAAGGGGTTCTAAAGGGTGGGTTCTCTTTATAATGAGGTAGGCGTGTTTTCCGGGAATGCTAACCCGGCGCTCGCGAAAGCAGTTTGCGAGTATATAAATATCCCTCAAGGACGTGCTCAGGTTTTTGAATTTTCCAACGAGAACATTTTTTGCAAAATTGAAGAGAGCGTGCGTGGTAACGATATTTACTTAATACAACCGTTATCTACTCCGGTGAATCGCTCTGTCATGGAGCTTTTAATCATGATAGATGCCTTCAAACGCGCTTCCGCCGGGCGTATTACGGCGGTTGTGCCTTACTACGCTTATGGTCGCACCGACAAAAAAGACCAACCCCGTGTGCCAATTACGGCGAGGTTGCTTGCCGATATGATAACGGTGGCAGGCGCACATCGCCTCATGACCGTAGATTTGCATTCCGGTCAGATTGAAGGCTTTTTTAATATTCCGGTTGATAACCTGACCGCGATTTACCTTCTGGCAGACTATTTCAGGGATAAAGGATTAGACAACCCTGTGGTAGTTTCGCCCGATTTAGGTAGCGCCAAACGCGCTAGAAACTTTGCCCAATTGATTAATGCTCCTTTGGCAATTGTGGAAAAACGTCGGATGGGCAACGATGACCGTTCTTCGGTGTTGAATCTAATCGGTTCGGTGGAAGGTAAACAAGCTATTCTGATTGACGATGAAATTGATACTGCCGGATCAATTACTCAGGCTGCCGATACCGTGAAGAAAGCCGGCGCAACCGCTGTTTATGCCGGGTGTGTGCATGCGGTGCTGAGTGGTCCTGCCATACAGCGGCTAAAGGATAGCTGTATTGAAGAACTGGTTTTAACCGATACTATCCCGCTTCAGGAGAACAAGCAATTAGATAAAATAAAGGTTCTATCAATTGCCCGGTTGCTAGGAGAAGGCATAATGCGCGTCCACGCAGGAGCCTCGGTAGGGGCGATGTTTCCTAAGTTGCAGTGAAAGGAATTTTAGATGTTGCAACCGAAACGCGCACGGCGTTCACAGCAAACACTGGCGGCGCATGCGGGTGAGCTAGAAATCACTCAGGCTGGTCGCCCTTTGGCGATGCCGCTCTACCAAACAACGGTGTGGGGCTTTGATAACGTAGAAGATGCCAACTCCATTTACCACGACCCAAGCAAAGGCTGGGTGTATTATCGCTCTTCGGGACCAAATCAATCTGCTTTTGAAAAGGCTTTCGCGCAAATGGAAGGCGCGGAAGCCTCTCGCGCCACCGGGAGCGGGATGGCTGCCATTTTCACTGCATTAATTACCGCTGCACAAGTGGGCGACCATATTATTGCGGAAAAATCTATCTATGGCGTTACGGTGTCGCTGTTTTTAAAGCAATTGTCTCGCTTTGGCATAGAAGTAACCTTTGAAGACCTGTCGGATGAGCAAGCGGTTAAAGCCGCGCTCAAACCCAATACCAAAGCTATTTTCTTTGAAACTCTGGGTAATCCGTTGGTGGGCGTTGCCGATTTGGGGGCGCTGGCAAAGCTGGCACGCGAGAATAAGTTGGTATCAATTGTTGATAGCACTTTTACCCCACCCTATCTGGTGCGTCCTCTCGAATATGGGGTGGATGTAGTTGTACACGCCACTACCAAATACGCTAACGGTCATAGCGATGCAATGGGCGGCATTTTGAGCGGTAATAAGGATTTTATCAAAAGGGCTATCGAAAGCGCTCAGCTTATCGGGCTTACCATGAGTCCGTTTGATGCGTGGATGAACGTGCGTAGCCTCAAGACCCTACCCCTACGAATGGAAGCGCATTGCCGTAATGCCCTTATAATCGCGCAATGGCTGGAAGCGCAACCACAGGTTAGCCGCGTGCATTATCCCGGTCTGGAAAGCCACATCCGCCATGAATTGGCGCAACGCCAGATGCCCAAAGGCTTTGGCGGTATGCTTGCGTTTGAAATCAAGGAGGGCGGCGCAGATGCGGTGCAGCGTTTCATTAAAGCGTTGGAGCATATTCCCTATGTTCCCAGTCTCGCCGATGTAATTACAACGGTTAACTATCCGGCTATGACCAGCCACCGCCATCTGTCATCCGAACAACGCAATGATGTAGGCGTTACTGATAGGTTAGTACGTATCTCGGTGGGCATCGAAGACCCGGCAGACATAATAGCCGACCTTGAACAGGCGTTGAGCGCTCTCTAGTTCGGTTTTATTGAGTAGTTTTGTAGAAAGAAAATTATGCGGGTAAAGTCGCTTTCTAGCGGTAGCAGCGGGAATTGTTATCTGGTTCAGGCGGGTGGTCACAGCCTTCTCATAGATTGCGGCTTATCGGCTACTGCCCTTCAAAAATTTCTGGCGTTAGAAGGGGTAAATATTGCTGAATTAAGTGGCATCTTTCTAACCCATGACCACCATGACCACCTCAGTGGGGCGGGGCAAGTTTCGCGCCGTTGGGGTATTCCCATTTTCGCCAATAAAAAGACCCTTGACGAAGCAGCGGTGCGCTGGGCAAAAATAGAAAAGCTATCCCAGCAACGTGCCACTGCCACACCTCCAGAAAGCCGTAATTACAACACCCGCTTGTTTCCTACCGGGAAAGCTACCACCATTGGCTCGATTGAAATAAACAGCTTTCCCGTTTCGCACGATGCCGCCGAAACGGTTTGTTATACTTTCAAGGCTGACGGCGTGCAGGCTGTAATCCTTACCGATTTGGGCTGTGCTAATCCCCAAATTTACGAACCGTTGTTGCAAAGTCGCTTGATAATTCTTGAGGCGAACCACGAAGAAGAAAAACTTTGGGCTGGCAAATACCCCTATACTTTGAAAAAAAGGGTTACAGGCGATAAGGGGCATCTATCCAATCGCCAGTCCGGTGAAATATTGCGCTATTGCCTCGAAAACACCGGATTAGAGCCTACCGTGTGGTTGGCGCATTTGTCGTCTGAAAACAACAGTCCGCAAGAAGCTACCGCCACCATCACAAAAATGCTAGAAGAAGCGGGCATTGCGCGTTTTCCGCTCAATATTGCGCTGCGTGACAAGCCGAGTCTCGTTTACGAAACAGAACAATACTATTATCAAGCCAGTATGTTCTAAACATTATGGATAAAATCGAGAATATTGATATAGCCACTGCTTTAAAGGTTCTACCGGAACTAATCGAACTGTTACGGGATTCGGTTGATAGCGGGGCTTCGATTGGTTTCTGGAGTCCGTTGCAATATGAAACCGCTTTCGGGTATTGGCAAGATATAATTAAAGAGCTAGAGAAGGGCTACCGCAGTTTGTTGGTGGGCTATTCGCATGGAAAAGTGGTAGCCAGCGCACAGCTATCATTCATTTCCAAGCAAAACGGCTCGCATCGCGTCGAATTGCAAAAGCTAATGGTTCATACCAAATATCGCGGTTTGGGCTATGGACGTGACATACTAACGGCTTCTGAGGCGGAGGCAAAGACGCGGGAATGTCGCTTACTATTTCTCGATACGAGAAAGGGCGATGCCGCTGAGCAGCTTTACATAAAACAAGGCTACACTTGCGCCGGAGTAATTCCCCAATACATTGTTGAAGCAGATGGCACTTTTACCGACACCGTGATTTATTACAAACTCCTTTAAAATCGCAACTTTCCAACCGCCGGTATCGTATTCAATATTAGTAATTATGAGTAATTGATTAATTCGGCAGGAGATGGCAAACATGGAATGGCTAAGCGGTTTATTTCTGGGCTGTTTCATTTTCGGATTGGTATTTACCGTTGCTTCGTTCTTGCTAGGCGGCTTCAGCCACTTTGGCGTTCATGCTACACAAGCGGGGCATGATGCCGGGGCAGCCCATTTTCACGCCGGACACCATGCAGCCCCTCCCCATGCTACTGGGCATAATGATAACAACAACGCTGGCGGGTTTGGCTGGTTTAGTTTTAACGCGCTGGTAGCTTTTCTCACATGCTTTGGCGCAGGCGGCTTTATCCTGAGCGAAGCTGGCGTGCCGAAAATTTTCACAGTACCGGGCGCATTAGCCACCGGGCTGGTAGCTTATTTTCTGGTTTACCTCTTTATTGTTAAATTGCTGATTCCAGCGCAAACTCCGGTTATGCGCGAGGAAGATTATGACCTCTCCGGCACAGTCGGCAAAGTTACCGGAACAATCTTCAAGGGCGGTTTGGGTGAAGTAACCTACACCAAATTCGGCACTACTCGCGCTATTCCCGCACGTAGCGTTAAAGACAAAGATTTCCCCCATAATTTGCAGGTAGTAATTCTCAGCGCCAAAGATGGAGTTGCTCTGGTAGATAATCTTGAGGAATTGCTGGCGGGAGATGAGCAGAAAAAATGGGAAGAATCAGGCATCTCGTTAGATACTCCCGCACCTGAGCAGGAAAACAGCAAAGCGTAAATTAAAATTGTTGGGATTCGATTGCTGAAAGGCAGGAAATATGGAATTACCAGTTATAGTCGGTTCGGCGGCAGGCGTGGTAGTGCTGCTGCTGCTAGTTCTCGCCGTTTCACTCTACCGGAAAGTTGCTCCCAATGAAGCCCTAATCGTATTCGGCGGCGGCGGCACACAGGTAACGGTAGGGGGAGGGCGCGTGGTATGGCCCTTTATTCAGGAATCAAAAAAACTATCGCTTGAATTGATGAGCTTTGATGTTGCGCCCCAACAGGAATACTATACCCGTCAGGGTGTAGCAGTAATGGTTGAAGCGGTAGCGCAAATCAAGGTTCAAAATGATCCGGTCAGTATCCGTACCGCCTCCGAGCAATTTCTCACCAAATCTCCGGGAGAACGCGAGGGTTTAATCCGGTTGGTGATGGAAGGACATTTGCGCGGGATTATCGGGCAACTGATGGTCGAGCAGATTGTAAAAGAGCCTGAAATGGTAGCGGAACGCATGCGTGCTAATAGCACCGATGACCTTCATAAAATGGGGCTTGAGGTTATTTCGTTTACCATTCGTGAAGTGCGCGACAAAAACGAGTATATTGCCAATATGGGCAAGCCCGATATTGCGCGTATCAAGCGCGATGCGGATGTGGCAACTGCCGAAGCTGAACGCGATACTGCCATTAAACGAGCGCAGACCTTGCGAGAAGCCAGCATTGCCCGTGCGGAAGCTGACCAAGATCGGGTAATTGCCGAAACCGCCTCGCAAACCAAACAGGCGGAAGCCACCCGCGACCTTGAACTAAAACGCGCTGAGTATATGGGTTCGGTGCAACAGCAAAAAGCCAGCGCGGATAAAGCCTACGATATTCAGTCCGCCATAATGGAACAACAGGTTATGCAGGCAAAGGTAAGGGTTGAACTTGTTCGCAAGGAAGAGGAAACCAAAGTACAGGAAGCCGAAATTGCCCGGCGCGAAATGGAGTTGAACGCCACTATCTTGAAGCAAGCTGATGCCGAGCGAAGAAAAATTGAAACTATGGCGGAGGCAGAACGCAATCGCAAGGTTCTGGAAGCCACCGGACAGGCAGAAGCAGTACGTTTGCAAGGTCAGGCTGATGCCGATGTAGTGGTGTTGCGTGGTAAAGGTCAGGCGGAAGCGATTCGGCAACAAGGTTTGGCAGAGTCCATCGTTATCAAGGCGAAGGGCGAGTCCGAAGCCGGAGCGATGAATCTCAAAGCTGCTGCGTATCATGAGTACAATCAGGCGGCAATTCTCGATAAATTGTTGAGCGGTATCCCTGAACTGGCGCGGGCAATGAGCGAACCGCTTTCTAAGGTGGACAAGATAACGATTGTCAGCACCGGAGAGGGCAACGGACGCGGCGGTATGGGCGCAAACCAGATAACAGGCGACGTTACTAAGATGATGGCGCAAGTGCCGGCTTTGTTTGAATCACTTACCGGGATGAAGATTTCAGACTTAATGGAACAGATTCCGGCTATCAAGCAAGCACTTAACGGCAATGGCAATTCAAACGGTTCCGCGCATTTGGAGGCGTTTGCACAGGAAATTAAGCCGGATGAGCAAAACGCCAATTAACGCTATTGTGCCTAAGTAATCTAAAATAAAGGAGTGTGTGATTGTCGATAGGTCATTCACCCCGTTTTTATTCAAGAAGAAAAACAGGCAAGGGGTTTAAACTCCTTGCCGCCATTCTTCCCTATTAAAATCCCCCTTTGTTGGTACAAAACCACATTCGGTTTGCAGGGCTTTTGCAAAGTCAGTATTTATATTTTCAACGGTTCTTCAAACCACCAAGAAAATCGTTTTTGTAGGGGCGACGCTGGAGTCGCCTTTCGTCCGTTGCCTCAACCCCATGAGATTTGTGCCTCCCAAGCATCGCGATGCGCCCCTACAAAATCACCTCGCACCCTTGCCCAAACCCCTTTGAGAACCGTTTTATAGAGGACAATTCCTTTCTTGCAACAGCCCTAATTCGGTTTGCAGTACATTTCCTTTGCCAAAAGCAATTTGTTATAATAGCTATGTTTATTAAACTTACACTATTAGCCGCAAACAAGCCACGCTCATTATACGCGAGGGGATGCCTGTACCAATGCGCTTTAACCAACGCCGTACCAACGCCGCTATGCTGGAGAAGCCTACCTCCACCGCGTATTTCCGCGACCGGGCAGAAGGGAGTCCGGCGCAATGAGTGAGCGCGAGAATTTGCAAAACTTGCTGGTTTTGACCAAACGCCGTTTGGCAATTTTGGAAGAGCAAAGGGCTGTATTCGGTGATACCAACGTACCGCCACAGGTCGTAATCCAGATTCAGGATGCTGAAAAGGAAATTGCCGACCTCGAACAGAAGCTCCGGCAGATTGCGCCCAACACCCCACCCAATAATAGAAAATTGCTGATGCAGTTTGAACAGGCGGTATTTAACCGCGATTGGGAGACCGCCATTTTGCTCGGTGAGGAAATCATGGGCAATTCTTCCACCAATCCGCAGTTTGAAAAAAGCCTTGCTGCCGCCTACTACAATCGCTTCCACGCCCATTTTGAGAAAAGCGAACTGGAAAGAGCCTTTACCGACCTGACCAGCGCGATTCACCTGAACCCCCATGAGCCTGAGTATTTCTATTGGCGGGGGGTTGTCCACCACAATCATACTAACTATGACTCGGCTATTGCCGACCTGGCCACCGCTATAAAACTCGCGCCCGAATATCCGCACCCTTACTATTGGCGCGGCGATAGCTACCTTAAACGCAACAAGCGGCAGCAGGGCATGGCTGATATAAAAGCTGCGCTGGAAAAATACAATGCCGCCTTACAGGATAGCGCCGATGACCACGAGCTATTATATGGGCGCGGGTTGACGCTGCTGGCGTTAGAGCAGTGGCTGGCGGCTAAAGCCGATTTTGAAGCGGCGTTATGCTATGCGGTTGAGCCGTTTATTTTTATGGCAAAGGATAAGCTGGCAAAACTGGAACCGCTACTTCTGAAGCAAGAGCAGGAACGCCTGTTGCTCGAACTGGAGAACCTCAGTACCGACCACCCACGCCGTATGAAAATCGGTGACCGTTTGAGCGAAATCGGCGACCCGCGTTCCGGCGTAGGAGTAGCCGCTAATGGCGTACCCGATATAACGTGGCTACCGGTACATCCGGGCGGCAAGCTGAAAATTGGGGAACAGACCTTTGAAATTCAGCCCTTTTATATTGCTAAATATCAGGTGACTTACGCCCAATATGACGTTTTTGTGCAAGCGGCAGATGGCTATAACAACCCGGAGTGGTGGCAGGGCTTCCCGCCGAGACGCCAGCCGCAAGGACTAGATGAGCGATACCGCAAGAACTCGAACAACCCACGTGATAACATCTCGTGGTATCAGAGCGTGGCGTTCGGGCGGTGGCTGAACAAGCGAATGCGGGGCTGGCAATTGCCCAATCCGGGCGGTGGGAGCAAGCCATTAGTGGTGGGCGAAAACGCGCAGGTGCGTTTGCCAACGGAGTGGGAATGGCAATGGGCAGCACAAGGCGGCAGCCAACAACGCGAATACCCGTGGGGCGCGTGGAAAGAGGGGTACGCCAACACCAGAGAAGCGGGTTTGCAGCGAACCACGGCGGTAGGGATGTACCCGCAAGGGACGGCGGCATGCGGGGCGCTGGACATGATCGGCAACCTGTGGGAGTGGTGCCAGAACAAGTACAAAGAGCCGGAAGAAGTGGCGGTGGACGATAGCGGTGATTGGAGAATGCTGCGGGGCGGGTCTTACGACTACGGTCTAGTTGTTGCGTCCTGCGTGTACCGCTTCAACATCGACCCTGACGGCGGTGCCAACCCTATCGGTTTTCGGGTGGTGGTGTGTTCCGCTAACGCGCCCCTCTGAACTCTGAATCCTCTGAACTCTGAGCCTCTGGCGCTCTTTCCTCTAAATTAACCCAAAAATCTTGGGAGAGGGAACGGTCAAAAGGGTAAGGAGTAAAGAGAATTCCGTACGCGCGTAGCGCCGCCCGAAAATTTGGGGTTGTGGCTGATTTTGTTTTTTCCTCGCACCCTGCTAAAATATTCACATGAGCGAAATACAACAAGAATGGCAATATTATCGAGTGTCGCAGGGCGTTCTGGCGCATCGGGGCAATGTGTTACTGGTTGCCAACGATTACGGCTACCCGGAGTTACTGTGGTCTCTGCCGGGCGGTAGGCTAGAACCGGGCGAACAGCATAAAGAGGCGTTGCAGCGCGAATTTCTGGAAGAAACGGGCTTGCAGGTGACGGTGGGCGAACTGCTCTACGCGGTTGATTCTCGCTCCGAGATAGCGCATAAGCAATTTGTCACGCTGGTATTCGAGGTACACCTACTCGCGCCGGAGGTTGAGCCTGAATTAATAGCTGAGGTGAACGGTCCCGTAAAAGAGGTGCGCTTTGTGCCTTTCGCGCAAGCGCCGGAATACATCCCGCGTCCTAGCATGGGCGAAGGGCTTCTGAATTACCTGCGCTACGGCAAAGAAATGTCACGCTATTTTATCTACCCAGAATACCTCACCACCGAATGGCAACCTCTACGCTGGTATCCTAGTACGCCGGAGCGTCCCGCTGTTCCGTAAACAGGGCGAGAAGGAAAGCGAAGCGGCTTCGTGAAAGTGGCGCGAACCTCAGAAATCAAGCAGGGACAAGCGTAAGTGCCGATATTTCGGGACGGGCAAATAGCCGGATACGCGGCGTATTTATTCCCTCAAAGCCCAAGCCCCGCGTCACATAAAGCATAGTATTGACGGGATTAGCCAGCTTGTACAAGCCTGCCGCATATTCCGTACCGTAGCGACTGGCGGTAAAAATTGCCCCTACAAAGGGTAGCGCGATTTGCCCGCCATGTGTATGCCCTGCCAGATACAAATTTATATTAGCAAGGCTCTTTTCTTTGGCAAGGTCGGGCGTATGGTAGAGCAAGATTTTGTAAGCGTTCGGGTTTAACTCTGCGCTTAACTCAACCAGCATTTGCCCGTCATCCCGGTAACGGCTTGGAATACCTAGAATTTCGATTTTGTTGCTGTCAATTTCCAGTCGCGCAATTTCATTGTTGAGGAAATGGACGGGCGTATCCTGCAAAGCCACGCGCGTTTCCTCAATATCATCCACCGAACCGCCCACCGCATACACCCCGTAACGTGCCTGAAGATTCATGAAAAAGCGGTGCATATCGGTGTAGGTTTCAGGCTGATAATGGTCAACGTTTATAAAATCCCCGCTAACGAGCAAAAGGTCAGGCTCAAGCTTGCGAATAGCGGCAATCGTCTCATCCTCGCGCCGCCCCCATCGCTCCATATGCAAATCGCTGATTAACACGATTTTCAAGGGGGGCGAACCGGGCGCAAAACTGGCAGCGGTCAGGGTAGTATAGGTGGTATCCAGCCAGAACGGCTCGATGTATGCGCCGTATCCCAGCAGCAGCAGCAACGCTAAATGTCCGGCGTAATAGGCGCGGGTCAAAAACTTCCAATTTTGGTGCAAGCGATTTATTTTTATTAGCAGCGAGAACAAAAACAAGGTAAAGCCCAATAGTAATAGATAGATTACTCCGAAAACTATAATGACAGGTTGGGCTGCTCCATAACTCGTTCCGGTGGGGTTCTGCAGCGAAATTAGCAGCGTGAACCCGAAATATGCGCCAAGCGTTGCCATTACCAAATGCCTGATGAAGCGCTTGCTCTCTTTGTGCAGACGATGAAGTCGGATAACTCCCAACAGCCCAAACCCAATGGAGGGCAGGATAAACGGCAATAAAAGTTTAAGTTGTATTAAAGGGTTACTGCTAAATATTTTGAAAACGAAATTGAGCAAAAACAAACCTCCCAGAGAAAAGATGAAACCTATTAACCATAAGGTTTCAAATTATTGGTGCTATTATATGTAATAAACGTTACATATTACCTTACTATTCGTATCCATAGTTAGAATCCAGCCATCTGTGGCAGGGCTGTTGCATAGTCAGTATTTATATTTTCAACACTCCAGCCAAACCATCAAGAAGATTAACCCGTAGTGGCGACGCTGGAGTCGCCCTTCCTCCGTTGCCTCAACCCCATAAGATTTATGCCAAACAAAAAGGGCGTGTCGAGCCACACCCCTACAAAATCACCACGCGCCCTTACCCAAACCCCTTTGAGAACCGTTTTATAAAGGACAATTTCTTTCTTGCAACAGCCCTGAGCGACGTTTTATTAGCCTTGACAGTATAAAAATATTAGTATATACTAACCTTGATAAAACCTACTATTAACCAATACAAGTGTGGGAGCTAGACAAGGTGAAAACTTCAAGGATTCGGCTGTTGGGACTACTATTATTGCCACTTCTTCTTTTAAGCTTTCTTGCAGTTCCGGCTCGTGCTTCTAGCCCGGAAGATGAGCTTCAGCAGCTTAATGCTCGCGTAGAAACCGCGCTTTCATTGGCTAAGTCAGGTGATTTAGCGGCAGCGCAAGAAACCTATAAGCTTTTTGAAAGCTCTTGGAGCGCGGTTGAAGATGGGGTAAAGGAAAAATCTAGACAAACTTATTTAGATATTGAAAACAAAATGCGCGATATTACCGAAGCTTTTGCCTCACAAAAAGCTGATAAAGTGGCTGAAACGCTGGACAATCTCTATGATATTAACCTAGCATTTATTCAAAGTAGCTCACAAGATATTAGCGGTACTCCAGTTGATAGCAAACCAACAGTAAGCGCCGTATTGAGCAAACTGGATGATGCACGCGCTTATGTCATTAGTGGTAACTATGCCTCTGCGTTGAATGATGTAAAAGAGTTTCAGGTAGCATGGTTGAATGTTGAGGGGCAAATAAAGACTCGCTCGGTAAATGCCTATATCGGCACTGAAAACGATATGAGCCTAGCTTTCAATTTGCTTTCCCAAAATTCACCTCAAGCTAAAGAGGTTCTGGATCGAATGTATTCGCGTCTTGAGCCGTTTAACAATGCCGGGAACTATGGAATATTCGATGCTGTAGCAATAATTTTGCGTGAAGGTTTGGAAGCTCTGCTGGTTTTGGTTGCCTTACTGGCGTTTTTGCGAAAATCTGATAACAAAAGCGGACAGAAATGGGTGTGGAGTGGCGCTATAGGGGGGTTGGGAATCAGCGTTGTGCTGGCGGTACTGATTCAGTTAATCTTCACAAACGCTTTTAGCGGCGGCAATCGTGAAGTAATGGAGGGCTTTGTCGGTTTATTTGCCGCGTTAATGCTTGTCTATGTTAGCTATTGGTTGCATAGCAAATCTAACATAAAGGAATGGCAGCGCTATATCAGCGCAAAAACTAGCAATGCGCTGGCAAAGGGCAGTTTGTTCGGTTTGGCTTTGCTGGCATTTTTAGCAGTGTTTCGGGAAGGCGCTGAAACCGTATTATTTCTATTGGGTATGGCAGGTTCAATCAGCCTGTTCGACCTGTTAGCAGGTTTGGGCATTGGGTTGGCAATTCTGCTGGTAATCGGTATTTTAATAATAGTGGCAGGAGTACGAATACCCTTACGCCCTTTCTTTATGGTAGCTAGTATTTTGGTTTTCTATCTATGCTTCAAGTTTTTGGGAACAGGTATCCACTCTTTGCAAGTAGCCAATCTGCTATCGTCCAATACTAGTACAATTCTTCCGGCAAATGAATTTTTTGGGATTTTCCCAACATGGGAAACTACACTCCCGCAATTGCTATTGTTCAGCGCGGGAGTTGCGGTCTGGTTTATAGGCATACGCCAATCCCGTTTGCATCCACACAAATCTGTTACGGCACAAGCTTCTGAATAAATTTTCGACTTGTTATATATTAGCCCCTTATATTTGGTAAGGGGCTTTTTTTATTATGGCAGGCTCTTTAATTTTGTTAAAAAATAAGGTAGAAACCCTATAGGAGTTCTGAAAAAAATGTGTTAAAATCTGGCTACCGCAACACTTGAGAACAGCAAAATTCCAACTTGCCCAAAATCAAAATATGAATTGGGTGACCTAACAAAAGGGTAAGACATATGAACTTCACGGTTATGCTTCCTTTGCTCGCCAGCATAGTTAGTTTCATTTTTGCGTTGATGGTATTCGACCAGTTTATTTTGCGACACAAGACCTACCAAGTCATTTGGACTATTGGCTTATTGTTGTTTTGCCTTGCTGCCTTTTCCCAATTTCTAGGAACTTCCAACGGTTGGATAGAAAATGCCAACTACTACCGGCTGTGGTATTTGGCAGGTGCGATGGGTACAAGTTCATTTCTTGGTATGGGTACAATCTTCCTGATTGCTTCTCGTAAAGTTGCGCTTCCCGTATTGGGTATTCTGATTTTATGCTTCATTACCGCGCTGGTGTTGGTATTTACCGCACAGGTTGATTTATCGCAACTTCCGGCTAATGCAACCGAAGAGGTTACAGGTAAAGCCTTCCCTACTTATGTCAGAGTAATGACCCCCTTCTTTAATATTTTTGGGGCAGGGTTTCTCTTATTTGGCGCAATCCAAAGTACGTTTGTTTTCTGGCGCAAACGCATTAGATTTTACAGGGTGTTGAGTAATATTTTTATTGCGCTAGGGGCTTTTGCTGCTAGTAGCGCCGGTTTCATAACCCGCTTTAATTTGAGCGGATCTGATGCCTTTTCACTGGCAACCTTGTTGGGCGTGACTTTTATCTTTATAGGCTTTCTTATCAGCATTGAGGTTTTCGAGGAAGTACGCATTCCTTTCACCCGTATTTTGCTCAAACGCCGTAACAACGTACTGAGCGGCTCAAAACAGTAAAAGGCAGCGTAAATTAAATGGATTCAGCTTACGAAGAATTTTGTCTAAACACGCTACGTGATTTAGTCTCTATCCCGACTGCCTCTTTTTTTGAGCATAATATTCTGGCTTATATCGAAGCGTTTCTAAAGCAATACAATATTCCCTATACGATTGATCGTTGGGGTAATATTTTGGCGCATTATTCTAAAGGCGTGAATATTCGCCCACTTGCACTGATGGCGCATACTGACCATCCGGCATTTGAAATAACTGCTAAAGGCGCAATTGAAGGCTTCCCAAACGCAAACCTAACTGCGCTTTTGTTAGGTGGGGTTAACCCGCTTTGTTTTGAAGGAGAGCCACAGGTCAGAATTTATAGCCTTGATTCCTCCAAGCCTTTTATTGCTGGAAAAATCGTTGGATACAAAGCTGAATCTCTACCTCCTCGCATGGTTGAATTGTATCTTCAAAGTGAGATTGAACTACCGGAAGGCTATAAATTCGGGATTTGGGATTTACTTGATTTTCAAATTAGCGATGATTTTATTTATGCGCGGGTTATAGATGATTTGGCGGGTTGTGCTGCTGCTCTTTTAGCTTTACATAAAGTTGCAACTGACGAAGTTGAAGCCAATTTGTACGGCGTTTTCACACGCGCCGAAGAAGTCGGCTTGGTTGGCGCAGATATGGTTTTTCAATCCGGCGCATTGCCGTTAGATACGCTGGTGGTTTCGATTGAAGCCAGTAAGGCTTTACCCGGCGCAATTCAAGGGGAAGGTCCTGTAATCAGAGCAGGGGATCGCTTTTCTACCTTTGATTCGGAAGCTGAGTTTGTTTTGAATCGGGCTGCTCTTAAAATGGGCTGCGATTTAGTGGCACGCTCTTCTCAGCCTGTAAAAATCCAGCGTCAACTAATGACGGGAGGAAGATGCGAAGCCAGTTCTGCTATTTTGAACGGCTATAAGGCAACCGGATTAGCTTTTCCGCTTGGCAATTATCACAATGTTTCCGATGACTCACCCGGCAAACCTTATCTTGCTACCGAAAATATACATCTTCAGGATTATTTGACCGGAGTAAAATTATTGCAACAAGCTGCAGCGCTTATGGTGGATTTGCCGGCTATTCGCGCTAAATATATTGCCAAAGAAAAGCCGGATTTCACACTTGCAGCCCGTCTTGAAGAATTATCACAGTAGTATGCATTGGCACAACCTTATACGTAAGATTGTGCCACCCTTTACCTATAGCTCGTAACCGATTAGCGGACCTCCCAGCCCGATTTCTAACTGTTCGGTACGACCGCTCAAACCCAATTCTCGTGCCGTTTTCAGGAAAGCCTCATGGATTTGGGGAACTCTTTCGCGAGGAGTAAAGGCTAATACCGCCGACCCTGCGCCACTCAACGCTGCGCCATATGCGCCCGCTCTTTGTGCGCCATCAATCAAGGCAGGAAGCTGCGGGAAAATTTGACCTCGATAAGGCTGATGCAATCGGTCATTCATTGCCTCTGCCAGCCATTCCAATTTACCGCTCGGAGCAGTGAAAGCGGCTATAAATAAGGCTGCTCGGCTTGAGTTATGGGCTGCGTCTTGCATGGAAACGCTTGGCGGTAAAACGGCACGCGCTTCTTTGGTACTCATTTCAAAGGATGGTATAAATACTACTGTTGTCAGATTTGTCGGAGTTGGTAGGGATACTACCAAGGGGTTACGCCAAGCCGGACCACCATCTATGTTTTTAAATTCTGCGGGGGCGGTATCTTCATGCTCGTTGTCATCGGCAGTAGCAGCGAAATAGGGCGCCGCAGCGGCGGGCGCAGAAACCGCCAGAGTTAGACCGCCAAGCAACGCGGCTGATACGTTATCGGGATGTCCCTCTATTTCTGTAGCAAGCCTAACCAGTTGGTTGGTGGAGGGGTAATTGATGCCGCCATAGGCGCGGCGGCAAAGCGCATCTGCGCCAACCAACCCACCCACGATTGCGGCAGCGCTACTTCCCAGACCTCTGCCCAAAGGAATCCGGTTTTCAATTTCCAGCTTGAAACTAGGTACTTTATAACCGGTATAACGCTCATAAACCCTAATTGCATCATAAACCAGCTTGCAACGTTCTTTTAATAATTTATCGGCTCCTTCGCCTTTTACAACCAGTATCTCACCTTCATGTGTTCCACTTTCAAAGATAAAATCGGTATATAATGCTAATGCCAAACCAAAGGCATCAAATCCACAACCAAGGTTTGCAGATGAGGCTGGAACTTTTACTCTGATACGCAATCTTTTTTCTCCCTTTACCTTGCCCGGCTATTTCTAAATATTATACTGAATTATGATAAAGCCGCGCTTGCAGACTGTCAACAAGGGATGTAAAAGATGGTATATAATGGTTTACACTAGATACCGGGTTTCTAACGAAAGGAACTTTAATTTGCCAGATTTTAATCGGAATAATTATCTGGAGGCATACAGAGGCAGCAAAGTTCTCATTACGGGGGGGGCAGGCTTTCTCGGCTCAAACATGGCACATCGCCTTGTACAAATCGGAGCGCATGTAACCGTCGTTGACTCTATGATTCCAACTTACGGCGGAAACCTATTTAATCTGGAAGATATTATCAATAAGATTCATTTTAATATTTCGGATGTCCGTGACCAAAATTCGATGTCTTATCTGGTAAGTGCTATTGACTATATTTTTAATTTGGCTGGTCAAATCAGCCATCTTGATAGTATGTTAGACCCCTTTACCGATTTAGAAATAAATTGCCGCAGCCAATTAGCTCTATTGGAAACTTGCCGCAAGGTAAATCCTACCGTTAAGATAGTTTATGCCGGAACTCGGCAGATTTATGGCAATCCAGATTATTTGCCTGTAGATGAGAACCATTTGGTACGTCCTGTGGATGTAAATGGGATTAATAAAGCAGCAGGTGAACGTTATCATTTGTTGTACCAAAGTGTTTATGGGATGCGGACTACCTCTCTGCGCCTGACCAACTGCTATGGTCCCCGCCAGTGGATGAAGGATAATCGCCTGACCAGTCAGGGTTGGTTGCTTAGGTTGATAATGGAAAATAAGGAAACTCAGTTATTCGGAGACGGGCAGCAACTACGAGACTTGAATTATGTGGATGATGTGGTTGATGCTTTCTTAAGGGCTGGCGCGATAGAAGCAAGTAACGGTCATTTTTTTAATTTGGGCGGAGAACCTTACTCTTTGTTGCAACAAGTAGAAACTATGATTGAGTTGGCAAAACGGGGTAGTTATCGGCTAGTACCTTGGCCACCTGAGAAAAAAGCCATCTCGATTGGAGATTATTATGGCGACTACAGTAAAATAAAGGCAATGCTCGGTTGGGAACCTAGAACCGACTTGCGTACTGGATTGAAGCAAACTATTGAATTTTATGATAAATACAAGGAATATTATTTTTAATAATACTCAAAGGAGTTATTACGTTGGCTGCTTTTGTAGGTAACATTCCAATATTTGAAACAAAAAGCCAGTATAACCTTTTGCGGAAGGAAATAGATACTGCTATCGAGCGGGTTTTAGAGCGCAGTTTTTTTGTTTTGGGCGAAGAAGTTAGCGCATTTGAAAAAGAATTTGCTGAATACCTTAGGGTAAAGCACGTATTCGGTGTCGCAAACGGGACAGATGCAATTCAGCTTGCCTTGATGGCTTGTGGCATTGGAAGCGGGGATGAGGTAATTACCACGCCTCATACCGCTCTGTTTACTTTATTGGCAATATCCGCTACTGGCGCAAAGCCAGTGTTGGTTGATATTGACCCTGATACAGGCTTGATAAATCCCGAATTAATCGAAGCTGCAATAACTCATTGTACAAAAGCCATCGTACCGGTTCATTTGTACGGGCAGTCCGCTGACCTTGACCCGATTCTAAATCTTGCAAAAAATTATAGCCTTTTTGTCATTGAAGATAGTTGCCAAGCACACGGCACAACATATAAAGGCAAATATACCGGTACAATTGGGCATGTTGGAACTTATAGCTTTTATCCTTCTAAGAATCTTGGCTGTTATGGCGATGGCGGAGCAGTTGCTACCAATGACCCGGAAATAGCCGATAGGTTGGCACGCTTACGCAATGGAGGACAGCGCGAACGCTATAACCATGAACTTATGGGTTTGAATAGTCGTTTGGATGAAATACAAGCCGCGATTTTGAGGGTGAAATTGCCCTATTTGAACGCCTGCAATGCGGCAAGACGCGAAAGAGCAACTCTCTATAACCGCCTTCTGGAAGGCTTGCCTTTACAAACCCCTCTTGAAAAAGATTATGGCTCCCATATCTATCATTTGTATGTATTAAAATTGTCATCTATTTCTGTAAGAAATACACTTCAAATTTATCTGAAGGAACTTGGAATTGGCACAGGCATACACTATCCAATTCCGGCACACCTGCAACTAGCCTATGAGTGGTTGAATTTGGGTAAAGGCAGTCTGCCACAGGTTGAAGATACAGCTGACCGAATTATTAGCATACCAATTTATCCCGAATTGTCTATTGAACAGGTAGAGTATATAGCTGCTGCCATCAAAAATTTCTCCTTCTAAGCTATTTATAAAGAATCTGATTAGGCTGTAAAATAGCTTTTTGATTCTGCCATAAACTAGATTACCACATATTAATTTTCAATTAAAACTCAAAAAAATGCTTGGATATTGCCTTATATTTAATCAGTAGTTATTATAATTGTGCATGGTTTTTAATAATAATATGTCCAAATACTTATCCTACCTACTCCTTCATTTTCAAAGAACATAAGTGTCGGACTTGGAGACACAGCTAAAATGAGTGGTCTTAGAATTGTCAACATCGCCAAACCTACTCCCGAACAGTGGGAAAGATTTGAAAACAATTGCGATTATGCTACTTTCTATCAAACACATGTATGGAATAAGGTTCTTTGCTCAAACCCCAATCCGTATTCTGATAATCAAATACCGGAAGATGCCTCTCAACTAATTCGCTTCAGCGATGGGGTAGAAATGCTGCTGCCATTAGTTAAGTATAAAAAGCTCAAAGGAATTTTTTATAGGCATTCATTTTCACCAGATAATAAATACGGTAGTTTTCTGAGTGACCGCGATATAACAGCCGAGTATGAGCAGGTATTGTTCCAATATCTTTCCCGTTATAATCTCTCATGGCGGCAGAGTCCCTTTCGTCCGGTGTCGTTGTACCCCGGTTTCGCGCGTGAAGACGATAATACTTGGGTAATAGATATGCGTGGCGGTATTGAAGCTGTCAGGAAAATGTGGCAAACGTCTCATAAAGTTTTTCTCAGAAATGCGCGTCAAGCTCCAAACAAAGGTGTGACAGTAAGCAAGGCTTCTACATTGGAGGAATGGCGTGAGTTCTATCAAATATATCTAGAATCTTCCAAACGCTGGGATGATCCTGTAATATATTCTTGGTCTGTATTCGAAGGGTTTTACAAGCAGGCTTCAGTTAAAGCTCAGTTATGGGCGGCATGGGTTGATGGGAAAATGATTGCCGGGCAAATCGATTTATGTCATAACCATACTGTTATTTTATGGGTTAAGGGTGGTTTGCACGAATATTTTCATCTCAAGGCTCCTAACTATCTTGATTTCCAACAGATAGAATACTACGCTCAAGAAGGCTATTGGTGGTTTGACATGGGTCGCGCAATAGCCCCCAGTATTATAGAGTATAAGTCTCGAACAGGGTGCGAGAAAATGGAAGGTAGCATATTAATCCATAAGACTCCTACTTTTAAAGTATATGAGCGATTACGGTGGGAAACAACCAGTAGGTTACAATCCTTGAAGGTGCGTTTGCAGAAGGTCAGTTCAGTTGCTCAATGAAAGCTATTCTTAATATTTGGATGAAATCTACAATTTTAGCCTAGTATTAGTGTAGTTAATGCTTACAAGCAATTTGTAAGATACTTAAATAATTATTGCGTTGTCAATCCATTATCAAAGAAGGTTTTATAAATGTTGTTTTTACCCGGCATGCTACAAAAAACAATTGCCACTAATGAAGAGTGGGATAGCTTAGCTTCGGAATGTGATAATGCCACTTTTTTCCACACGAGGGAATGGGCTGAATTATGGGAAACCTATACAGGCGGTAAACTCAAAGCAGAGGCAGAAATATTAACCCTTACAGATGCTACTAGGGTGCTTATTCCTTTCTCGGTCGGTAAATCCTTCAAACAACCATTTTTCCAATATCTTACCTATCCTATCTGGACTTACCTTTCTTCATTTATAGGTACTTATGGTGGGTGGATAAGTACCCGACCTTTAACGCCAGAGCAACACAAAACCGTTTGGGATCGCGTTTCCACATATAATACAATGCTTTGCCAGAACCCTTTTGATACCAGTTTGGCAGAAGCAAATTTGGACTGGAATTATCCGGGGTTTACACAGGCGATTGACCTTGAACCGGGCTTCGACAGCTATTTGAAAAATGTAGGTAAGGAATTCAGGCGCTTGCTCCGGGTAGCGCGTGAGGCTGGTATTACAGTAGAAAGATCCAATGCGCCTGAAGATTGGGAAGCTTGCTACCAGATATATACAGCTTCCACTACCCAATGGGGTAACAAATTGCTTGGCAAAGAATATAAGCGAGAATTATTTGATTTGTTGAGTAAACTAGACCCAGAAAAAATGCAGCTATGGGTGGCACGTTATGAGGGCAAAGTTATTTATGCTACCGTGTGTTTTTACTATAAACAAATTGTTCATTGTTGGTTGGGAGTAGGCTTAAAAGAATATTACCGACTAAATCAGGTTAAACTGGCTGATACAGCAATTCTTGAGGACGCTTGTAAGCGTGGTTATCGTTGGTATGACCTTGGACCAAGTGGTGGGCTTGAGGGTGTGGTTAATTATAAATCCAGCTTAAAACCCACCAAAATCCCCGCTAATTTTTATATTCATAATAGTAACATCAGAAAAGCTTCAAACGTTTTAATTCACAAGGCACGTGAATTAAAGCAAGCAATAAATTGGGGCAATGCGCTTAAAAGAAGCAAAATTTAATACACAAGCTTTCTATTTCTGCTGTCAGTGTAGTGTCAAATTACTATGGGATTATTTCCAAAAACGTAATATTATGATTAGTCAGAATCCTTTTGATGAAACGTTGGATGAGGCAAATTTACCTTGGAGTTATGAAGATTTCACCCAAGCTATTGACTTGAGCAGAGACTATGATGAATTAAAACGAAGTTGGGCGCGGGGACATGTCAGCGCAATCAACAAAGCTTCTCGCGCCGGATTGGTTCTTGTGGAGGCTACCACTGAGGAAGAGTGGAAAGAATACTTTGAAATCTATACCCAGTCTCTGGAACGTTGGGAAACTCCTTTAAGTCGTTATGATTACCGACTCTTTGAAATGCTTTATGAATTACACTCCACTAAAATTAAGCTGTGGTTGGTCAAATATAACGGTCAAATTCTTTCCGGGTCTATTTGTTTCTACCAAAGCCAAACCGTTATGTATTGGCATGGCGCATTTCGTATGGAATTTCAGGAATTTAGGGCTGCACCATTTATGCATGCTGAAATAGTCCGCTACAGTAAAAATGAAGGGTATCGGTGGTATGATTTCAATCCCAGCGGAAATCTTGAAGGAGTTATTACCTTTAAAGAAAGGTTTGGGACTATAAAGTTAAGAACTAATAAACTTGTTAACAATGGAACATTCAAGAAAACTTTGTTATCAGTAAAGGATACTATCACTCACTTGTCTAGCAATAAGAAAAAGAAAGTAGAAGAAGAATTGCCCGTAGCTCCTCTCGGAGTATAACCCGGTTGTTCTCAATTGTAAGTTCTAGCTTAGTTCTAGCGAGGAATTAATTAAAACAAATGGATATTAAAATAAGCAGAATAGAAGAAGCTACATCCGAACAATGGGATACTGTAGTTAACCAATGTGACTATGCTACCTTTTTTCATAGCAGAGGATGGGCTGAAATATGGGAAGAATATCGAAACGGAAAATTGCGTTCGGTTGCTAAATATATAACCTTTAATGATGGGGTTGAAGTTCTTTTCCCTATTATGGTGCAAAAGATTAGCCGTGGTCTATTAAAACAATATATGTCTGGGCCAGAGTGGCAATACGGCGGTTGGTTGAGCTTGCATACTCTGAACGAAAAGCACCATAATGCGCTCCTTGCCTATTCCTATAAACTAAGCTTAATTTTTCGGCAGAATCCTTTTGATAAGAGCTTCCCTACCGATAAAGTTCCTTGGAATGATATAGATTACACGCAAGTTCTGGATTTGCGACAGGGGTTTGACTCAATTAGAAACAACTGGCTTACTGAGCATCGTTCTGCGGTAAGAAATGCTGAACGTGCTGTAAAAGCTGGTGTAACTTTAGAAGAAGGTATCACTGAAGCGGATTGGCAAGCATATTACAGAATTTATGAATTAGCTGTCGTTCGTTGGGGTGATAATCTAAAAGGGGAAAAATTCGATTGGCGTTTATATGATTTAATTCTGAAACGGCGCACCAAAAACGTAAAACTATGGATAGTTAAGCTTGATAATAAAATAATTGGTGGCGCAATACGGTTTTATCAAAATAAACATGTGATGTCATGGAACAAAGCCATTTTGCGGGATTATGCCAAAAGTTATGCGTCTAATTTGTTGGACTATGAATTAATCAAGCATAGTTGCGAGAGCGGCTATTGGTGGTATGATTTAGATACCAGCGCGGGTCTAGAAGGAGTAATCGCTTACAAGACCAGCCTAGGTACAACTCAGCTTAGCGCAAATGTGTTAGTTAATGAATCTGCAATGAAGCGGCTATCAAATCCTTTCAGAACTGCTTTGCTTTCAATGAGTCAAAAACTTTCTAAACCTTTTCACAAATCGGAAGATTTAACACGGGATTTAGATGCTGGATATTCTGGAAAAATTGAGGAGCAAAATCGGTTAGAAGTACCCCGATAAGCATGATTTATCCGAATATCTATAGCTTGTAAGGAGAAGTTATAAGTGTGTGGAATTATCGGATACGTAGGTTCTAAGCAAGCGTTGCCCGTTATTATTGAAGGGTTGCAACGTTTGGAATATCGTGGTTATGACTCTGCCGGTATCGCTTTAATCAGTCCGGCGGGTAATATAGAAGTTAGAAGAGCCGTTGGCAAGCTACAAAACTTGGTTAATCAACTTCAGGAGGAGCCAAAACCTCTTAAAGGTTCGGTTGGAATGGGGCATACTCGCTGGGCAACCCATGGAAAGCCCACAGAGTTAAATGCTCACCCCCATAGTGGTCCCCAAAGTAGAGTCGTGGTTGTTCATAATGGAATTGTCGAAAACTATGTGCAACTAAAGCAAGAATTAGTGCAATCTGGCTATGCTTTTAATTACTCCAGTGAAACCGATACTGAGGTTATTGCTCATCTACTAGAGAAAAATATGCTGCGCGAAGGTGACACTTTGGAGCAGGCTATGATAAAAACCCTGAACCACTTGAAGGGAACAGCGGCGATTGTAGCAATTAGCCTCGATGACCCAGAAAAAATAGTGGCAGCGCGTTTAAGTAATGCCGGAGCGGTGGTTATCGGCTATGGTGCTGAAGTGGAACACGAAATGTTTATTGCCAGCGATATACCCGCTATTTTACCCCATACAAGACGTATAACCTTCCTAGAGAGCAATGAAGTTGCGGTACTCAACACCGCAGGAGTAACATTCTTTAACTCAAAGGGTGAAGTTATATCGAAAGAAATAGTTACCGTTACTATAGATGCAATAAGCGCTGCCAAAGGTGGCTACAAGCATTTTATGCAGAAAGAAATCTACGACCAACCACAAGCGCTCAGTGACACTTTGTTAGGCAGGGTAGATGTTGAGAACGGTAATGTAAAGCTCGAAGATTTTAAGTTCAGCAAGTCGGACATTGCCGCGATTGAAAAGGTAACTTTGATAGGCTGCGGCACAAGTTGGCATGCTGGATTAATAGCGAAATTTTGGATTGAGAGTCTTGCTGGTTTGCCTTGCGATGTGGATTATGGCAGTGAATTTCGTTACCGTGACCCAATATTAACTCCTAATCATCTGCTGGTGGCAATTACGCAATCTGGCGAAACGGTTGACACCCTTGCGGGAATAGAAGAAGCAAAACTCAAAAAGGCTAAGGTTGTTTCGGTAGTTAACGTAGTAGGTAGCCAAGCAGCGAGGGTAGCGGATGGCGTAATTTATATGCACGCCGGTCCTGAGATTGGAGTCGCCAGCACCAAAGCTTTTATCACTTCACTGGCTGATTTATTTTTGTTGGCAGTATATTTGGGTAGAGAACGCGGAAAACTTACTGCCGAAAGAGCGCAAGGTTTGCTCCAATCGCTGGTTGAGATTCCGAATTTGGTGGCTACTACTCTCCTTGAAAACCCCATTTATGACCAAATTTCCCGCAAGTTTTATAGCGCCAAAGATTTTCTATATCTTGGTAGGGGTATAAATTATCCGGTTGCTCTGGAAGGTGCCCTCAAACTTAAAGAGTTAAGTTATATTCATGCTGAAGGTTATCCTGCCGGAGAATTAAAACACGGACCGATTGCGCTTATAGACGAAGGGTTGCCGGTAGTAGCGATTGTGGTAAAAGATGGGCTGTATGACAAGGTAGTTTCGGCAGTTGAGCAGGTTAAAGCCCGTGATGGCTTTGTGCTGGCTATTGCAAGTGAAGGAGATGAATTGATAGCAAATAAGGCAGATAAGGTTATTTATATACCTACTACCGACCCGCTTTTGATGCCATTGATCACAACTATACCGGTGCAACTGCTTAGCTACCATTTGGCTGAAATTCGAGGTTGTGATGTTGATCAGCCACGTAACCTTGCCAAATCTGTAACCGTAGAATAAGAGCCTATAATAAAAAGCCTGTACGCCGCTATGTGTAAAATATAGCGGTTTTTTTATTGTCTCGAAAAGTAGTTTAGACTCTGAATTTTTTACCTGAGATTTACCAGTTTTTACTTACCTGTTGACATAGATATGTTAAAAAAAGTGTAACACGTTTTTACTTACCACTTACTTGGCTGTCGTGTTTAATACCACAAAATTATTATAATATGTGAGAGGGGTTTTCGTGATGCATCCAATACGCCAACCTGCCAATTTAATACGTCAACCTGCCTATGATTTAAAAGAGCGACCCTTCATGGTTATCTGGGAAACAACTCAAGCCTGCGATTTAGCTTGTAAACATTGCCGTGCCGAAGCCCGCCCAGACCATAATGATCCTCTTGCTCTTACTTTTGAAGATGGATGCCGCTTAATTGATCAAATTGAGAGCTTCGGCACGCCACGCCCCCTGGTTGTATTTACAGGCGGCGACCCCTTTAAACGTGAGGACATTTTTGAACTGACCAAATATGCCACTGCCAAGGGTCTTCCGGTTGGTGTATCACCTTCCGGCACACCGTTGTTAAACATTGACAACCTTGTTAAGTTAAAAGAATCCGGCGCGAGAGCAATTTCCCTCAGCCTTGATGGTTCGACTGCCGAGATTCATGATGAATTCCGCCAAGTTCAAGGCTCTTATGACTGGGTTATCAATGGCTGGAAAAACGCCCGCAAGATTGGCTTAAAATTGCAGGTCAATTCTACTGTGACTCGCTATAACCTTGATGATTTGCCGGCTTTGTTCGCCTTGGTACGGGAGTTAGGCGCGATGACTTGGAGCCTTTTCTTCCTTGTACCGATGGGTCGCGCAATCTCAGAAGACGAAATCTCTCCTGAAGATTACGAAGCGGTGATGAACTTCCTCTATGATGCCTCCAAGTATATCAGCGCGAAAACTACCGAAGGTCATCAGTACAAACGTGTAGTGCTACAGCGTGCTGCGCTTGAAGCGCGTGGTTTAGCGCCGGAAGATTATTTGCCGCTCAATGACACCTACCGCAAGCTAAAAGCTGGCTTAGCGGAAGTGACCAAGAACACCCCGCAGCCCGATCCGGGGGACCATATCCGCCGCACTCCTATGCACATCAACTCAGGTGATGGGTTCGTGTTCATTAACCTGCGAGGGGATGTATATCCAAGCGGTTATCTACCGGTTGTCGGTGGGAATGTACGTGAGAAATCTCTGGTAGAAATTTACCGTGAGAGTCCTCTTTTCCAATCGCTGCGCGATAAAGGTCAGTTAAAAGGTCGCTGTGGCGAATGCGAATTCAAGTTTGTTTGTGGCGGCTCCCGCTCCCGCTCCTATGCTATGACCGGTGATGTGCTTTCGGAAGAACCATTCTGTGTGTACGAACCGGGCAGCTTCCCCTTTGCAGATGAGATTAAAGAACTAGAATTGGCAGTAGCCAAAGGCTAATTCTATATCTGGCAGGTAGTGGCGAATTTGACTCCTCTCTCTGAGAAGGGAGAGGAGTTGACCCACACTGGTAAAATCTGAGTAAAAAGGTTTAATCTTGTTTACTTTAGCCAGAAATAAATTTCGCTGTAGTCTGTACTACCTACTACTTTACCACCTACAAGTATCATATTGTTAACATATAGAGCCATTCTTGCTGCATTAAATCTCAGCTATTAATATATTTTGGTAATAGAATCAGGCTGCGCTATTCAGCGCATTTAGGTTTGTAGTGCCATTTTTCTGGTAGTTAAGCAAAGGGGGATAGGGCGAGTGAATCGTGTCGTGATAATCGGTGGTGGTATTACAGGGTTGGCTGCTGCTTGGGAATTACAGCAACAGGGTATTGATTATGTGTTGCTCGAAGCATCCAATAAGCTTGGCGGCAAAATAGCAACCGAACGGGTGGATGGTTTTATCATCGAAGGCGGCGCGGAATCATTC